>Ga0315274_10001711_pt1 | contig 33563 bp, 27 predicted proteins | sample YL17G02_20_MG_FD_203700 | JGI IMG/M metagenome (GOLD analysis project Ga0315274, IMG submission 203700) | Sediment microbial communities from Yellowstone Lake, YNP, Wyoming, USA - YL17G02_20 | ecosystem: Environmental > Aquatic > Freshwater > Lake > Sediment | place: USA: Wyoming | collected...
ATAACCCTGGCGAATTCCCGCCCTTCGAACAGCAGGTAACGGTCGCAGAGGCTTTCTTGCGTGAAAAAGGCCTGCTGGAAGGGGCCTACCGCACCGAGCCGGTCCAGACTGACCCGGGTGTGGTGCGCTTCGTGCAGCTGCTGGATGGCCGCCCGGTGCAAAACGGCGTGGGCGAGAGCCGCATGGGCAGCCCACTCCAGTGGATCGATGTGAGCGTGACCGCCGAGGGCGCGGTCAGTACGGTGGCCTACAGCGCCCACCACTTCCAGCCTGCCGGCGAGTATCCCATCCTCTCGGCGCAGCAGGCCTGGAAGCGCTTTAGCGCCAGCCCCACGGGTGGCTACGGGATGTACGCCGTCCTGTCGGCGGAGCGCGCCTCCACTTACCGGTCGTGGGTGCGGGATTACCCCGCTGGGCCGGTGCATATTTACGGTTATGCCGCCAGCCTGCAATCCGCCGAGGGCGGTGAGGCGCTGGTCCAATTCAGCCCCTACCCGGTGACGGGCTCTGTGCAGGGCATGGAAATGGGCAAATTCCTGCACGCCTGGGGCCAAATCGTACTGGATGAACAGGGCCATAAAACGTTCCAGGTGGAGGGGTGGGAGCTTTCGACCCTGGCTGACACGTACCTGAGCGGGGCGATCCAGCGCCAGGGAGATACCGCCAGCCTGCAGAGCGATGACGGGCAGTGGCTGGCGCTGACGGACCTGCCCGCGGATGTTCCCGACGGTGAGAAAGCCAACCTGCGCGGTGTGATCTTGAACGGGGCGCTGGATTGGTCATTCATCGACATGGGTGAAATCCCCTACTATTACAGCTCGTACTTATCCTGCGGCGGCGGGGGAGGGGGCGGCGACGGGCCTTCGGATGCCGACTTCGGGGGATCGACCCTCGCCCGGCTGGCGCTGGCTGGCATGGCGGCTGTGCCAACCCGGCCCGCGCCGCCGTACCAGGCGGGTGACAGCCTGGATGGGCAGGTAGGGGTCGTATGGGTATCCATTAACAAGTTTGCCGATCACACCGAGACCAATGCCGCGATGTGGGTGGAGGCCGTGGATGGGATGACTTTCGTCGCTTACCTATCAGGCGCCGGGCTGAGCGGGATTGAGCAGTACCAGGCTTTGCCGATCAAAGTATGGGGCCGCGTCGATAAGGTGGACAGCAGTGAGATGTACTTCACGGTGGAGCGCTTCGAGGCAGCCTACCCCGGCCTGGGCCTGCAGGCCTGGATCGGCACCGAACAGGCCATCACGCTGGAAGGTAAAGATGCGCTCCTGTTTACCACCCTGGACGGGCAGCAGTACGTGCTGAAGTCTTCGATCGGGCTTGGTGATACGGTCCGTATCGGACAGCCGGGCGATACTGTGATCCTCGAAGGGGTGCTGATCCCGGACAAGACCTTTGGCGGCTACGGGGTGATCGATGAGCGTGCAGCCAGAGGGGCGAACGGGTTGACCGATCTGTCGGGATACACGATCGAGTCCGACCAGCCGTCGATTTTCGATCACACCCAGGATGTGCCGGTCGAGTCACCCGCAAACATCGTCCTGGGACAGGTGAGTATCGAGCAGGTTGAGCTGGTTTACCTGGCTGCTGCCCTGGCAGGCTGCCCGGCGGAGGTGGCCAGTTATATCCCCGAGATAATGTACGTCCAGCCGGTATGGCGCTTCAGCGGGCATTTTGAGGACGGCCGCCGGTTCGAAGTGCTGGTGCAGGCCTTGCCCGACGCCTACCTGACGTTTGATTAATCGGGCGGATAAGGCGTTTCCGGTAAAGAGTAGTTCAAAAAACAAGGTTGTAAGGTGGTGTACAGACGCAATATCTTGCGTCTCTACACCTTACAACCTTGTTTTTTCTGTAAATACCTCCCCAGATTAAGGTAAAATCAGGGTGTGCACGGGCATCATCATAACCTTTATGGAGGCTCATGTGAACCAGGAAATTAAAGATTTCGTCGCCAGCAAGCGTGTGGCGGTCGTGGGGGTCTCCCGTCAAGCGAAAAAGTTCGGCAGCTCTATTTACACGGAGCTAAAAGGGCGTGGTTACCAGGTTTACGCGGTGAACCCGGCAGTTCAGGAAATCATGGGTGACAAGTGTTACCCCAATTTATCTGCACTCAAGGGGCAGGTCGATGGCGCGGTGATCTGCATTAAGCCCAAGGCCGTCGAACCGGTCTTGCGGGAAGCGGCTGCCATCGGGCTGAAGAACATATGGCTGCAGTGGGGAGCGGATACACCTGAAACGGTGAAGCTTGGCCGCGAGCTGGGTCTGAACCTGGTTTCGGGAAAGTGCATTTTGATGTATGCGGAACCGGTGCGGTCATTCCACAGCTTCCACCGGTTCTTCGTTAAGCTGTTTGGTAAATTGTGATCTCAGCAGGGGGGCAGCGCCCAACGCGTTTTTTTATTTGCGGATTATGGCATTGCTGGCTATAATAGAGTGAACTGCGCGGATGGCGTAAGTTCCTTCCTTTTCGTGTTTCTACCAGCCGGTTAAATTGGAGAGTGAGTTCTGGATACCCAGCGAATAACCCAAACCCTCGATGCGGAAAATCGTGGACTTGAACAGCAGCTCCAGCCTGGCACCACGCTCGTGAACCGTTACTTGATCCAGGGGGTAATCGGTGTGGGAGGCATGGGTGCAGTGTACCGGGCGCGGGATTTGCATTTCCCGAACGTGATCAAGCGGGTGGCAGTCAAGGAAATGGTGAACCAGGCCCGTGATCCCGAGATGCGCGAGAACATCATCCGGAATTTCGAGCGGGAGGCCAACCTGCTGGCTACCCTTGACCATCCATCCATCCCGCGTATATATGATTATTTTACCTATAACGTGCGCTCTTACCTGATCGAGGAATTTGTGGATGGAAAAGATCTGGAAGCGCTGTTGGCGGAGGCGCAGGGATTTTTCCCGGAGGCCCAGGTGATCGCTTGGGCATTGGAATTGTGTGACGTGCTGAGTTATTTGCATGGTCACACACCCGAGCCGATCGTATTCCGTGACATGAAACCCTCCAATGTGATGGTCAACTCCCGCGGGCGGATTATGCTGGTGGATTTTGGGATTGCCAAGACTTTCCAGGTTGGGCAGAAGGGTACGATGATCGGTACGGAGGGGTACTCTCCACCGGAACAGTATAAAGGCGATGCCGGCCCAATGGCAGATATCTACGCCCTGGGAGCGACGATCCATCACATCCTGACGCGTCGTGATCCGCGCATGGAGCCGCCGTTTTCATTCAGTGAGCGGCCGATCCGGCCGATCAATCCGAGCGTTTCCATGGAGCTGGAAGCCGCGGTGTACACAGCCTTGCAGTACGAACCTGGAAACCGTTTCCCGAGTGCAACGGCAATGAAGGATGCATTATTGGGTGTCGCCCGTAAAACTGGCGTTCTGCCGCAGCTCACCGCCTCCACGGCCTCTCTGGGGGGTATGGCGGAGGGTACGAAGTGCGTATGGAATTTCGAATGTGAAGATGAAGTCCGCGGTACGCCAATCTGTCACAATGGTGTTTTGTACTTCGGTTCATACGATAATAATGTATATGCCTTGAATGCGGCTACCGGAGAATTTATCTGGAAATTCCCCGCGGATGGAGGGGTGGTCAGCCGGCCGGCTGTCCATGAGGGGGCGATCTATTTTGGGTCGGAAGATAAGCGCCTGTATTCGGTGAACCTTCGTACGGGAAAACCCAATTGGACATACAACACGGAAGAGCCGATCCGCTCGTCGCCCTGCGTTGCGGAAGGCCACGTCTTCATTGGGTCGGATGATGGTTTCCTGCATGCGGTGAATGCTGCCAGCGGACGGCGTGCCTGGCGCATGGAGGCTGGCGATCCGGTGCGCTCCACCCCGTTGGTGGTGAATGATCTGGTCTATTTCGGCGCAGAGAGCGGTGAATTATATTGCCTGGATTTCGCAGGGGTGATCAAGTGGCGTTTTAAATCTAAGCGAGCCATCACCTCATCGGCAGTCTTCTCTCAAGGCATTATTTTCTTCGGCTCGGTGGACTCGACTTTATATGCTTTGGATGCCAAGACTGGTTTTGCTATCTGGCGCTATCGGTTGGGGAAACCATCCATTTCCACACCCTGCCTGGCGGATAACTATATCTTCACCGGCGCCGCGGATGGGGATATTTACTGCCTGGACAGCCGTTCCGCCAAGGAAATTTGGCGTTTCACCACCGAACACCAGGTAACCGGATCACCGATTACGTATAAAGATGCTTTGTACTGCGGCTCGGTGGATGGAGCCATTTACTGCCTGGAGTTTCGTTCGGGACGTATGCGCTGGAAATTTGACACCGGAAAACCGATTACAGGAACACCGGTTGCGGGTGATGATATGATTTACATCGGTTCAACGAGTAATCGGGTTTATGCATTGACACCTTAGTGTGAGGTACGGAGGCTGCACTCATGACTGGTTTTTTTAATAAACTATTTGGCAGAGCGAAAAGTTCAACACCCGCGAAAGTTGATAACGGTGATAGTGATGCGTCGAAGCCGGGAATTACCGCCCCGCCCACCATGCCGTTGAAGGATCCACAAGAGATCGATCTGAAGCTTGAACAGGATGATAAGCCTGCGGATGTCCACTACCTGCTAGCCGGTTTTGGCCAATCAGTGGGGAAGCAGCGGGATCACAACGAGGATGCGTTGTTCGCTCTGACTACGGTGCTGTCGGGGGACAATTTGCAGATCCCCTTCGGGTTATACATCGTCGCCGATGGCATGGGCGGCCACCAACATGGAGATATCGCCAGCGGGACCGCGGTGCGCTCCATGGCCGGGTATATCCTGCGCAAGCTCTACATCCCATTGCTCGATCTTCCCCAGTCACCGCCCAGCGAGCCTTTGCAGGAGATTATGCAGAAAGGTTTATTTGAGGCGCATAAAGCCATCCCGAAGTATGCTCCGGGCGGTGGTACAACCATGACCGCGGTGTTAATCATGGGGGAGCAGATCACCATTGCGCATGTAGGTGACAGCCGCGCCTATGCCGTATACGCGGATGGTCATATGCAGGTGCTCACCCGCGACCATTCCCTGGTGAAAAGGCTGGAGGAATTAGGCCAGCTGACTGCCGAGGAAGCCGCCCAGCACCCCCAACGCAATGTGCTCTACCGGGCTCTCGGGCAGGTAGAACCTTTCGAGCCGGATATTACTACTTTTCCTCTCCACCATCCGGGTTATCTGTTTCTATGCTCGGATGGCCTGTGGGGAGTTGTGGCTGAACGGGAAATATACCGTTTGATTGCATCCAATCCCTCGCCACAGCAAGCCTGTGTGAAATTGGTGGAGGCGGCGAACGCCGCCGGAGGGCCGGATAACATCACCGCGATACTTGTGCGCATGCCCGATTAAGGCAGGCTTCACCTGCAGAATCGACGGTAAGCCCACCTTCGGTGGGCGTCCGCATCGTCCATAAAAAGTGGACGGTAGGGGAACCATGACCAAGGAAAGCAACCTTTATTCTCGTTTGGGGCTTCCAGTGGACGCAACACCGGAAGAAATCCGGCGCGCATATCGCGGGGCGGCGCGTCATTTACACCCCGATATCAACGTAGAATATGGCCAGACTGAGTTGTTCCTGGATGTTCAACAAGCGTACGAGGTGCTTTCTGACCCGGTAAAGAAGATCGCCTACGATGGGACCATCCCAGCTGAGCAGAAAAAGCCTCCTGCGGTCAATCTCAATGCCCATTACAGCCGCTCCACCCTGCCGAGGATCGCGGAAGGGCAGTTGGTTTACGTTTTGTTGGAAATGACAGTGCAGCCGGATGTGGAAATGATCCAGAGCTCCCCGCTGAACCTGTGCATGGTGTTGGACTGCTCCACCTCCATGCAGGGGACACAGATGGATACGGTAAAATCCACAGCCATTGAGTTGATCCGCCAGCTCCGGCCGATCGACACATTTGCCATTGTGGTCTTCAGTGATCGAGCTGAGGTTTTAGTGCCAGCCACCCGCCTGGACCGCAGCCAGGCTGAGACGAGTATCCGTATGCTGCAGCCCCACGGCGGGACGGAGATCTTCCAGGGATTGGAAATGGGCTTAGCGGAAATTCAACGCCATCGCAGTCGCAACCACAAAAATCATATGATCTTGATCACCGATGGGCGCACCTACGGGGATGAGGAACAAAGCCTGGCCCTCGCCCAAAGGGCTGCTGAGATGGGCATCACTATCAGCGGGTTGGGGATCGGGAGCAAATGGAATGACGCCTTCCTGGATAACCTGGCCTCGGCGACAGGCGGGAACAGCATGTACGTGGCGAAACCCAAGGATATCCGCAAATTCCTGAAAGAGAAATTCAGCGGGTTGAACCAAAGTTATGCCGAGAATGTGGTTTACCATTTCGAGGCCGGGGAGAACGCGCACTTACGGTATGCGTTTCGCCTCCAGCCGGAGACGGCTCCGCTCGATACCAACTCCCCCTTGCATTTAGGGAAATTACCGCGTGAATCCTCCCTGAGCGTGCTGCTGGAATTCGAGGTTACGGACATCCCCGCCAGCACCAGCCAGGTAGCATTGATGGAAGGCCGGATCTCCTTCGACATTCCTAGCAAGACTGCCCCGATCACGGCATTGCGTTTAAAACTCAGCCGGCCTACAAGCAATGATGTGGATAGCGAAGCCCCGCCTCCGTCCATTGTGCAGGCTATGTCGTGCCTGACGTTATATCGGATGCAGGAACGCGCCCGAAAAGATGTCGGTGATGGTAGAATTCAAGAAGCAACACGCCGGCTACAGAATATTGCCACCCATCTGCTCGCCCAGGGCAACCGCGAACTTGCCCGAACGGTTTTGGCGGAAGCGAATTACCTGCAACAACACCAGACCTTCAGCGAAGACGGTGAGAAGAATCTAAAATACGGCACACGCAGCTTACTCCTGCCGTCCAGCGTTGAGGAAAAAAACCTATGATTGTATGTCCGAATTGCCAACATAAAGAGCTTCCAGGAGCGCTCTTTTGCAGTGAATGTGGAGCGCAGTTGATTGGTGCTGCAGATGCCTCTACACAGAATTTCTTCCGCATCTCCACCGATCGGTTCAAGGACCAAGGGAATGTCAAACTACCCGATATACCGGTACTTCCGTCGCTGGTAGATACGGTCTACTCCCTCTATATTATGGATGTGGGCCAAATCCTGCCTCTGGTGGGGCGTGATGAATTTACCATTGGGCGGGCTGCTGAAGGGCAACCAATTATGCCGGATATCGATTTGACCCCCTTCCGTGCCTATGAAAACGGGGTATCCCGTTTGCACATCTCGATGAAAATCACCCCGCAAGAGATCTTTGCCATGGATCTCGGTTCTGTTAATGGGACGCGCTTAAACAGCCAGAAAATGAGTCCAAACCAGCCTTATCAGCTCAAACATGGGGATGTAATCTCCATGGGTAAGCTGAGAGTTCAATTGATGGTTCGACGATAGGGTGAAGTATGTCATACACTCTCGTGATTCATGTCTCGGGTGAAGAATCCGTGGTAGCAGAAGCCGAAGAACTGCCGAGTATGGATGCCACCATGATAACAGTGAAAAATCCCCGCCGGATGGACGGGAAAGATCTCCATTACCTGGATGAGAATGTGGTCACCGTCATCTGGCCGTTGAGTCGGATTAACTTTATCGAAATTCTTCCCACCAAAGAGGAAGATGAGATCATCGGTTTTGTACGGGAATGAGAAGCCAGCTTCGTTCGGGAGTAGAGCATGTCTGATTCATTCCAGAATCGACGTATCCTGGTGGTTGATGATGAAGAACGCATGGTGCGGTTCATTCACCTGAACCTGGAGCATGATGGTTTTCGCGTCATCGACGCCTTCAACGGCAGCCAGGCGCTCGAACGCCTGCGCACTGGCATGCCTGACCTGGTGATCCTGGATATCATGATGCCCGATATTGACGGCTTCGAGGTACTAAAAACGATCCGTGAGTTCAGCAAAGTCCCAGTCATTATGCTGACCGCCAAGAGCGAGGAAGAAGACCGCGTACGAGGTCTTGAATTGGGAGCGGATGATTATGTAACCAAGCCGTTCAGCCCGCGCGAGCTGGTCAGCCGTGTGCGGGCTGTTCTACGCCGGACAGAGATGATGAGTGGGGTGAAACACGGTCTGATTGAGGTGGACAAAAACCTGAAGCTGGATTTCGACCGTCACGAAATATGGGTGAATGGCAAGCTGGTCAATCTTCGCCCAACGGAATACCGCTTGTTGTATTACCTGGTGCAAAATGCCGGCTGGGTGGTTTCGCACGATCAGATTTTGACTCACGTGTGGGGGTACGAGTATCGCGATCAACCCCATTATGTCCGGCTGTATATCAATTATCTACGCGAAAAGATCGAGAAAGATCCTGCCAACCCACAATATATCCTGACCGAGCGGGGGATCGGCTACCGGTTTGTGGATTTTCGTCGCCAGCAGTCCGGCAAATCCGAGAGTGCCAGTACTTAAAATGGAAAATAAACCGACCCATAAGCAGCGTATCCTGTTAGTGGATGATCATGAAATAGTCCGGTTGGGGCTCAAGTCACTTCTGGAGCGCCATCCGCATTTCGAGGTTGTGGCCGAGGCCAGCACAGCCCGCGAGGCCATCGAGCATGTGATCCAGTATTCGCCGGATGTGGTGGTGATGGATATCCGGCTGCCTGGCGGTTCGGGCATCGAGGCTTGCGAGGAAATTGCCGAGAAATACCCCAATTCCAAGGTCATCGTGCTCACCTCTTACGCAGAAGATGAGATGTTATTCTCTGCGATCCGCGCCGGGGCTTCGGGTTACGTGCTGAAGCAGATCGGCGCGGAAGACCTGGTACGGGCGATCGAGGCTGTGAGCCGCGGCGAGGCCCTTCTCGATCCAGCCGTTACCCAGCGAATATTCCAGGAAGTGCGCAAGGCAGCCAAAGATGAGGAAGCTTCCGCATTTTCCGCGTTGACGCAGCAAGAACGGCACGTGCTGCTGTTGGTTTCGGAGGGCAAAACCAACCGCGAGATTGCCAAAGCGCTCTTCCTGGGTGAAGGCACGGTGCGGAATTACGTCAGCAGCATCTTGTCGAAGCTCGGGGTCAGCAACCGCGCCGAAGCCGCCGCGTATGCGGTGGAACATAACCTTAGAGATTATTTGTGATCGGGTTTATTTTGCTTACGGATTGGTGATGGCTGCCAGGTAATTCGCCACGACCCAGCCGCGGCGATTTTGATCGTAGGGACCTACCAGATACCACCAGGTATAGCCATCCGCCTGCCGCGGGCCGTCGGTGATCTTGAATACCTCTGCATCCGTGCCAAAGAATTGGGTTTTACTATCCAGGCTGGGATCATCGTGCAAGCGCAGGCCAACTGACCCGGTACCGGTGACCTGTACATAAGAACCCACTGCGATCACCCCCGGAGGGGGCGGTGGAGGCACTTTGCTGGTGGGAGTGGGTGTGGGTAAGAGAACAGCGGTGGGGACCGGCAGGGTATCGGTGGGGGCAGGGATGACGTACAAGGCTGCGGTGGGCAGGCCTCTGGGGGCGGGCGTACCACGAGAGGCGAGGATCACCCCCAGCGTGATCGCCAGCAGGAAGAGTGCAATCCCCACGGCTCCCAGCAGGACCCAGGGGGTCAGGTATCTGCGCAGTTGATCCATACCCGTCTTCAGTACATCCATGTTTCCCTAGAGAAGGAAAAAAGCCAGGCCCAGGATAACGTAAACCGCCAGCAGCTCAATCCCTTCCAGCCAGTTCGATTCACCATCCGCTGAGACGAGGGCCGCGATCATCACGCCAGCGATCAAAGCCAGCAGCTCCACCTGGTTAAAAGTCAGGGTCAGGTTGTGCCCGAATAACAGGCTGACGAATACCAGGACCGGTGCAACGAACAAGGCCACCTGCAGGCTGGAGGCCACCGCGATCTCCACGCTGAGCGCCATTTTATTTTTCAACGCTACCTGCACAGCCACCAGGTGCTCAGCCACATTGCCAATGATGGGGATAAAGACGATCCCGATGAAGAACTGCGACATCCCCAGGCGCTCGACCACCGGCTCAACCGAGCCCACCAGCAGCTCGGAGAGGTAAGCCACCCCGACGGTGGCGCATGCCAGGACGAGCAGGGCGGTACGAATAGACCAGGTCGGACGGTTGGTTAGCGTGCCTTGCTCTTCGATGGTGACCGGTCCTTCGGATACTGTAAAGCTGTAGATCAAGCCCAGAGCATAGAGCACGATCATGACTGCGGCCACCCCCAGACTCAATGCTTCCACCTTTCGGTCTGTTTCCAAACCGATCTCGGCGGGGTGAATGCTGTGGCTGACCAGAGATGGGATCACCAGCATTAATACCGTCATGACCAGAAGGATGGCATTGTGGCTGGCCTGGCGACGATCGAAGCGTTGGTGGCCATGCCGCAGCCCGCCAAATAACATAGCCATGCCCAACACCAGCAGCAGGTTACCCAGGATCGATCCGGTGATGGAGGCCTTTACCAGTTCCAGCAGTCCCTTGCGAAGGGCAAAGATGGTGATGATCAACTCTGCGGCATTCCCGAGGGTGGCGTTGAGCAGGCCGCCTAATTTGGGGCCGGTGTAATGCGCCAGCGCCTCGGTGGCTTCACCGATGTACCCGGCCATGGGGATCACGCCGATGGCTGAAAAGGAAAATACCCACAGCTCACCCCAATGGGTGAACTCGGCCAGCAAGGCTAATGGAAGAAAAACCAGCAGGACGGTGAGTGGGTGGGCGAGCAGGAAGGTCTTAACTCCGGACATAATTATCACATACCTGGGTTTAGAGGCTGCGTTCTTCAACGAGCGGGTAGGGGGCTTCTTCCGGGATCAGCACTTTCAATGACTTGGGATGAATCTTGATTTCCACACGTTTGGATTCCTCAGCAGATTCTCCATCTACCTGAACATAGAGCGGCGCATCCGATTCCAGCACCAGTGAGGTACAGGGGATGCGCTGGGCTTGCTTGGATTCGGCATGCCGGCCCACCCACATATCCCAGGCCATTTGCACCGTATCGCCGATGTTTTCCCCTTCGAACAGCCACAGGTCCATCAGCCCATCATCTAACCTTGCACTTGGGGAGATATCCACCACGCCGCCAGCGTACAAGTGCACGTTGCTGACCACTGACAAAAGGTAATGCCCGCTGATCAGCTCGCCATTAACTTCCGCCCGCAGTTGCATCCCTCGCCAGAAACCGGCATTCCAGAGCGCGGAGATCGAATACTGCAGGACGCCGAAATATTTCTCCCAGGAAGCACGCGGCTCAATCCGGTGAACGATAAAGGCATCCAACCCAACCCCTGCCCACAGCAAGAACGGCCTTCCATTACATAGACCCACATCCACAGTGTAAGCAGGCGCTTTTGCCAGCATTTGGGCGCTGGCCGACAAAGATTGATTGCCCAGGATGTTAAAAGTATGCAGACCCAGCTCTTGCGCCCAAACATTGGCGGTTCCAGCCGGAAGCACACCCAGGGCTGTTTCGGAATTGACCAGTCCAGCTATTGCCAGGTTCATCGAGCCATCTCCCCCGGCGACAAAAAAACCCTCGATGCCCCTCTCAGCCGCCTGGCGCGCCAGGCGTGTGATGTGGGGACCATCCTGGGCCTGGATCAGGTGCAGCCGCCAGCCAGCTTCTCGCAGCACGACCGCCGCGGTTTCGATGATCATCTCGGTCGCACCATGTCCAGCAGTAGGATTGTAAACGAGGTAAGCCGTAGGCATGCGACAATTCTACTAGACTTTTGATAAGAGTGGGAAGGGAATGATATTCTTCCTGGGGTGTTTTTTTACCTTAATCGTGCTAGAATCGGAGCGATGACGACTGAACCAAAACTCCTCAATCAACGCTATCGTCTTGAGCGCACCCTTGCCACAGGTGGGATGGCGGTGGTGTACCTCGCGCATGACCTGACTTTGGATCGTGCCGTGGCGGTGAAAGTGCTGCGCTCTGATTTTACTGGTGACGAGGCTTTTCGGGTGCGCTTTCACGAGGAAGCCAAAGCGGCTGCCAACCTGACCCATCCGAATATCGTTACGGTTCACGATTTCGGATTGGACGAGGGCACCAATAGCCTGTTCATCGTGATGGAGTATGTTCCGGGCACTGACCTCAAGACCTTGATTGAGAAAAAAGGCCGCTTTTCCCTGGAAGAGACGCGGCCGCTGATGATCCAGGCCTGTGCAGCTATCGGATACGCCCACCGGGCGGGGTTGGTGCACTGTGACGTGAAACCCCATAACATGATCGTCATGCCTGATCAGCGCCTGAAGGTAACCGACTTCGGCATCGCGCGGGCATTGGCTTCCATACCGCAGGACGAGAAGAGCGAGGTTGTGTGGGGATCGCCGCAGTACTTTTCGCCCGAACAGGCGGGAGGCGGTGCCCCCTCTCCGGCCTCGGATGTTTACTCCTTGGGTGTGATCCTGTACGAGATGCTCACCGGACGGCTGCCATTCACTTCCCTGGATGCCCGCCAGCTGGTGCAAATGCAACGCTACATGACCCCCAGGCCGCCGCGCCAGTACAACCCAACCATCCCTGCCGATATCGATCAGCTCATCTTAAAACTTCTCTCGAAAGAACCCGTGGCGCGTTACCGCACCGCCGATCAGCTTGGCCGCGTGCTGATGACATTCAACCGCCCAGGCGGGGCGGCTGCCTCGCGCCCGGCGTCGCAGCCGGTTGCGCCGCCTCCTGCGGCAATTCCCCAGTCCGCCGCTCCGGTTGTAGCCAACCGCCCTGTGCCAATCTCCCCGCCTCCTGCTGCTCCAGCTTATTCTCCTGGGGCGTGGCCGCTCCAATCGACTGGCTTGCCGGAAGAAAACCCGCTGGATATTGATTGGGTTACCTGGGGCCTGGGGCTGCTGGCGCTGCTGGCAGCTGGCGGATTAATACCCTTCTGGGTGTGGGTGTATTTTACGATCAACCGGTAGCCCGCACTATTGATCATTTCTCGGTTTCCCCCCCTTGCCAACTTTCCCTGCCCCGGTTATTATTGCCCCCTATGTCTGGTCCATATCTGATCTCGACATCGATCCTTTCAGCTGATTTCAGCCGGTTGGGCGCGCAAATTGGCGAGGCCGAAGCTGCTGGCGCGGATTGGATCCACGTGGATGTGATGGATGGGCACTTTGTGCCGAACCTTACCATGGGACCTTTCATCGTCGAGGCTTGCCGGTCGATCACCTCGCTGCCGCTGGATGTGCATCTGATGATTGAAGAACCCGATCGCCTGCTGGAGGCGTTTGCCAGGGCCGGAGCCAGCCTGCTCAGTGTGCATGTGGAGGCCTGTCCGCACCTGCACCGTACCCTGCAGCGCATCCGGCAGCTCGGATGCCGAGTCGGGGTAGTGCTGAACCCGGGCACCCCGGCGGGGATGGTGGAGCCTGTGCTTCATCTTGTTGATCTGGTGCTGGTGATGAGTGTGAACCCGGGGGCTTCGGGTCAAGTGTTCCTTCCCGAGGTGCTCCCCAAGGTGACGGAAATCCGCCGGATACTGGACCGGGTCAATCCGCAGGCGATGGTTGAGATCGATGGCGGGATCACCGCGGAGACATTACCGGCGGCCTTGAATGCCGGCGTTCAAGTATTTGTAACCGCCTATGCGGTATTTAAAAATCCGGCTGGGATTTCTGCCGGGATCCGCTCTTTACGGGATTGTTTCCCGCCCGAGGGTTAAACAAAAAATCACGGCCTGCGCCGCGATCTTTTGTGCTGGAAAAAAAGGGAATGTGGGTGGGTTAAGCGGTCTTTACTATCGTGCGAATGCACTTGGTGCAAAACACACGCTGCACCTTGTGCCCATTCTCGATAATAGACACGGTTTGAAGATTCGGGCGGAAGAACCGCCGCGTGGCTTTCTTAGACCAGGGACGATTGTGACCGAAGGTGGTCGTTTTACCGCAGTTCGCGCACTTTGCCATGATAACATCCTTTCTTTGACACACGAAACGTGACAGGCGCACGAAACCGCTGGCTTGCTCTGGCTGCCCATCACGTTTCAGGAGATACCTGAGCCATTTAAGCGGCGCAATCTTACCACAAACCGTATCCTTTTACAAGATAAGCGGTTAATGCAACAGAGGTTTCTATGAGCGACGAGAAAATGCCCATTGGTAGTATTCACATATCCCCACGGGCCATCGCCACCATTGCGTATCAGGCTGCCCGACAGTCGTATGGGGTGGTGGGCCTGGCGCCGAAAAACCTGGTGAATGAGCTCGCCCAGGTTGTGGTTAAAGACCCTACCCTGGGAGTGGAAGTTCATTATGACGGCGACTGCATTAATATCGACATGTACGTAATCGTTGAATACGGCACAAACATCAAATCCGTCGCTGACAGTGTCTCCCACACGGTGCGCTACCAGGTGGAAAAGGCTGTGGGTATGCCGGTCAACCAGGTCAACATCCATGTCCAGGGTTTACGCATCAGTGATTTGGACTAGGGTTACTCATAATGGATTCTACCGTCCACGATGATCCTACTTACCTGGGAACACCGCAGGTACGCACCCTTCCTGTAGATGGGCAGGCATTGAAACAACTGGCAGAGGCCGGACTTACCTGGCTGAAAACCAACCAGCAAACGGTCAATGCTATGAATGTGTTCCCGGTGCCCGATGGGGATACAGGCACCAACATGGTATTAACCATGCAGGCCGCCTGCAGCGAAATGGCGGGCTCAACCGAGTATAACATTGGCAGGATGGCTCACACCCTGGCGCATGGCGCTTTGATGGGAGCGCGCGGCAATTCAGGCGTGATCCTGTCTCAGCTCTGGCGTGGCTTTGCACGCTCCCTGGACCATCAGGAACGGTTGGATGGGGTCAGCCTGGCGCGCGCCCTGGCGGCGGGACGCGATACCGCTTACAAAGGCGTGGTGCGCCCGGTGGAAGGCACGATCTTGACGGTTGCCAAGGATGTTGCCCGCGCAGCCGAGGAAATCCTGGCGGATACGGATGATCCCTTTGAGATGTTGGTGCGGCTGCTGCCATACGCGGATGAGTCTGTGCAGCACACGCCAGAGCTCTTGCCGGTGCTGAAAGAAGCCGGGGTGGTGGATTCGGGTGGAAAAGGCTTTTTCTATATCCTGGAAGGGATGGTGCGTTTCATCCGGGGCCTGCCGCTGGATACCGCCCTATCGGTGGTCCAGCCGCTGGAAGCCATGAATCTGGGTGTGATGGAAGCCATCCAGCCGGGCCAGGATTACGAGGTGGTGATCGACTTTCATCCCTGGTCGCCGTTGAACATCGAACGGTTCTATGATGACCTGGAGAAGATCGGCACCTCGATCCAGTTGGGAGAGGGGGATGGGATTTACCGGCTGCATATCCATGTTCCCACCGATCGCCGTTATGTGCCGATCGATTATACGATGACGATTGGCACGGTGACGAAGGTAGCCATGGAAAACCTGCTGGCGCAGATGGAAGAATCCACACAGCGAAAGTCGCAGGCCGATAAAATCGATCTGATCCCGATTGAGCCCGGGCAGATTGCGGTGGTGGTGGTGTCTCCCGGCCCCGGGATTACACGCGTGTTCGCCAGCCTGGGAGCCGCGGCCATTGTGGAGGGGGGGCAGACGATGAATCCCAGCACACAGGAGATCCTGCACGCCTTCGAAAACCTGCCCACCGAAAAAGTACTCATCCTTCCCAATAATAAAAATATCATTCTGGCAGCCCAGGCCGCCGCCCAGGCCGCGCTGCAGACCACCGATAAGAAAGTCGCCATTGTGCCCAGCCGGACGATCCCGCAGGGGCTGGCAGCCATGCTGCGCCTCATCCCGCTTGGCGATTTTGATGCTGTGGTGGCCGATATGACCGATGCGCTGACGGAGGTAGAAACCGGCGAAATTACTACCGCGACCCGTAGTGTTGAAATCGATGGTGTGGCTGTGGAACAAGGGCAGATTATTGGCCTGCACAACGGCAAGCTTGTGCTGGCAGCTGGGACTCTTGAAGATGCCTGCCTGGGGTTGTTGGGCAAGACTTGCGCAGCCGAACGAGAGTTGATCACGCTCTTCTATGGAGCCAATCTCCCCAGGCCGGAGGTTGACCACATCGCGGATGTCATTCGGGAGGCCTACCCCGCTCAGGAAATCGAAATCCAGGATGGCGGGCAGCCTCACTACCAGTTTATCATTTCTGTGGAATGAAAGGCTGAAATCCAGCCCTCAAGCGGATTGTGGAAAGTGGGCAAGGTAAAAGCGGCGTTCTCATGTCTCAGGTTTGCATCCTTACTGACAGCACAGCCCAGTTTCCGGCGCACATCTTTCCGGGCAGCGATCTCGTAAACGTGATCCCCTATCATGTGCAGCTAGAGGGACAGCGATTGGACGGGCAGCCAGGCAGTATGGATAAGGATGTCAAACTTTTCCACTTGCCAGCCACAGTTCACGCTCATTCGAGTTTACAGGTTCATCCTCCATCTGTCGAAGAGTTTAACCAAATATTCATGTCCCTCGGGTACCGGTACCGCGAGATCGTGGTGATCCTGATCTCGGCCCACCTGAGCCCTGCCCTGGTGAATGCTCAAACCGCGATCGAGACCGCCAAGTGCCCGGCTGCCATTCACCTGGTCGATTCACAAACCACCTCCGTCGGGTTGGGACTGATCGTTCAGACTGCGGCTTCTGCAGCTGAACAAGGGCTGTCCGGCGCCCGTATCAGCCGCCTGGTGCGCGGGCTCACGCCGCACGTGTACACCGTTTTTTGCTTGCACAACCTGTCTTACCTTTCCTGCGCAGGATTTATTGACCCCGCCCAGGCGGTTGTGGGTGAGATGTTGGAGGTGGTGCCGTTTGTGATCCTTGAGAACGGCCGCCTGGTCCCGACTCAAAAGGTGCGCGGCTCGCGGCACCTGGTGGATTTGTTGTGTGAGTTCGTGATGGAATTTAACGCGGTAAAGCATGTCGCCTTGATCCAGGGCAATCCGCCATTTGATCAGGAAGCCCGCCTGTTACGCGAGCGGCTGAGCGGCCTGTACCGGTCCAATTCATTCAGTGAACATACCCTGGGTGTGCCCCTGGCAGCCCTGTTAGGCCCGCACAGCCTGGGATTAGTGGTAATGGAGAAAAGTGCCGACGAGTGGTAATATGCAAATCGAGATTGTGACCGACAGCACGTCGGATATCCCGCCTGAAGTTGCCAAAGAATATAACATCTATGTGGTGCCTGCCATCCTGAATATCGGGGGCCAGAGCCTGGAAGACGGCCCGGGCATCTCGCGGCGCGAGTTTTACGAGCGCCTGCCTGCCATGCAGCCCCTGCCGACCACCTCGGCTCCTTCGGTGGGCAGTTTCCATAAGCTTTACGACAAAGTGATTAAGCAAGGCGCGGACCTGATCCTGTCCCTGCATGCCCCGGCGGCATTGAGTGGAATCTTTAACGCCGCTCGCCTGGCGGCCCAAAACTTCGGGGAGCGCGTGCACGTGATGGACAGCGGATCGTTGACCCTGGGGTTGGGATTCCAGGTTATGGCGGCCTCTGACGCCTCGCGGAATGGATCATCACTCGAGGAAATCATCGCACACGTTGAGGATGTGCGCAAGCGGATCGACATGGTTGCCATGCTGGATACATTCGAGTATGTGCGCCGCAGCGGGCGCGTGTCGTGGGCTAAAGCGGCCTTGGGTACGTTACTGAACCTCAAGCCGTTTATCGGTGTGAAGGATGGGGCGGTCCTGAGGCTGGGTGAGACGCGCACTCGCCTGAAGGGGATCGAGCGGCTTACCGAGATGCTGGTCAGCCTTGGCCCGTTGGAACGCCTGGCAATCCTTCATACCAACATTGAAGACCAGGCCCACGAATTCCTGGCTTCACTGGATGTGAAAATCCCCACTTCTGCGTTGGTTGTGAATGTCACTACCGTGATCGGCACTCACGTCGGGCCAAAAGCGTTGGGGTTTGTGGCTGTAGTGCATTAAAACATTCTCATCAATTCTTAACAAACGTGTTAACCTCTGCCGGTTGACAAACTTTTTCGTGTGTATTAAAATGCCGTGCATACTTAGCAAACGCTCACTAACTATTGGGGTAAATTCCCTGTGTCTCAAAAAATTAACCGCCAGGTTTTAATTGTTACCAAAGCCGCCGAACTGTTTATGGCTCAGGGTTACAACGCCACCTCCGTCCGCCAGATCGCTGAAGCGGCCGGCTGCACCGACGCAGCCCTGTACTACCACTTCCGCGACGGCAAACGCGCCTTATTTCAGGCCGTGATCGAAAGCAATTTACCCGATTTCATGGCCTTGCTTGAACCCTGCCGCAACGCCAATTCGTTATCTGGGCTGATCGTCACCATCGGCTCAGGTATTGACCAGACGGCACCTTTGTGGGGGCGAATTAGCTGGCTGATAACTGAATTTCCACACCTGAGCGCCGATGAAAAACAATTAGTGCACCAGGTCTATCTTACCTTCCAGGTTGAGCTGACGCAGCTCATCCGGCCCTTCGTGGCAGACGATGCCCGCGCGGAAGAGATCGCCTGGCTGGTGATCTGTGCTCTGTTCGGCTATGCCCAGACTTTCCTGCATTTTGAGTTACAAGAAATTGCTCCCCTTCCGCTCGATAAGTTCAAAGCAAGTCTGGCACAATTGTTTGAAAAAAAATAAGAAAAGGAAAAGTATATGTTTGATAAGATCGGCCAATTCTCATCCCGCTTCCGTTACCCGATCATCCTGTTTTGGGTAGTATCTGTCATCCTGATCACGTTGTTAGCTCCCAACCTGGGAGATGTGACCATTTCAGATCAAAGCGCGTTCCTCAGCTCGAAGGCGCCCAGCGTTAAGGCGGCTCTCCTGGCGCACCAGTATTTCCCGGAACTAGCGTCGTCAGGCTCGGTTGTGCTGGTGCTGCACAGTCCTGACAGTACTGTTTTCGCCAACCCTCAGGCCCAGTCGTATATCGCTGACCTGACCAACTGGCTGGAGAAGGAAGTCGATCCCTCCCGCACCATTGTGTCCAACGTGCTATCCCCAGCTGACCCGGCCTTAACCGAGCGGTTGACCAGCAAGGATGGCAAGGTCGTAATTTTCACCGTCGGCTTGACCGGCTCGATGGATGACACCGCCACCGGTAAAGTCCTTGAGGCCTTTCAGAAGCACATGGAAACCACCCCCGCTGGGATCGAAGGATATGTCACGGGTGGGTTTGCCATTTCCCACGATTATAAAGCCAGTGCGTTGAGCAGCGCGGCGAAAACCACGCTGATCACAGTCGTGTTGGTCATCGCCATCCTGTTGATTATCTACCGCTCACCGGTGCTGCCTCTCGTGCCCTTGGTGACAATCGGCATCGCTTACGGGATTGCGCGCGGAATCGTGGCCTGGCTGGCACAATCTGGGATGGTGATCTCCAGCTTTACAGATGTATTCATGGTTGTGCTGCTGTTCGGAGCCGGTACCGATTACTGCCTGTTTATCGTCAGCCGTTTCCGCGAGTATATGGCTGACGATTATCAAGGCCAGGAGGCCGTGCGCAGCACCATCGCCCGCGTCGGCGAGACCATCGCCAGCAGTGCTAGCACCGTGATCGTCGGTACGATCGCCATGTCATTCGTCGAGCTGAAAATATTTGCCAATTCTGGCCCCAGCCTGGCGCTGGGTGTGTTTATCGCCCTCCTGGCCGGGTTGACCCTGACGCCCGCCCTGCTGGCGGTGTTAGGGCGGCATGCGTTCTGGCCGGGCAGGCCGCGCCATGCCAGCACGCGCGCCATCTGGGGCCGCCTGGCGTCCTGGGTGGCTTTGCGCCCGTGGCTGCCCCTGGTGCTGGCGCTGGTCGTGTTGGTCCCCCTGGCAATTTACGGCCTGGGGCACCACCGCAACTTCGATCTGCTGGCCGACCTGCCGTCCAGCGATCCTGCCAAGGCCGGGTTTGAGGTGCTTTCGGAACACTTCGGGGCAGGCGAGATGCAGCCGCAAGACGTGATCATGACCGGGATTCCCGATGGGCGCAGCCCGCAGGGGATTGCCGCGGTGGATGCCCTCACCCAGCTGCTGCTGGCGCTTCCGGGCGTGGCAGATGTGCGCAGCCTGACCCTCCCGGCTGGCAAAGATTCTCCCGAGATCGGCAAGCTGTTCCGCGTGGATACCCAGCTAACCCTGATGGCGGACGGGATCAAGTCCCTCACCTCCATGGGCAGCGATCCGGCCGCCGCGCAACAAACGGCCGGTGGGGGATTGACCTCCAGCCTGGGCGTTGGAAGCCTGGGCTCTTTGGTCACTTACCTGGCTGATTTAGGCAAGACTTTTCCGGAGATCGCCACAAGCGCCGATTACCAGACTGTGGTCAATACCCTGGGTAAGTTACAGACCAATTCCCAGGTCATCCTATACCAATTACCGGTGAGTAGCCAGCTGGCGATGATCGGCGGGAACCTGACGCAGGCATTGCGGACGCCCACCGAAGGTGGGCTTACCGTGGCTCAGTCAGGCGGAAGCAGCCAGGCCACTGCCGGGGCAGAGCAGTTGACGTTCCTGCAGGATTACCTGACCGGCTTGGGGCAGGCACTGCCTGCCGTGGCACAGATGGATGGGTATGCGGATGCTCTGGCCGCGGCCAACGAGCTGGAAGCCAAAATGGGTGAGTTGAGCCAGATGATGCTGCTCCCCAACCAGCTGGGGATGATCGCCGGGCGTTTTGAAGATACTGCCGCCCAACTGGAGACCAATCCACTGGCGTTGGTCCCCCAGGAAGGACAGCCATCCAATCCCTCGCAAATGGCAGGGTTGAAAAGTTACCTGGAAGAACTGGGCACCGCCTTCCCCGAATTGAAGTCCACGCCTGACTACGTTCTTGCGCAGGGGGCTGTGGATCAAATGGACGCCTCGAGCAGCGGGAATGTGGATCTCGCCAAGACCAAGCAGGCTATATCCACCCTGGCAAGCGCCTTCCGCGGACTGGCCGGCACAGCCGCGGCAAAGCTGCCGCAGGCCACATTCGTCCCGCAGGCTTCCATCCCCGGTGCGGATGCTTCCACACTGGTGGGCGATGTGCTGGCGAAACTATCCTCGGGTCTGGAGCGGCTGGGACGGGCGGTAAAGGCCGAGATGCCGGACGCGAAATTCGTGCCGGGCAGTGTCAGTCCCCAAGAGCTGCAAGTGGGCGCAGCCAGCCTGATGGCGGATACGGCGGCCCTCGAAGGGGCTCTGCGTAACCTGTCAGCCACTTTTTCGCAACGCTCGGATGGTTTTTTCCTGCCCACCGACCTGGTCAGTGGCGAGAATGCGAATAGCTTGACCCAAATGCTGGATATGTACATTTCAGCCCAGGGCGACGCGGCTCGCTTGCAGGTGGTGCTGACAGATGAGCCCTATTCGGCGGCGGCGATCGATACCGTGACCCGCCTGCGTACCACCATCGAGACGGTCGATCACGGTTATGTGAGCGGCGGCACGGCGGTGTTGAATGATCTGCGCGACACCTTGGCCCGTGACATGCGCCTGGTGATGATCCTGGTGTTGAGCGGTATTGCGGTGGTCATGCTGCTCTTACTGCGCAGTGTGGTGGCGCCCTTGTATCTGATCCTCACCATCCTGCTCAGCTACGCCTCCACCCTGGGCATCACCCGCCTGGTTTTCGAAGGCCTGCTGCATACCGACCTGACCTGGTTCGTGCCGTTCTTTATCTTCACTATGCTGATGTCGTTGGGCATGGATTACAATATTTTTTTGATGGGACGGGTTAAAGAAGAGACTGCCGAGAACGAAACTCGTTTGGGCGTCCAGCGGGCCATGGAGCGCACCGGAGGGATTATCACCTCAGCCGGGATCATCATGGCGGGCACTTTTGCAGCCATGCTGTCCTCATCGCTGGTGGGCCTGGTGCAGCTGGCGTTTGCCATCACCATCGGCGTGCTGCTGGATACCTTTATCATCCGGACGACCCTGGTACCGGCGATTGCCATGCTGCTGGGTCACTGGAATTGGTGGCCGCGCAAGAAAGCATAGCAGCTAATGGTAAAATAGGCTCGTGAAATCTACCTTACAAAAACTCTATAAATTTTTCAAGCTTGAGGCAGAACACAGCTACGATAACCGCGCCGTAATTGGCGGTCTGGAACGTATGCTGGCCCCCTGGGAGCCGGAAGCGCGCCTGGAAGGCCTGCCCGAAGAGCTGATCCATGCTGTGGCCTCCCGCCTGCGGGACTATGGCAGGCTGAGCCAGGCGTCACGCCGCGAGAGCCTGGATGGATTGTGGAAACGTATCCAACGCGAAGCGGGAGAGCCAATCCCTGATTTGACTCTCCCACTTCCGCTTCCCGAGCGACCCGATTCCGTCGTGAGTAAGGATCGCTCCAATCTGAAACAAGTCTCTGTCGCTCCCCCCTCAGCACGCCAGCCGGCAGCTGTGGCTGAAGCAGCTGCGTCTGAAGCAGCCGTGGCTGAAACAGCCGCGCCCGCACCGGCCAGGTCTGCAACACCCGAAAATCCCCCGGCGGCTGCGCGGACGCCCACCGAAGGTGGGCTTACCGTAGCTCCTGCGCCGCGGCGTCATCCACCGGCTCCCGAAACGCCCGCAGCCGCGCTCAATGCGCCGCTCACCGTGCTGTCGGGGGTTGGGCCAAAGCATGCCTCCACGCTGGCGCGGCTTGGCTTGAAAAGCCTGGGCGATATGCTCTACAATTTCCCTCGCCGCTACGATGATTATTCCAAGCTGAAGCCCATCCGCCAGTTGTGGTACGGTGAGGTGGTTACGGTGATTGGCGTCGTGAAGAGTGTCAACACTCGCGATATGCGCGGCGGCAGGGCGCGCATGGTGGAGGCGATTGTCTCGGATGGCAGCGGGTCGCTGCGCGCCATATGGTGGAACCCGTATGAAGCCAAACGGATTCACCAGGATATGCAGGTAGCACTTTCCGGCAAAGTCGAACAGTACCTTGGCCGCCTGGTGATGAGCAACCCCGAGCTGGAGGAGCTTGACCAGCAAAACCTGAGCACCAACCGCATCGTGCCGATCTACCCGCTTACCAGCCATATCACCCAACGCTGGCTGCGGCGGTTGATCTACCAGGTGGTGAGCTATTGGGCGCCGCGTATGCAGGATATCCTGCCTGAAGCGGTGCGCTCCGCGGCTGGGGTTATGCCGCTGCACCAGGCGATTTTACAGGCCCATTTCCCCGATTCCCTCGATCAGCTCCAATCTGCCCGCCAGCGCCTGGCGTTCGATGAAATTTTCCTGCTCCAGCTGGGCGTGCTGCGCCAAAAACGCCAGTGGCAGGATCGCACTGCCCGTAGGTTCGAAGTGAGTGACGATTGGCTGGCAGCCCAGGTAAGCCGCCTGCCCTTCCCGCTTACCGGTGCTCAACAGCGTTCTCTGGCCGATCTACGCGCGGACCTGGCCACTGGCCGTCCGATGAACCGCCTGCTGCAGGGCGATGTGGGCTCAGGCAAGACGGTGATCGCCGCGCTGACAGCTGCGATTACGGTGCGGACGTCCACCGAAGGTGGGCTTACCGGCGCTGGGGCGCAGGCCGCCATCATGGCTCCCACGAGCATATTGGCCGAGCAGCACCACAAGAATTTGATCGGTCTGCTGGCAGATGTCCTGCCGGCAGACTCGATCCGGTTGATGATCGGCTCGACACCCGAAAGCGAAAAGGGCGAGATCCGCAGCGGGCTGGAGAGCGGGGCGATCAAGCTGGTGGTGGGCACGCATGCCCTGATCGAAGACCCGGTGGCTTTCGCCGATTTACAACTGGTGGTGATCGATGAACAGCACCGTTTCGGCGTCGAGCAGCGCGCCATCCTGCGCTCGAAAGGCCAGAACCCGCACCTGCTGGTCATGACCGCCACACCGATCCCCCGATCGCTGGCGTTGACCGTATATGGCGATCTCGATCTGTCAGTGATGGATGAAATGCCGCCTGGACGCCAGCCCGTGGAAACCCAGGTGTTCTTTCCCCGCGAGCGGGAACGGGCCTATACCCTGCTGCGCAGCCAAATAGACAAGGGTTACCAGGCATTCATCATCTATCCCCTGGTTGAGGAGCCCTTACCGGGGGAACGCCAGGAGAAAGAGGCAGGTCGTTCGGCGGTGGAGGAGCATACTCGCCTGCAGAAGGAAGTTTTCCCAAAGTACCGGCTGGGTTTGCTGCATGGGCGCTTGAAACCCGACGAAAAAGATGCGGTGATGGGGGAGTTCCGCGACCGAAAGCTGGATATCCTGATCTCGACTTCCGTGGTCGAGGTGGGTGTGGATGTGCCGAATGCCACGGTGATGATCATCGAGGGCGCCGACCGGTTTGGATTGGCGCAGCTGCACCAGTTCCGTGGGCGGGTGGGGCGCAGTCCGGCGCAGTCGTACTGCATCCTGATACCGGAAACCCCCGACGCGGTCGAAAATGCCCGCTTGATGGCAATGACGCAGACCACGGATGGTTTCAAGCTGGCTGAGCTTGATCTCAGTCAGCGCGGCCCCGGAGATTTCCTGGGCACACGCCAGGCTGGTTTCTCCGAGCTGCGCATGGCCTCGCTCACCGATGTGCGCCTGATTGAGAAGGCCCGCCGCCACGCCCAGGAGCTCTTCGAGCGGGATGCCGATCTCCAGCAGCCCGAACATGCGCGCCTTGTTTCGGCCCTCAACCGGTTTTGGGGCATGGAGCAGGGCGATATTAGCTGATGAAAAGGGAATAATCCATGACTGTACGCGGGAATATACCATGACTGTACGCGCTTTGTATCCAGGTACTTTTGACCCTATCCATTACGGCCATATCGACATTGCCCATCGCGCCGCGCGGCTGTTTGATGAGGTGGTGGTTGCTGTGTACGACCGCCCCTTAAAGTCACTGCTTTTCTCACCCGAGGAACGGATCGCTCTTGTCCAGCAGGCCTTTCGCGACCATCCAAAGATCACGGTTACAGGTTACAGCGGGTTGACGGTAGAGTTCTGCCGGAAAAATAATGCGCATGTGTTGGTGCGCGGTCTGCGCGTGTTCTCTGATTTCGAATATGAGTTCCGCATGGCTCTCGCCAACAAACGCCTGGCTCCGGAGATCGAATCGGTCTCGCTGATTACGGATGAGGAGCATACATTTCTTTCTTCTAGCACGGTGCGTGAAATTGCCGCCCTGGACGGAAATGTGAGCAGCATGGTGCCTCCCCATGTCAACGCGGCTCTCAGGCGCCGTTTTCACGAGCTGGGTGAAGGCCAGCAAATTGTACCGGCTACGTCAATTCGAGATTGAATGCTATAATTAACTGAGCACGAATCTTGCACGGTAAAATGCGGAAGCCTGGAGATAAGCGAACGATCTGCCTGCTGTAAATTCTCCAATCTCTGGTGCCATTCCGCTGATGGAGGAACCTATGGATATTTTGCATCTGATCGACCGCCTGGAAGAGATCCTCAATGATAGCCGCCCAATTCCCCTGACTCACACTGTTCTGGTTGATGAGGATAAAGTGTTGGACCTGATCGACCAGATGCGGGTAGCCATCCCTGAGGAGGTTAAAAAAGCCCAACAGGTACTGGCCCAACGCGACCGGATCCTGGCCCAGGCGCAGGAAGAAGCCAACCGTACGCTGGTATTAGCGCGCGATCGCAGCGAGCAAATGGTGGAGCGTGAGGCCATTGTGCAGGCTGCCCAGGCGCGGGCCGTGGATGTCAGTTCCCAGGAAATTGCCCGGATTCAGCAGATCCAGCAAGAAGCCGACGATTATGTCCTTGAAACGCTCACCCGGCTGGAAGTAGAGCTCGACCGGACGATCACCCAGGTACGGAATGGGATTCAAACGCTGCACGCCAATCAGCAGCCTTCACCAATTGAACGAGCATAAGCCTCCCAGCCAGGGGGGAAAACTGCCTACAATTTTTCAACGCGGCGGCTGGTGTTCTTCAATGCCATAACGGCGACCCGGAACCCAATATCCCAGTCCCATTCTGTGGGGATTGAACGTCCCCGAGAGCTGATGCGGGTATGCCAGCGGTGGTAAAAGAATGACCCGCCGCGGATCACGCGCAGCATGCTGTCGCTGGCCTGCAGGTTCTCGCGGCCATCGGTGGGATCGTAAGGGAAGAAAAAGCTGCTGTTGATAAAATCGTTGCCCCATAGGGTGCGGGTCCATTCCCAAACGTTCCCGGCCATATCCAGCACACCGTACGGGCTGGCGCCCATCGGGAAGCATCCCACCGGGCTGGTCGTTCCCAGCCCGGTTTCCGCGGTGTTGGCCCGGTTTGGATCGAATTCGTCCCCCCACGGGTAAATGCAGCTGTTCCTGCGGCTGGCGCCGCCTTCCTGCGAGGCTGCGCCTGGACCGCGGGCCGCTTTTTCCCACTCAGCCTCGCTGGGCAGCGTTGCCACCAATCCTCCGCTTTCCAATCCGTCCCAAAAATACCGCTCGGTAACACTCATGGTCCAATCTTTTATCCGCCTGGCTGCCATTTCCTTCAGTTTTAACGTCAGCCATTCGCAGTAGCGCAGGGCGTCCTGCCAGCCCACGTACACCACCGGGCGGCTCAGCTGTCCGTGCAGGCTGCCTGCGTTGGCGGGCTGATAACCGCTGTCCTCCACAAAAGCTTTGAATTGGGCCGTCGTTACCAGGTTCCGGGCAATGTAGAAATCTGGCAGGCTGAGCTCGTGCTGCGGTTGTTCGGGTTCTTTGGCTGCTGGATCCATGAAAGGGTCGCTGCCCATATAAAACGGCCCGCCAGGGATGAGCAGGAAGCCGAGCAGTGCCTCTTCTGGCAGATACCAGGCATCCGCCCGGAAACGCGGATCGCCCAGTGAGTCGAGTACATCGCCTACCGCGGCGCGCTCGCCGGCGGGCAAGGAAGTGCCGCGCGCCTGCATCAGGTTCACCAGGCCGCGCGGGATGTGCTTGTGTTCCTGGTCGCGCTGCGGAAATGCACGTCGGTAGATGGTGAGCAGCTCACCCGCCATCCATACAGCGCGCCACCCATCGGGTGACAGGCCCTCCTGCGGTAGGGGAGCCGGTGCCAGCGCGCTCAGCATACCATCCATGCGTTGATCATCGGCTTCGCGGAAGCAAATGATTTCACCAAGCAGCAAGAGCACCTCCCGCCAGCGGCTGCCTCGGCTGATGTGATGGCGCGCCTCGAACCCAAGATCGGTTTTGTGCGCCAGGTGAAGGGCTGCCAGGTATTCTTCGATTGCCGGGTGGAGAAAAGCGTAGGCGTAGTCTGGTTGGGGGGTTGGTGGTGTGTTTTGCGAGAGGGTTACCCTGTGCACCGTCAGCATGCCGTTGGGTTGGCGGAAGTAAGCCAGGGCGGTCTGTACTTTCTCGTCCGACCCCAGGTGGGAGCGGAGGATTGAACTCAGCCGCTCTTCGGGGATGAGGGCGCATGCGTGAGCCTCCGGCCCAGGCGGTGGATCAGGCTGGATGGCATGCGCCTGGTAAGCAATTTCCTGCAGGAGACGTTCAAAGGTGGCGCGCGGCACCTGTAAAAAATCCAGCAGACGGCGCAGCTGGAATTTCCCAGCAGCCTGGCCTGACTCGATGGTCCAATGGGTAAGTAGATGCGCGAGACATTCCTGGTAGATCAGCACGCGATGTTCCGGCAGGCCGTCTTTGTCGGCGTGCGCGGCAGTCAGCGTAGAGAGGAGCAGCGGGTTACCGGCAATTTCCAACAACCGATTGGGATCCCCGGAACGCAGGCTGGCGAGTAGCTTGGCGCGTTTGATCTCGTGGTAGGCACGCCGCGCCGGGTCGAGGCGGATAATTTCATCGTACCAGGTTTCAACGAACCGGCGGATTTTCACTTCGTTGAAGGGGGCCAGCTCGTGTTCAGCCCATCCGCCCAGCTGCCAGCCGGGATCGGCATACGAGAGGCTGCGGCAGGTGACGATGAAACGGGTTGCCGGGTGAGTGCTGTGGCGTGAGGCGAAGGCCTGTAGCACCTGAGTAATTTGCGGCTGCCTGGCATGGATCGGCTGTACTGAGGCAATCTCATCCAGCCCGTCGAACAGGAATAACCCGCCGATGCGGTCTGCTTCCTCCAGCAGGTGGGGGGCGTACTGACGGCTGTTTTCGTCTGCGTGCAGGTATTGTTCGATGCTCGAGGATTCCGGCGCTAGATTGGGGTTCAGGCTCTCCGCTAGGCGGTCCAGAGAGATCAGAATCGGCAGCAGGGGTGGGCCGGACCAATCCGGCAGGAGCTCATTTATTTCCATTTCCGCGCTGATCAGGGCGCGGGCGTGCTGCAGCGCCAGGAAACATAAGAAAGTTGACTTGCCCGAACCGGGCGGCCCAAGCAGCACAACGCGCTGGCCTGCCTCGCGGGTTACGATCTCGACCGCGGAGATTGGACGGCTGTTTTCCGCTTCGTTGCCGGTGGTTTTGGTTTCGATGCGGGTGCGGGTATCGGGCGTGACATACAGCCGGTCAAGCAGGAACAGGCTGCTGGCAGGGCCATTGCCAGAAAATTGGAGGCTGGCAACGGACACGGGCCGGCAGGTAGCGATCAGGTTGTTGAGGTAATCCTGGCGTAAGGATTTTGGGCTGGGAGAGACGGGGGAGGCACTCGGCCGCGTGGCCATACCCCCTGCCGGTTGGGCCTCCTGGCTGGAGTGGGTGCGCTGGCCCCTTATGTGGATTATGGCTGTCAGGCGATCGATCAGGCGGGGCATGGAGGGATACCCTGAGCTGGATTGGGAATTCAAACAGGCTGCAATCTTTCCAGCCAATCCAAGTATACATCTTTCACCGTGGAGCTACAAGCAAGCCGGAGATCCAATTATTTGGTCCCCTGATGGATGGACGAAACCCTGATTGACTTTTCCCGAAATTTTTTATATACTGATATTGTAACTACCAGCCATAGGCGCAAGGCAACGGCGATTGGCGTCGTTACTACGAACCAGGTTTATTGTAGTAATGACTTCAGTCATTTTAGGCTGGCGCAGACGACTAAAGTCGTCACTACAAACCAATGAGGGGGATTTAATATTCTTGAATGACTGCCAAAGGAGGAACCTCATGTTTCAGTTCATCAAACATAACCTAACTAAAAACCGCGGGCTGTGGAAGGTGCTGGCGGTGGTTTCTATTCTCGCGCTGCTGTTCGCGGTTGGCGTGCGCTGGGGTCTGGCACAAAAAGCCCCCCCCTCCCCGGCTCAGGTGAGCGCGCCGCAAGCTCCCCAGGGCTGGGGTGATGATGGCATCAAGGAAGTCGGCGTGGAATGGATCAACGATTTTCCTGGCACTGCCGATGATCGTAGCCATTGGGACGAGTCGTGTGATGGGTTGTATTATGGCCTGACCGGCGCAGGCTGGACGGGGCGTTTCCATTGGACGGATTGGAACGCCTTTGAGACGGACTTCAAGCTGGCCTCGCTGGGCGGCGAAGAGGATAACTATGTCGATAACGTAGATATCGCTATGATCTGCACCCATGGCTCGGGCAAATATGACAGCTTCTGGGGTAAAGACCTCAGCTCGGTGTATTTTGGCAGCACGCATGCTGACCATGACCTCAGCCCTGGCGAGGCCTACCGTGCTTACGGCACCAAAGACCTGGAATTCCTGGCCTTCGACTCGTGCAGCGTGCTGAGCGATGGCGGGGCAGCTCCCTATTTCAACCGCGGCTACTGGTCCACGGTGATGAACGGCCTGCACCTGCTGTTGGGTTTTAAGAACACAATGTATGTCTGGGCGCCCGGAGATGGTTTGTATTGGGCAATGTTCATGAAGGGGTTCGGGGGGGTTCTCCCACCACTCACCGTCACCCAGTCCTGGTTTTTGGCTGTGGATTACAACCAGCCTACCGTAACCTGCGCCCGCGTGCTGGCGGAAACTTCCTCGAATTACAATGAATACCTGCATGGGTACGGTTACGTGGGTCCAGACCCGGCTGTGGATGGGTATTATTGGTACTGGGATCACTGCTCCACCGGTGCCAAGCAGCTGGATTTGGTGGATGCAAGCCCAGGTCAGCCGGTGCTGGCGGTACCGGTTTTCCAGGTACAACAGCGGACGGTGGACGAAAATTATGTGCAAGGCATGATCGCCCCAGCTTTCGGCCTGACCGGAAATGTGGCGGGTGACGATATGTTTTTCTACATGGTGGATACCAGCGGCGGTATTACGCGCACCCTGCAGGTTGACAAGATTACGGGTAGTTACAACTTCCGTAATTGGAGCCTGTTATGGAATGCATCGATTTTTACCCCGACGCTGCCCTCTAGCCGTGAGGCTGATTTGCTGGCTAACAATTACTTCTCGCAGACCCCCGCTGAAGGGCTGCCGGCTGCCTGGTACCGCAACGCCGGTTATCTTTACAACACGGAGGATCTGGTACAGGAGATGCTCCTGCCTGAGGGAGCCGGTGCGGTGCAAGAGATCAGCCGCCTGCAGGCGGATGGGATGCTCACCTATGGGCGAAAACTCACCGGACAGGCTCTCTCAGCCTCCGGTCCCCAGCTGTTGGATTTTCCAGTGGTTGGCCCTGGGGGGCGATTAAAGCTATACTTCGGCGATGCGAACGAGATCATCGGTGTGATGGGCGGCTCGCGCGACGTGGTAGCCACGAAAGCGATGGTCGAGGTCATGACCGCAGAAGAAGCCTGGGCGATGTACCTGGCTGATCCGACTGTGGCTATCCCGGAGGTGCCGTGGGTGGCGAGTTATATTACCTACACCACCTCGGCCCTGGGATATTACGAAATGCCTTATCTCACGCCGCAAAGCGAGCTGATCCCGGTGTGGATCTTCAACGCTAATTTCTATGGGCCTGCTATGGAGCCGCTGGCGGTCGATGTCCCGGTGTATGTCCCGGCAGACGTCGAGTATCAGGCTCCCAATGTGATCATCACAGACCCGATATCAGGCTCCCTATACGCTCCCGGCGACTTGATCACCTTCAAAGGCATCCTCTCGGGTGGCAAGCTTCCCTACACGATCCAGTGGAGCTCCTCCCACGATGGTCCGTTGGGAGAGGCACCTGAAATCATTGCCTCGCTGACCGGTGCAGCCAAAGGCAGTGATGTGATCTCGCATGCCATCAAGCTACAGGTCACAGACGCAAACGGGCAGATCGGTTCAGCCACGATCTTGATTAAGATCCTGGCGCCGGTCTACTTACCGCCGATTCTCAAGCCATCCCCAAAGTAGGTTTTTTATACCAAAAATGAATAATGGATGGGCTTTGCCCGTCCATTATTCATTTTTGAGAAGCTATGAGATTTCGATGTAGATGCGCTTGTTGATCTTGCCTTTGCTCTTGTAATCCACCACGCGCACCTGGCCGACTTCAGCCAGGTTGTGGACGTGTGTGCCGCCATCGGCCTGTAAATCCAGGCCAACGATTTCGACCACCCGCACCTGCGGGATCCCCTCCGGCAGCAGGTTGATCTTGGTGCGGATCAGATCGGGGATGCGAAAGGCTTCTTCGCGGGGCAGGATTGCCACGCGTACTTCCCGCCTGGCGGCGATCTCACGGCTGACGGCGTTCTCGATCTCCTGGACGAGTTCCTTGTGCATAGTCTCGAACTCGAAATCCATGCGCCCCTGTAATGGATCCATGTCCCCGCCGGTGACGGAGGCCCCATAATCGCGGAAGACCACACCGCACAGGATGTGCAGGGCGGTGTGGGTGCGCATGAGCTGGTAGCGCCGCGGCCAGTCGATCTGCCCGTGCACGTGGGTGCCGGCGGTGGGCAGCGGAGCCTCAGGCGGCAGCAGGTGGATCACCTCCGCGCCGGCCTTGCGGGCGCGCCCAACCGTATAAACTGTGCTGCCAACCGCCAGCGTTCCGCCATCCGCGGGTTGACCGCCCCCGCCCGGGTAGAACGCGGTCCGGTCGAGGATCACGCCGTGGGCTTCAGCGTCGACGTCGGTCACGCGGGCCTCGAAGCCTTGCAAGTACGAATCGGTTTGGTAAAGCAGATCAGTCATAGGTACACCATGGTTTATCCTTTTTCATCCGCGATCCCTTTCCTCCTCACCGCGGATGTGATGATTCCCAACGCGGCGAAGACAGCGGCCACCATGAAGCTGGTCTGGATGGCCGGGAACAGGGTTGGATGCTCCACACTGCCGCCCGCCAGCACGGTGGTATAGATCGCCCCGGCGACCCCAATCCCCAGCACCATCCCGAAGCTGCGCGCGGTGGCCAGCACACCCGCCGCGATGCCCTGCCGCTGGCGCGGGGCAGATCCCATCACGGCGCTGTTGTTGGGAGACACGAAGATGCCAGTCCCCAGGCCGACGATCGCCAGCGCCAGGATGATCTGCACCCACGGCGAGGAGGATCCCAGCCGCGAGAGCAGCAGCATCCCCGCAGCCAGGATGCTCATGCCGATTGTGCCGGGCAGCCGCACCCCAATGCGGTCAGACAACGTCCCGCTCAGGGGGGCGGTGATAGCCATCACGATCGGCTGGGCAGTCAACAGCAGTCCCGCTTGGGCGGTGTTGAGCCCGCGTCCATCAATCAGGTAGTGGGGCAACAAAAAGGTCACGCAATACAGGCAAATGTAATTGAAAACTGCACTGGCTACCGATAGTGTGAAGAGCGGGTGCCGGAAAAGGCTGAGATCGAGCATGGGCGCTGCAGAGCGGGTTTCGATCCACCCGAAAGCCAGCAGCAGCAGCGCGGCGGACGCCAGCAGCCCCAAAATAACCGGCGAGGTCCAGCCCAAATTGTGCCCCTGGTTGAGGGCCAGCAGCAGCGTTACCAGCCCAGCGATGAAAACCCCCGCGCCGGGCAGATCGAACCGTTCGGTGACTTTCCCCGGGGCATCGTAGGGGATGAACCGCAGGCTGACCCACAGCGCCAGCGCGCCTACCGGAACGTTTATGTAAAATACTGCCTGCCATCCGAACTGGCTTGCCAGCCAGCCTCCAAACGAAGGGCCGGCGGTCAGTCCGAGGTAGGTCATGGTAGCCTGCAAGCCAAGTGCCTGGCCGCGCTGCCGGGCGGGAAAGTTCTTGGTGAGGATCGCCGGTGAGTTGGCTGCCAGCATGGCCGCGCCAACCGCCTGGGTGGTGCGGAAGATCACCAGCATGACAATCGAAGTCGCCAGCCCGCACAGCGCGGAGCTGACCACGAAGATGCCAAAGCCTGAGAGATAGATGGTTTTGTGGCCGCGCAGATCGCCCAGGCGGCCAAAGCTGAGCAGCAGCCCGCTCAAGGTGAGCAGGTAAACAGTTACAACCCACTCCACCCCGGCTACATCACTGGACAGCGAGCGGCGCAGCACAGGCAGGATGGTGTTGACCACGCTGGCATCCAGGGCCGACATGAAAGTGCCGATGCCCACCGCCAGCAGCACCAACCATTTGTGGTTGGAGTTTTCGGTTTGTGGCACGTTCAGCCTCGGAATAGAAAAGCGGGCAGGACCAGAATGAGGTAACTGGCCAGGTTGGCGACAACGACAGCAAACCAGTCGTAGCGGAGTGTCTCAGGTCGGATGCGGGTTAGCACACCGCCTTCAATGGCGACCAGGATGGGCCAGGCGATGAACAAGTTTCGTACGTCAGGCTGAGGAAACAGCACGAGCAGGATGATCCCCACCACGCTGGAAGCCAGGTTCATCGCCAGCGAGGCGCGCATCGCCTGGCGGGTATTTCCCCAATGCACCAGCTGTAAAACTAC
>Ga0315274_10001712_pt1 | contig 33558 bp, 29 predicted proteins | sample YL17G02_20_MG_FD_203700 | JGI IMG/M metagenome (GOLD analysis project Ga0315274, IMG submission 203700) | Sediment microbial communities from Yellowstone Lake, YNP, Wyoming, USA - YL17G02_20 | ecosystem: Environmental > Aquatic > Freshwater > Lake > Sediment | place: USA: Wyoming | collected...
TGGCGCATACTCTAATTTTATCTGCCTCTAAATCACCCAGGCAATCTTCCCACCAAGAACTATTAGTATTTTTTGTCCTGCAGGTAATGTAGTTCCAGAAATATTCAGGGTAGTATCTTTGCACGCATAGGGCGCGCGAATATTCTTCAATCTCAAGCTTGCCTCCCGGGGCATCAAATCCCTTATCGGTTTCTATGGCTAAAAAATGCGCTATGGGATTAAACTCTTTTATCGCATCTAACAATCCTGGAGTATTTTTATCAAGCAAACTTATAAATAAATCTATTTTACCTTTCTCTTTTTCGCGGTTCATAAAATAAGCGATGCCCGTAACCTCGGGCTTCAAGATATAGAGACCGCCTTTTAAATTCAGCTTTCCTTTAAGGCCTTCAAAACTTTTTTCCTTCTCTACCTCTTTACCCAAGAGATATGCTGGTAAACCAAGAATAGCAAAGTCCTTAATAAATATATCGGCATCGTGGTGAGGATAATAAATGTAAGAAACAACAAGGCCCGGGAACTGTTTTTTTAAGAAGCCCACAACCAATGTTGTATCGCAGACCCTGCATTCACGAGGGGCGATGACTAAGAGGTTAATCTTATTGGCTTCAGCGAATAAGCAACTGGAGGCAAGGCTTCCTGGATTCTGGCAGGCCCCGATAAAACCTTCCTTCTTGCAATTAGCATCTGAAAAACAACGCGGCAATATAGAAGAGACATCCGGGTCATCAGGGACCTGATCTGAAAGGCGCGACTCTTCTACTTTATAATCTATTACCTGATTATCACTAACCTTAAAAGATACCTTGTTTAAGTGGCGGCCCTCCCAGGAAGGCCTCAAGACCAAGGTTTGAGCTATCATCTTGTTAAAAGATTCTTTATTTTCGCTGTGGTAGCCCGTTATCAGAATATCTATCCCCTTGATATTATTGATTAAGTTTATATCTTCGTTTTCGCTCAAGCGACTGAGAAGCACAATAATATTTACTCCCTTTTTTCTCAACTCCGCTATCGCCTCTTTCAGCGCAGTCGCGGGTTCAATAAACTTAAGGCCTCCTGCCTTCTGTACAGCCGAAGGGCCAGTGACGCCAATGATGCCGATTCTAATGCCTGAGGCTTCCTTTATAATATACGGCAATATTTTATCAGCCTTAATGTTAGAGGATAAAAAAATTAAATTTGTCTTATTGATGTTCTCCTGCAGAAATTCTCTGCCGAAATTGAACTCGTCATCTCCTATTGCCACGGCATCATATTTCATTAATTGCATTGCCTTAAGATTAACTATGGAGCGCTGTTTATCAAGTTCGGCATTCTGGGTATATTCATCCATCAGGCCGCCGGCAAAGAAGCTGCCGGAGTCTAAAACTAAGGCCTCGGGATAATCTTTCTTCAATTGTTTAAGTAAAGCGGCTCTTCTGGCAATACCTCCGTCTGGCTCCCTGGGACAGCTGCAGGGATAGATCATGGCGTGTGTGTCGCCGGTATAGACGATAGTAATCTCTTTGGCGTAACTATTAGTAAGGAATAGAGAACAACAAGCTGCCAACAATAAAATGGTAAATAATAGCTTCTCCTTTGTCATCATAACCTTATTATTTTCACTGCCAGGATATTCTCGGTCTTCTTTATTTTATCCAGGATCTCCGCTGATATAGGGCTATCCACATTTAATACGCTGATAGCCCTTCCTCCTGGTTTATCGCGGCCAAATGTCATCGCCGCAATATTGATATTCTGTTTGCCCATAAGCGTACCTAAATTTCCGATAATGCCCGGCCTATCCCAGTTCTGTATAAAAACCATCTCGCCTACAGGCGCCAATTCAACATAATACTCATCAATCTTTACAATGCGCGGCTGTTTGTTAGAAGAGAGCGTGCCACTGATTATCCTTGTTTCTTTATCGGTCTTAATTTCCAGTTGTACTAAGTTTACAAATTCTTCTTCTTCTGAAGATCTGGATTCCTTAATCTTAATACCCCTTTCTTTGGCGAGGCTTGTAGCATTAATAAAGTTTACCGTCTCTTTTAATATAGGCGAGAGGATTCCTTTCGCCAAGGCCATAGTCAAGGGGCTTAAATCATGCTGGGTGATATCGCCGCTATAACTTATATTCAATTCCTGAAATCTCCCTTCCACTAATTGCGCTGAGAATATCCCTAACTTTTCTGAAAGATTTATATATGGGTCTAAAATTTTACAGACCTCTGCTTCCAAGCAGGGATAATTTGCGGCGTTGCGTATACCTCTACCCAAGAGTGCATCGCGCACAATTTCTGCTACCTCAATTGCTACGTTAACCTGCGCCTCTTCCGTGGAAGCGCCTAAATGCGGTGTGGTAACAACGTTATCTAATTTTAACAGTTCGCTATCCGGAGAGAGAGGCTCTTTCTCAAAAACATCTATTGCCGCTCCACTCAACTTTCCTTCCTTAAGTGCATTGATGAGGGCTGCCTCGTCGATAATGCCTCCTCTAGCACAGTTAATAACTCTGGCGCCCTTTTTCATAATGGCGAATTCTTTCTCGGAAATTATGTGTTGCGTCTCTTCAGTCAAAGGCGTGTGCACAGTAATATAATCAGAACGTTGGAGTAATTCTTTTAATTCCATTATCTCGATACCCAGACTCTCTGCAACTTCACGGGATAAGAATGGGTCATATGCCAAGATCTTCATTCCGAAAGAACCGGCCCTCTTTGCCACCTCACGTCCTATCCTGCCCAAGCCCACGATACCCAGTACCTTATTATAAAGCTCGACCCCCATGAATTTAGAACGCTTCCATTCACCCTTCTTGGTTGAGGCATTTGCCTGGGCTATGTTTCTGGAAAGCGCCAGAATCATGCTCATGGTATGCTCTGCAGTGGAAATAGTGTTGCCTCCAGGAGTATTCATGACAATTATGCCTTTCTGGGTCGCCGCCTCTAAATCCACATTATCCAATCCCACCCCTGCACGGCCAATTACTTTTAATTTTTCTGCTGCACTGATTATATCCATAGTTAAATTGGTTGCGCTTCTTACCACAATGGCATCGTAATCTTTAATGATCTCTTTTAGGGCTTCTGGTTTTAACTCGGTCTTAACATCGACCTGAAAATCCTTGACATCCTTTAATATTTTAAGACCCTCCTCAGATAATGGATCACTGACTAGTATTTTTATCATTCTTCACTCCTTATTTCAGAAATACTTCTTCTGCCGCTTTTACGCCCGCACCCAAATTAAACTTATATCCCATCTGGGTCAAAACTTTCTCCAGGCAAGAAATACATGCGATGATATCGAATTCTTCAATATATCCCATATGCGCTATCCTGAAGACCTTGCCTTTTAACTCCGACTGTCCGCCGGCAATAGTTATGCCATAAGTATCACGCATGGTCTTGACCAATTTCTCGCCATCTATTCCCGCAGGTACCTTTACCGCAGTAACTACGTCTGAGGCAGCAGTCGGCGCAAATAATTCTAACCCTAAGGCCTTCACTGCCGCCCTAGTCGCATCTGCCATCTTTCTGTGACGGGAGAACACCTTTTCCAAACCATCCTCTTTTATCATCTTTAAGGCCTCACAAAGGGCAATAATTAAGGTTATGGCTGGAGTAAAAGGCGTATCAGTCTTATCCAGCGCCTTCTTTGCCTCTTTTAAATCAAAATAGTATTTCGGGCATTTGGAATTTTCCACTAATTTCCAGGCCTTCTGGCTTAGCGAAATAAAACCCAAACCCGGAGGAAGCATCAGACCTTTCTGCGAGCCAGAGACCACCACATCACAAAACCAAGCGTCAGTCTTTAAATCAATTGCACCTAAACCGCTTATAGCATCTACCACTAAAACGGCATTGGTATCTTTTGTAACTTTACCAATTGCTTCAAGATTAGTGGCGACACCGGTAGAAGTCTCGCATAGGGTAGTAAAGACTGCTTTTATTTTAGGATTTGCCTTTAATCTCTTTTCTATCTCCTTTGGTTCAACTGCCTTACCCCATTCCACATCAATAATCTCAGGCGTGATTCCATAGGCCTGGCAAAGTTCAGTCCATCTTTCCCCGAACTTACCGCCCTGAATAGTCAACGCCGTATCTCCTGGCGATAGTAGGTTTATCACCGCTGCCTCCATTGTTCCGGTACCGGAAGCGGCTAATATAAAGACGTCGTTTAGAGTCTCGAAAACGTATTTTAAACCCTCGCTTGCTTCTTTTAACACTGCCTGAAACTGCGGTGTGCGATGATGAATTATTGGTCGTGCCATTGCCTCACATACTTCGGGAGGTAAAGGTGTTGGCCCTGGTGTCAATAGATAATTCTTTCTCATCTTTCCTCTCTCCTTTTTTTAAAATTTGTCCGTATTATTTCTTCTTGCCGATAATCACTTCGTCAATCAATCCATATTCCTTTGCCTCGCTGGCTGACATAAAATAATCCCTGTCCGTATCTTTCTGAATCTTCTCTAAAGATTGCCCTGTATGGGCAGCTAATATTTCATTAATCCTGTCGCGCATCTTTAAAATTTCCTTGGCATGACGGGCTATATCTTCTGCTGCGCCCTGAATACCACCCCAGGGCTGATGAATCATAATCCGTGAATTGGGCAAGGTTTGTCGTTTGCCCTTTGTCCCTGCGCATAAAAGCAGGGCAGCCATGCTTGAGGCCTGACCCACGCAATAAGTCGCTACGTCACATTTGACAAACTGCATGGTATCGTATATCGCCAGGCCCGCTGTTACCGAACCTCCGGGAGAATTAATATAAACATTTATTTCTTTGTTAACATCCTCCATCTGTAAAAATAACATCTGGGCAATAACCAGATTTGCCACATAATCATCGACAGGCGTGCCAATAAATATTATACGGTCCTTTAATAGGCGCGAATAAATATCGTAAGCGCGTTCATAGCCGCGTGAGGTCTGTTCGATAACCATGGGAACCAGTGTCTGATTTTTTACACTCATATCCACCTCCCTATTTTAAGAAGATTCTTTCCAATCCGCTTCTCTTAATAACAATTCCATTACCCGACGAGGCATATGGTCATCTAAGGGAATATTTTCCCTTCTGGCTATCTCTGCCAAGACCAGATACACCCTAACCTGTTTTTTTGCCTCTGGCTCAAGTTCGCTAACTAATGTCTCCTCCTGCTCCTCAATCTTTTCTGTGGGCAGCCCTTTTAATACCAGGTCAACCTTGGCCTGCTTTACCAGATCCTGTAATTGGCGGTTAACGAGGAATTGCGGTGTCTTAAAATCCAGGTCTTTGATTAAATTCTCAATGAGCTCGTCCTCTATTCTTTGGCGTTCCTGGTTATCTTTATGCATCAGAAGCTGCCTTTCCAGAGCCTTCTCTAACTCTGATAAATTTGGATAACCCAAGCTCCTGGCAAAACTATCGTCTACTGAATCGAGTTTCCTGGCTTCCTTTAAAGAATCGAGATGACGTTTTATTTCATCGGGAACCACCGTGATATTTTTATAATTCACCTTCTGGCCCTTATAATTCTTAATGGCAATTTCGGGACTTACCTCTACTGTCGCCTTAAAAGAAAGGCTGCTACTATCTAACTTCACCTCGGATATCTGCGGTAAATCTATAACCTCAAGCTTTTCTTCTCCGATTGCCTTATTATAAATATCCGGCACTAATTCCCTGAGGACCTGTTCATGCGCGTGAGACGAATAGTGCTTTTCTAGAATATCGCGCGGCACATGTCCCGGACGGAATCCCGGTACTTTCGCTTCTTTGGAAATTTTCTGAAAGACATCCTCGAATTTATTTTTTATGATATCTCCGCTTACCGCAATGTTAATTTCCCTTTTTGTACTATCAAGCTTTTTTATTTCGGTTTTCATATCAGAGTCGTGGGGTCAGAATTAAATTCTGACCCCATTACCCTCCCCATTTCCCCCGTTTTCATCACATGCGGAATTTCTCACCCAGGTATATCTGGCGTGCCTGGGGATTGTTAATTAAATCGCTGGCACTGCCTGAAATAAGGATTTTGCCTTCAGCAATTAAATAAGCCCTGTCTGTTATGGAAAGTGTCTCTCTTACATTATGGTCGGTAAGCAAGATACCCAGGCCTTTTTCTTTCAATTCTTTGATAATCTCCTGTGCCTCATTAACCACAATCGGGTCTATCCCCGAAAACGGCTCATCCAAGAGTATAAAAGAGGGGTTTGTTACCAATGCACGCGTAATCTCCAGGCGCCTTCTTTCGCCGCCCGACAACGTATATGCTTTATTTTTAGCAAGATGAGAAATGTTTAATTCCTCAAGTAGAAATTCGAGCCTGCGCCTTCTTTCGAATCTATCTAGAGATAATGTCTCTAAAATTGCCAGGATATTTTCCTCCACCGTAAGTTTTCTGAATATGGAGGGTTCCTGGGAAAGATAACTTATGCCGAAACGGGCGCGTTCATGGATGGGCAGAGCGGTTAAGTCATTATTATCGAAAATAATCTTGCCTGCATTCGGCTGGATAATCCCGACAATCATATAGAAAGTCGTGGTCTTGCCTGCGCCGTTGGGGCCGAGGAGGCCGACAATCTCGCCGCGCTTGACCTCAATGTCTACGCCCTTAACCACTTCCCTGCCGTCGTAAGATTTAGATAGCCCTTTAATTCCCAAGAGATGCATCTTTAAGTCCCTCGCTTGAATAGATTATTAATCTCGGCCTTCCGTTTAAGGTAATCTTTCTATCCGAGGCGGTATAGATTGCCTCGTCGCTATATGAGATATTCTCTCCCCTGACTACTTTAACATTACCGCGAGCGATAATCTTATCTATTTTGCTGCCCATAAAACTGGACGTCTTATCAGACGCCCCTTGGGCATTCTCGGCTTCTCTGTCTGTTTTATTGGAGGCTATAAAAAAAATATCCATTTTATCGCTATATATCGTAGAATCAGTTCTCTCGACTTTAACATTGTTATTAAATGAGGCGATGTTTTTCTCGTAATCTATCTCTAAGGGGCCGTCGCAGGTAATCGTAATTTTTTCCTTGAGTCCTGCATCCTGACCTTGAACTGGAGCTACCGGATTAACATCCACCTTGACCTCTTTCTCCAAGGCCACCTTTTTCAGATTCGGCTCACCCTTGGCTCCGCGGGCAACTGTAACCATGTTGTCTCTTTGTATATTCACCACATCCTGCGTCATCACCAGCTGGTTCTTCCTATCCCAGTCCAGGGAATCTGTAGTTAATTTTGTGCCTGAGGAGGTAGTAATAACCACGTCCTGCTCTAAATGCACCTTGCCATCCACTTTATTAAAATCACCACGACGAGCGGTGAGTTTTACATCTTCTTCTTTTCCGTAGAGATTGCCTACTACGTCATTAAGCTTTACGACCTCTGTGAATATATCTGCGGATTTACCTGAGAGATCCCAGTTTTTTTTGCCTTTTTCACCATATCCGGCAAGCGAAAAATCACTGATCTGCTGGTCTGACTCTATCTCCGTTTTCTGTGCCGAGGCACAGAAAACGGAGGTGGTTAAATTTATAAAAACAAAAACCAAGATAAATCTTTTAAATATCATAAAGCCCTAAAATCTCTTGCCATTTACCCTGCGATTTAAGGATAAGCTCGGTGACTTCTCGCACTGCACCGCGGCCGCCTTCTTTTAAGGTAATGTAGGATGCAGCTTGTTTAACCTCTGGCGCCGCATTAAATACTGCTATTGGAAAACCTACTTTTTTCATAAGACACAGGTCTACTAAATCATCGCCTACAAAACATACCTCGCTGATATCAACCCTGTATCTCTTGAGGATTTTATCCAATACTGCTGATTTGGGTGAAATATTTTCAAAGATTTCTTCAACCCGCATGTCGCGCGCGCGCGGCCTTATTGCCCTTGAACCTTTGGCAGTAATCAGCACTGTCTTTATACCGCACTTGCGCAGCACATAAACCCCCAGCCCATCGTGGACATCGAAAAATTTCATATCCCGGCCGCGTGAATCATAAACTATCCGTCCATCAGTCAGGACGCCGTCCACATCAAGCAATAATAATTTTACCTTTCTTGCCTTTTCTCTTAACTCTTCTTTAACGCTGGCATTTAACATCTGTTATACCAAACCTGCATTTAAAAGGTCCTGCACATCCAGCAGACCAACCGGACGCCTGTTTTTATCCACCACCGGAACTTCATCAATCTTTTTTTCCTGCAAGATGCGCATGGCTTCAGCTGCCAGCATCCCCTTATACACCACCGTAGGATTCCTGGTCATTACCTCTTTAATCTTGCGCCGAGGCAACCCTTCATCCGTCTCTAAATGCCGGCGCAGGTCTCCATCGGTAAATATGCCTTTTAATCTTCCGTCCTTAGCCACCACAGTAGCAGAACCGGCCCTTGCCTGTGTAATCTTTAATAAAACTTCGGAGACTCTCTTATCTTCATTAACAATCGGGTTGGCCTGACCTTTACGCATAATATCTTCTACCTTCAAAAGAAGACGCCTGCCTAATATTCCGCCGGGATGGAAAAAGGCAAAATCTTTTTCCTTAAACCCTTTTAATTCTAAGAGACAAACTGCCAGGGCATCTGCCATTGCCAAGGTTGCTGTCGTAGAGGCAGTAGGCGCCAATCCCAAGGGACAGGCTTCTTTTTTAACCGATACATCCAAGACCACATCGCTGTATTCGGCAAGTAGTGACTTGGTGTTTCCGGTCAAGGCAATAATCCCGGCGCCAATCTTTTTTAACAAGGGGAGGAGCTGTTTAATTTCTTCGCCTGAGCCACTGTTAGAAATTACGATTACCACATCCTCGGAGGTAACCTTGCCCAAATCTCCATGTATTGCCTCAGCAATATGCAAAAATAAACTTGGGGTGCCGGTGGAAGCCAGAGTTGCGGAAAGCTTCTGGGCAATAATACCGGTCTTGCCCATACCGCTTACCACTACCCTGCCTTTGCTCTTTAAAATTATCTCTAATGCCTTTTTAAAATTCCTTCCTATTCGGGAACTCAAGGCCTTAATTGCGCTGGCTTCAATATCTAGAACCTCTTTTGCCCGCTTAAAGACATTTATCTTCACCCCGCTCTTCCTTTCTTATTCTTTACCCCAGCCCTAATTTTTGAAAATGCGCTGAGTTATAGCTACAACGTTACTTTCGCTATCAAAGCCAAATCTTAGTATACAGCCCAATTACAAAAATTAGGGCTGGGTAAGTTCGGCTAGATAACTTATGTCGTTCTTCGAACTCCATAAGTTGTGGCCTCACTTATTTTTTTAACCTGCCTCAGGAGTTTCTCTAATTCTTTTAGACTAATCATATTTGGACCGTCGCAAAGCGCCTTGTCAGGATCAGGGTGCACCTCTAAGAACAGCCCGTCGCAACCAAAGGCAACTGCGGCACGCGACAGCCCCTCGACAAATTCACACTGTCCGCCGGAACTTGAACCCCTGCCACCCGGAATCTGCACGCTGTGCGTAGCATCATAAATCACCGGATAACCAAACTCGCGCATTATCGCAAGAGACCTGAAATCGGTAATCAAATTATTGTAACCAAAACTAACCCCACGCTCAGTAATCAGTATTTGCTTATTACCCGTTGATTCAATTTTTTTTATGATAGGCAAAATATCCCACGGGGCCAGGAACTGCCCCTTCTTAATATTTACTACCTTACCGGTCTTGGCTGCAGCCACGACGATGTCTGTCTGACGGCATAAAAATGCCGGTATCTGAATTATATCCAAGATAACCGCTGCTTCAGGGATATCTCTTGAGCAGTGTATATCGCTCAATATGGGAACCTTTATTTTTTGTTTCACCTTATTGAGAATATTTAACCCCTTTTTTATGCCGGGGCCGCGATAAGAATCTATAGAAAGCCTGTTTGCCTTATCAAAGCTGGATTTAAAAATAAAAGGTATGTTTAATTTTGCGGCAATCTCTTTTATCCTCTCTGCAGTCTCTAAACAAGCCTTTTCGGATTCAATAACGCAGGGTCCGGCAATTAAAACCAGCGGATTTTTATCTCCTATTTTAATATTCTTAACGCTAATCTGACGCATTAGATTTTGCCCTTTTCGAGGTACAGCTTTACCTTTTCCAGATCCGCGGGTGTATCCACGCCCACGGTATCATATTTTGTCTCAATAACTTTTATACGGAAACCCTCTTCTAAAACCCTCAGTTGTTCAAGACGCTCTATTTTCTCTAAGTTAGAAACGGGTAAATTTTTATAGGTAAAGAGAAAGTCCTTGGTATAGCCGTAGAGGCCTATATGTTTATAATAAAGGGGAGATTTTACCTCTGAATTCCGCGCATGGAAAGGAATTGTCCCGCGAGAAAAATACAAAGCGAAGTTATTTTTATCTATTACGACCTTCACTACATTGGGGTCGTCAATTTCCTCTCTCTCCTCTATCTTCTTTGCTATCGTAGCCATAGAAATTTCACTGTCATCGAGCATGGCCTGCGCCAACGCGTCTATCATTGTAGGATGAATTAACGGTTCATCACCCTGAATATTTATTACTATTTTTACATCTAGAGGGTTTATTACCTCGATAATCCTATCCGTACCGCAGGAATGCGCTTGAGAGGTCATTACAACCTTGGCACCGAATTCTCTAGCGACATGCGCAACCGACTCATTATCGCAGGCAATAATTAAATCCTCTAAAACAATTGCCTGTTTCGCCCGCTCCCAGACATACTGGATCATGGGCTTGCCCAAAATATCCGCTAGTACCTTGCCTTCAAATCTAGTGGAAGAATACCTTGCAGGAATTATGCCGATAACATCCAAATTTAACCTATCCTTTCCAGAAGCTCTTTCCTGTTAGTAACGGCCGTGCCTAACTTGCCAACCACAATACCCGCGGCAAAGTTTGCAAGATGCGCTGCCTCTAATTTTGTTGCGCTGCAACAAAGCCCTAAGGTAAAGGCGCCTATTACCGTATCGCCCGCTCCTGAAACATCAAAAACTTCCTGGGCTACCGTCGGTATATGCGTCGTCTGTCCGCTTCTCTCAAATAACTGCATCCCGTGTTCTCCGAGTGTAACGAGTATAGATTCCAGCTCCAAATATTCCAGGATTTGACGCGCGGCTGAGTCTATATCTTTATCTGTAAATAACCTGTCGTTGTTTAATTTAAATCTATTGGTGGTATCTTTGATCTTAAGGTTCCTTATGGCATTCTCTAGTTCTTTGCGATTAGGAGTAATAGAGGTAACTCCCCGATAATACTGAAAATGTTCCTCTTTCGGGTCAACGGTAATAATCTTTTTATGGGTGCGCGCCAATGAAATGAGTTCTGCAAGCAACTGCATATTTATGACGCCCTTGCCATAATCTTCAATAATAATCCCATCAAAATCATCTATCTTTTTCTTTATAAATTTAATAATCCTCTGGTTTAATTCCTTAGGAAGAGAATCCGTGTCTTCCCAGTCAACCCTCACCACCTGCTGGTGGCCGGCAAGTATACGCGTCTTTACAGTGGTATGCCTTTCAGGCTCGATAAAGATACTCTCGGTATCAATTTTTCTAATCTTTAATTCCGAAAATAGAACATCGGTATTTTTGTCTTTGCCGGTCACTCCTACTAAGCAGACTTTTCCATCAAGCGAACGGATATTATTCGCCACATTAGCCGCGCCTCCGGGGACATAAGTCCTTTTATTTGCCCAGACTATCGGCACCGGAGCCTCGGGAGAAATCCTATCCACATTACCCCAGATGTATTCGTCTAAGATTAAATCGCCTACCACCATTATTTTAGCCTTGGGAAACTTAAAAATTATTTTTTTGAGAGCCTTCATAGCTTCTCCATTATTGCCTGTGCCAGTAGCGGGAGCATTATCTCGTGATGGCCAATAATATAATAACCTCTTCCGCCTGTCATAACAGGACGCTGTATCACATTCTGCATAGGCCTATAATGATAAATCATATCGAAATTTGCAGTCGTAAAATCCTTGACCTTATTACCTAAATTGCGCGCTAAATTCAGGGCCTTCAAAAATACCTCCGGCAAGATGACTGCGGAGCCAAAATTTAAAGTTACCCCGCCGCGATTTAACCGGCAGACATTTTCGACAAGTAGACAAAAATCCCTGAAACTGCCTTCGCCAGTCAGCGCCGCATTAAAAGAAGGATGCTGATGTATGATATCCGTGCCGATAGCCACAAATACGCAAACCGGCACTTTATATTTATAGGCGTTATAGAGGAGACTTGAATTTTTGTAGCGCAACTTTGACTCGTTAATCCTACGGGCTACAGCATACCCCAAACCCAAACCTTCCCGCACGCCTTCCGTTACTGCCTTGTTTATAAATTCGGCTGTTTCACGGCCCATCCCGAATCTACCCTCTTTTAAATTCTGGGCTACGTCCTCAGAGGTCTTACCCTGCAAGGCAATCTCAAAATCGTGGATTATGCCGGCGCCATTTAAACAAATACAGGTAATTATTCTTTTCTTTAATAACTCAATTAAGATAGGATTAAGCCCGCATTTGATAACATGGGCACCGCTCATCAAAATAACTGCCTTCTTCTTTTTATGGGCAGAAACTACCGCAGCAACTAACGCCTGCAGATCCTTGGCTTTTAATATCTTTGGCAGGGAACCGTAAAAGCGCAAAAAACTGCTTCCGCGTACAGCAGGCTTGGCAAAATCTCCGATTTCTACCTTGCTGTATCTCTTTCTTACCGAATATGTCTTGACCTTCTTTATATTTATCATGGGAAATTATAAGTTTATCATAATTTCAGAATTAAATCAATCAAAAACAATTTCTCTTAGGGATAAAAAATACCAAATTTACCTTCTCAGGAATGCGCGCCTTGCGAATCCATATTATCTTTTAAGGGCAGTGTAAAAATAAATTTAGCTCCCCTGCCCACTTCACTCTCAGCCCAGATTCGTCCTCCGTGCAATTCTACTATTTCTTTGGCGATGGTCAGGCCAATCCCCGTTCCGCGTATATCGGTTTTCAGGTTTCCGCTCACCTGATAGAATTTATTAAATACCTTGGGCAGTTCTTCCTCAGAGATGCCTATGCCTGTATCTTTTAAGCTGATTTGTATTTCTTTATCCTCCGCTAATAGCGCATCTACAGTTATAGTGCCATTGTCAGGGGTAAACTTAATGGCATTACCCATAAGATTATTAATAACCTGGATTATCCTATTGGCATCGATATTCAGCTGAGGCAGACCTTCCTGTATCCTTTTCTCAATCCTGATGGCTTTCGTCTGTGCCCAATTCTTGAACACAGCAATGGGCTCGTCAATAACCTTCTCAATCGCCACCGGCTCACGCACAAGCTGCACCTTTCCTGCTTCGAGTTTTGAAAGGTCAAGCAGGTCATTGATCAGAAGGGTGAGTCTTTTTAGGTTACGCTCAGTGATAGCGAGAAATTTATCCTGCTCTTCTGACAAGGGGCCGGTGGCCTTACTTAATATCAACTCAAGAGATTTCTCCATGGCAATAAGGGGAGTGCGTATCTCGTGAGAAACCTTGGCCACAAAATCTGTTTTAAGCTTCTCGACTTCTTTTTGTTTGGTAATATCATTCAATATTGCAACCATACCCACGGTCTTACCGTTCTGGTCCTCAACCACTGCAGAGCTTGCTCTTAGCACCCGTATCGTGGATTCATTCGGGCTAAATAACTCTACGTCTTTTTCAATAACCTCTCCCCTCCCGGAAGAGAGATTCTTTACTAAGGCCAAAAGGTGTTCATCCCTAACCACATCCTTTATCTGTTTTCCTGTATCCTTTGTGCTAACGCCGAGGAGCGTTTCCGCAGCAGGGTTTACCATGAGGATTTTACCCTCAGGGTCAACGACTACCAACCCGTCAGTCATATTATGTACGATATTATCGACTCTTTCTTTCTCATCGCTAATGAGTTTGGCCTGCCTCTCCATCGTTTCCATAAGCGCGGTTTTCTTAGCCAGTTCACCCTGAATCTGTGCGAGTTTAGATTCCAATTCTTGGTTTTCTCTTGTTGTCTTTTCGTATTCCTCAGCACCTGTCTTTTTCTCCTTTGCCGTTTTTTTAAAAAGTCCTCCCTCTAGTTTTTGCATAAAACCATCTACCTTCTCTCCCGCATTACCCGTTTCTAACAAACGATTTTTTAATTTGAGTAAACCGGTCTCTATATCAAGGCAATGCGAAAGGAACTTTTTTAAAATACTTTTCGTGGGAGGACTTATTCCCTGTTTCTCCTTGAATTCTGCGATGACTATTCCGAAAATATCGGTTTCTATGCTTTCGATTTCCTGTGGATTTTCAATCTTACCCGAAGAGAAGTCTTTTATTTTTGACTTCAGGGCATCCAAGGTAGATACCCCTATTTTTTCTACGAGGGCCTCTTTATCCTTTTCGATTTTTATATAAGAAAATTGGTTTATCTGCACATGCTGGATGTTATGTTCCAGCAATATTTTTTTGATATCTCCTGATTCTTCGATTTGAGCAGCATCCAATAACATAATCTTTACCAGTTCCTGCAGTTCTCCTTCGCTAATCCCAGAAATAAAGGTCAGGTTTTCTATATTAGACTTTTTCAGATACTTCATCTGTTTTTCAATCACGGTACTTTTGCTATCTATCGCCTCTCCTTCAATGAGGATTTTGTTATCAGGCGTGATATCCAGTGTTAATGTAGTTTTTACCTTTAAGATTTCCGAGAGAGCCCAATGAAGATCTTTGATTGAAGAGGTTACCACGGGATGTCTTGAAGGATAAAAGGTTGCCTTACGGATTGTGGATATAAAATCCAGAACTAATTTGGAATAATTATTCTTTAAGTTTTTTTCATCCATCTGGTTTTGGCTTTTGAATCCTTAGAAACTCAGTTATTTTGATTATTTTCTATTATAACAAAAAGCCTATAATTTCATAAGCATTTTAGCTAAGCCTTTTTTGTTAATCTGCCAAAATAGAATCCGCTGCACCTAAGACGTCATCTACGGTTATGGCCTTAAGGCAGGCGAATCTTTTGGTGCAGTTATGCGCAAGGCACTCTATACAGCCCACTTCTTTATGTAAAATTTTGTCTCTTTTACCCACCGGGCCCCAGCGCTTAGGGCTTAAACCTTTTTGATTCCTACCAAATATAGAGATTACCGGAATGCCTACCGCAGAAGCAATATGTACTGGGCCAGAATCGTTAGAAATAAATAATTTGCACCTTTTAAGCACGCTGGCGAGGCGGCTAACCGATGTCTTCCCTGCAAGGTTCACCGCTCGATGATGCATATTCTTAATTACATTTTGCGCCAATACGATATCTTTGGGTCCGGCGACCAGCAAGACCTTAAGGCCGTATTTATCCGCCAATCTATCCACAACCTCGGCTAACCTCTCGTTTGGCCAAATCTTGGAAGGGCAACTTGCTCCGGGATGTATAGCTAACAATTCATCCTGCTCTTTTATCCCTTCCTGTCTAAGTATATCTTCAATCCAGCTTTCTGATTCACTTTTTATCGGCATAAAAAGACTTTTATCTTCTGGCGCGATGCCTAGGTATCTCAGCAAATCCAGATTATATTCCAATTCGTGCTTTTCCCCTAATTGTTTTGTATGTCTTATCCTATCCGTAAGCAAGAATCCGAATTTGCGTTCATAGCCAATTCTTCTGGGTATACCAGCAAAAAAAGTTACCAGATGCACACGATTGGTGGGGTGAAGGATGAGCGCTAAGTCGAATCTTCTTTTCTGTATGTTAAGAGCAAATCTTATGGAACTTAGCCAACTCTTATGCCGTCCGTCTTTATCGTAAATAATTACCTCGTCTAAATAAGGGTTGCCCTCGACTATATCTTTGGCATAGGGGCTTACCATCATTGCGATATAGGCATTGGGATATTCCTCTCTTAATGCTTTAATTACGGGCGTTGACAAAACCACATCACCGATTCTATCTGTGCGCACAATAAGTATGCGTTTGAAGTTGTTTTTTTCTCTGGTGATTTGGTGATTTGCCTGCCTGCCGCCCGCCTGCCGGACGGGCAGGGACAGGCAGGGTGATTTGGTGACTAACATATTCTTTACTTCTCTTAACACATCTTCTACTTTTATGAGCGACATGCACTCCAAAGTCCCATACCTGCACTGTGCCTTCTGGCAGGGAGAACAAGATATCTCCTTTTTTACCACTCCCCGATTATCCGAACACGGCCCATATTTTAAATCATCCGTTGGGCCAAAGATAGCTAGAACAGGGACATTCACATAACTGGCGAGATGGTCAACAGCACTATCATTGGTAATAACTAGTTTTGCTTTTTTTAATAAACAGCCTAGTTGTGAAAGAGTGGTCTTTCCGCTTAAGTCTAACACAGGATATGGCAGGTGCTCAGTTATATACTTATTTATAGGGGCATCCTCTTTGTCGCCTACTAAAATTATCCGGGCTTCAAATTCTTTTATCAACGATGAGATCAACTCTGCAAATTTTTCTTTCGCCCATCTTTTTATATGGCTCTTTGCACCCGCAGAAACAACTATTATTTTATCCCCTTCCTTTATATCCTTTTCTTTTAATATTTTTTTAATGTACTCCTCATCCTGATGGCTAATATACAAAGAGCTATTGTGTATTCTTATTTTATTTTGAATTCTGGATTTTAGATTCTCAATTTTATAAAGGTGCCTTTCCTTCATATGCGTTATACTTTTAGGAATAGACAAGAAGGGAGAGGTTTTTAACCTGGCAGGAAGAAGAGCACCGAAGAAGCTGTTGCGCAGGTCAACCACTATATCAAAATTTTCTTTCTTAACTTTTTTAAATAACCTTATCTTCTCTTTTGACTTCACATGTTTATCGAAAACAATAAGGTTATGAATAGCGGGGTTGTTCTCGAATATCTCTTTTGGCCGCGGCCCCACCATAACCGTTATTTTACTTTCAGGAAAGCCCTCTCTCAAAAAATCCAGAACCGGCAGAGTCAAAATCACATCGCCTATGTTACTTAAGGTAATAAAGAGGATTTTCATTTTTTATTTTTTAACTTTCTTACCTGTCCTAACACCTCTTCGGGAGTAATTGCCTTCATGCAACGGTTATCTTTACAATGCGCTTCATAACAGGGAATCTTGCAGCCCGTATCTCTCTGCAAAATAACCGTATTTTTTAAAGGATAAGGCCCGGTTATTTCTGTCGAGGTCGGACCAAAAAGGGCAATGATCATTTTTGCGCCCACTGCATTTGCAACGTGCAAAGGTCCGGTATCAGCACTGATAAATAAATCTGCCCTCTTCGCAAGTGCGCCCAACTGTCTTATATTGAATATACCGCAGCCTATCAATGGTTTTTCTTTCATTAACTCTTTGATACCCAAGGCCAATGACAGATCATTGTGTGCCCCTGCGATAATTATCTTGGCGCCAAATTGCGCTATTAGTCTATCTGCTAATTCCGCCCAATATTCTTTCGGCCAACGCTTAGGATACCAGTTTCCACCCGGATTTATGACCACCAGAAAATCATCTTTATTAATCGAGTTTTTACTTAAAACATCATCGACAAATTTTATATCCTCATCACTAACAAAAAACTCAGCGTATCTATCCTCAACCTTAAGCCCCGCCTTCTCAATAAGATTGAGATAATAATCTATACGGTGCAGGGTATCTTTCTGGGGCGGAATTATCTTTTTTGTTAAAAGGAAACCCCGTTTTTTTGTATGGTAACCGAACCGCTGCGGTATACTGGCAAGTCGACAGATGAGGGCGCGGCTAAATGAACGGTGCAATAAAAATACTGTATCGAATTTCTTACTCTTAAGCAATCTTACAAAATTTAACTGCGCCAAAATACCCTTGTGCCTGTCTTTTTCATCGAAGATGATAACCTCATCCAGGTGGGGATTGCCTTTTAAAACCGGATAACAGCGACTGGGCACTATACAGGCAATGAAACTTTCTGGGAAATTACGCCGTATGTTTCTTATCGCTGCCGTAGAAAATAAAACATCCCCCAGCCAGTTGACATTAAAGATAAGGATGCGTTTATTTTTTCTCATGTCTGGATTTACATTGTTCTTTTATAAAGGTGTAAAAACCCGAAGTCTCAATAGCGAAAATAAACATATTTGAGGCATTTTCAGAAATCCTCACCCTTTTTAGCGCGAATACATCGTCATCAGGATATCTCTTACCAGGATTTGTAGCTACCGCGGCGATGTAACCCGCCTCTATAACTAACTGCCTTATCTTAGCATCAAACATACCCTCAGGGTAACTAAAGGCATTTACCTTTCTGCCTAATTTTTCTTCCAATATTTTTTTAGAATTGAATATCTGCCTTCTTGCTTTTTCTTTTGATTTAATATTTACTAAAGGCTCAGGGCCAATAGTATGGCTGCCAAAAGTAATTATACCTGATTTCTGCATAGCCTTAATCTCATCCCAACTCAGCCTATCGGATTGTGGCCTCCCTACTTCATTGACAATAATAAACATTTTGGCGGGGAGGTTGTATTTTTTTAATACTGGGAAGGCATAGATATAATTATCTTTATAACCGTCGTCAAAGGTTACCACCACCGTCTTGGGCGGCATCTTCTTTTTATCCCTGATTAATTTAGCGGCAGCCTCTAAAGGCAAAACATTATAATGATGGGTTTTTAAAAATCGCATCTGGCGCTCAAATGTCTGCGGAGATACTATAAGACGGTTCATTGCCGGATTAGAACGGGGGTTTATGGAATGATACATAATTATAGGCACAACGTACTTATGCTGTAAAAAATCTGCCAGTAAAAACACAGAGGCTATTACAATACCAAAGACGCCAATTAGTATTTTTAGTTTAGACCGTTTAGACATTCTAGATAAACCCTCTCCGTCTCTAGGACCATCTTTTCTTGAGAGAAATTTTCTTTGATAAAGCCTTGTGCCGCCCTGCCCAAAGACTCTGCCTTAGCCGGATTCTGCAGTAATTCTGTTATTGCCCCGGTTAACCCCAAAACATCTGTCGGCTCAACCAACAAACCGTTATCGCCGTTTTTTATCAAACTTTTTATGCCGCCTATATTTGAACCGATAACCGCTAAACCGCTGGCCATTGCCTCCATCAGCGCTAGGCCCAGCCCCTCTTTTAAGGAAGGCATAACAAATATATCCATAGCAGATAGCACTTCTTTTGTGTCGCTGACCTCGGGAATAAAAAATGCGCTCTTTTCGATTTTCAAATTCTTTATAGACTTTACTAATTCCTTCTTCATCTTCCCTTCGCCAACAATAAGTAGCTGCGCCTTAGGAATTCTCCCTAAGACTTCCCTCATCGCCTCAATAAGATATATGTGCCCTTTTACATCGGAAAGCCTGGCCACAATCCCTACCACAGGTCCTTCTGACAATCCCAGTTTCTTTTTGCTTTCCATTTGTGATTTGGGATTTGGCATTTGGAATTTAGTAAGGTCTATACCATTATTTATTACTTCGATGTCTTTCTGGTCCACCCTGAAATCCCGGATTAAGTGCTCCTTTACCTGTCCGCTTATGGCAACTACCTTTTGCCCCCAACAGGGAAAAGTTCTTCGCAGAAACCTCTTTTTAAAAAATCCGTGGCAGGTAGAAATATGCGCGATCTTAACCGACCTGCTTAATAAGCACCCTAAGACCTGCGTAGTGCGGCTATTTGAATGCACAATATCGATGCCGTATTTCTTTACCGCTTTGGACAATTTCATTTTGCTTATTATAATCTTGGGGCTGATCTCCTGTTTTGTCTTTATGGGTATGGGTATATAAACCATACCTTGTTCAATAAATTTAGGAAGCAGGCTTCCTCCGCTGGAGGCAATATATATATTATGGCCTCTTTTTTTAAGGCCTGTTGCTAAAGATAAAACGTAGCTAGTTATGCCGCCTATGTTGAGATGGTTAGTCAAAAATAAGATGTTCATTTTAAAAGTTTATCTATCGCCTCTAATACCTCTTCAGGAGTTATTAACTCCATACATTTTTTGGTCTTACATTTTGATTTGTAACATGGGCTGCAAGGCAAGTCTTTACTAATCACCGCGTAATTCTTTACGGTGGGCAAATGGCGTCTGGGGTCAGTGGGGCCAAAGAGTGCCACAAAAGGCGTATTGACAGCTGCGGCAATGTGTAAAGGCGAAGAATCGGCTGATATGTAGACGCTGCATCTCTGGATTAAACACGCTAATTGATTGACGCTAGTCTTTGCACAGGCATTAATGAGCTTGGCGTTCTTAACCATGGAGATCAAGGCGTTCGCTTGCGCTAAATCCTTTTCAGTCCCAGTAATTACCACGCGCATATCCCTAAGGCCTAATTCCTCGCAGAGCTTTACCATATGTCTGACCGGCCAACTCTTAGCGAGCCATCTCTCGCTTGCGCTTATATTTATGCCGATGATTTTCTGATTAGCGCCTAACCATTGCCCAATTAATAATTCTTCTATATACTGCTCATCCGCTTCAGAAGGCCATAGTTCTAAACGAGAGTCAGCTAAATCTATACCCAACATCTTTAGTATTCTGAACTGATGGGTTATCGGCTCAATAGGCGGTTTTTCATCTTTGATGCGGTGAGTAAGCAGGAAACCAAACTTTCCGTTATCATATCCATAGCGACGCTGGCTTAAAGTCAGGAAAGACAGAATATGACTCTTGCGGTTATTCTGCAGGTCGATAACTAAATCAAAGTTCTTCTTCCTTAAAATTTTACCCAGGTTCAATATGCCTTTCAGTCCTTTATCCTTGTTTTTAATGTCGCAAACCAATAATTCGTCTATATAAGGACACCTCAAAAGCACCTCTTTTGCTTCTTCGCCTACAAGAAAACTAATCTTATAATTATTCCCGAACCTCTCTCTTATTGACCTTATGGCGGCAGTAGAGAGTATAATATCTCCGAGAGAGCTGAATTTAATCACCAGAATTTTAAAATTATCCAGGGCATCTTTATAAACATCGAGCGTATTCTTCACCATGATTCCGAGATTGTATTTCTCTATTACCTTTTTATAGGCCTCTTCTGCTAAACCAGATGCAAGTTTTGGCTCTTTAAATATCCTTATTACTGCCTCAGACATACTGCGAGGGTCAGCAGGCGGAACGAAAAGGCCTGTCTTATTATTCTCAATAATATCGACCACCCCACCGACTTCCGTAGCTACTACCGGAACACCGGCGGCCTGCGCCTCTATAATGACCCGGCCAAATGCCTCATGGGTAGTAGTAGCGAGCACTAAAAGGTCCAGATGCGACAAAATCGCCGGGATATCTCTCTGGGTGCCTAAAAATTCGGTGCAGTGCCACAACCCCAGCCTCCTGACTAAAACCTGCAACTGTTCCTTATATGCTTCCTTGGAAGGAGGGGCATCTCCGACTATCCAGATTTTAAGGCGGGGGATAACCCTGACTACTTTTGCCATAGCCTTAATAAAATGTAGATGGCCTTTTATGGGAGTAATTCTTCCAATAATGCCTACATTAAATTCTCCCCTTTTCTTCTTATCCGGATTTATATATTTAAATTTCTCCAAATCCACGCTGCGGGGCACTAATCTTATCCTTTCATAAGGAACCTCGAAATCTTCAATCATATGCCGGGCAATAACATTGCTTAAAACAATCACTCTCTTTGCCCAGCCCATGACCTGGCTAAAGGCGTGTTTTTTATAATAGCCGTGGCAGGTAGTGATAAATATGGTATTGGTTTGACGAGCGGAAAAATAAGCAATCCAGGCGGGAACGCGTGAACGCGCATGCACAATATCAATTTCTTCTTTCTTAATAATCTCGGCTAGGCGCGGAATCATCTTGAGAATCGTAAAGATGGATTTTTTATGGACTGGGAGTTGATAGTGGATTGCACCGCACGCTTCTAACTCCTTTACTAGTTCGCCGCCATTCGAAACTACCACTGCCTTATGTCCCAGCCTCGTCAAATGCTTGGCCGAATCCAGCGTGCCTGTCTCTACCCCGCCGACGTTTAACGCTGGCAAAACCTGTAAAATATTCATAATATCTTCCTTAACGCAGCGCTGATTACAAGATTATCTCTTAAGGTATGGACTTGAGGCCTATCCCTCGAGATATCCCCGATTCTCCTGCCTAAACTAGTGACTTCGGTCAACCGGATATATTGCTTCCTGGCAAAATGTTCGAGAAATCTCAGGTGTTTTTTATTCAGGCCAGCGGCCTTAAAAACTAACACATATTTATTGCTATTTACTGCCTCCGAGATCATAGATATGCTCTCAGGCGAAGTAACGATGACCTGGCTCAAGCCCAATATCCCTCCCACGGCTTCCGGAATATTCCTTTCATTAGCAATAACCATGAGGGCGGTATGAGGATAATCCTGGAATTCTTCTTTTACTAAATTCTCAATCTCTCTTGAAGTACGCCGCGAAGTAGTAACTAAAATATCGGCATTTAATTTTTCTGATGCTGATTTTACCTGTTTGATTGCTTCTGAAATAATCTCAGCATTCAGAATAAAACCCTTTGCGCCTCCTCCGATTAAAAACCCAATGCAAATATCTGACAAGCGAAGATTAAGAATCGAAGAGTGCATCAATTTCTTGGACTGGTCATTAAGATATTCCTTATCCACCAGATTCAACGCCCCTTCAGTTACTACGATATTCTTTCTTTTAAGTGGTTTATCGTGTTTAGGTATAATCACCAGGTCAAATCTAGCCGTGCTTAAAATAGATGGCCGCATTATGACTAACGACTTAGCAGAGCTTTCTCTTGCAAGTATAAAATTGAGCGGGGCAAGTGATGAGCCGCAAGAAATGATAATGTCGGGTTTCTTGCTGATTAAATTCCGGTAGGTGTTCTCTTCTAGAAAAGCCCTCAGGCACCAGAGACAACCCTGGCAATGGTATTTACCTGATAAACAACTACTCAGGGTCAATGCCAATTGCGCAAGTTTATGCTTAAAATTCACCTCTACGCTGTCAATATGGCTGCTTATGTCTTTATCCTTAAGATAACCGCTGGTTATCTTTGCCAGGGCCTGCGCCTGCCTCAGGTGCCCGGCCTTACCGTCATTTAAGATTAGGATGTTATTTTCTTTGGAATATTTCCAGATTTTATAAGACCACAGGTATTCCTGAGGATACATCCGGATGTATTTTTCAAATACAGAAACCAGTTCCTGTAAATTGCCATGGATATCTTTTTTGAGATCTCCGGTTTTCTTAACTTCATAAGGTGGGCTGAGAATAATCTTAATGTAAGGACCTTTTAGGCGAGTATAAAAAGCAGGGATAATCGTTGCCCCGTATTTTAGGTTCAGCCTTAACGCGCCTGTTGGCATAGAGGCTTCTTTCCCAAAGAATTTCACCAAGGTTCCGTTTCTACCGCCCTGATCAGCTGTCATGCCTATGGCCTCATTATTCTTCAATGCCTCTATTAACTGCCGCACGCCATTCTTCCGCTGGATTACCTTACAGCCTTTCTTAAGACGGTAGGAGTTAAGGAGTTTATCTAAAAGCGGGTATCTCTGGTCCCTTACAAACAAAACAAAAGGAAAATCTAAATTCGCGCAGATAACATTGGAGAGTTCCCAACTGCCTTCATGTACCCCTAAGAGGATTACGCCTTTACCTTTCTTGAAACCCTCAGCTATATAATCTAGACCTTCGATACTGATGTATTTATTTCTATATTCTTTATTAACCACTGGAATAAAAAATATTTCAATGAGATTCTGTCCGAATGCCTGATAAAATTCTTTGGTTATCTTGGATAATTGGGCTGGAGAAGTTTTATATCCTAACGCCCTCTTTATATTAGAGTAGGCAATAGCCTTGTGTTTGACATCGAATATATAAAGTAGTCCGCCCAGTCTCCTGCCCAAAAAGAGGCTGAAATCCCTGGGAAGGCTTCTGATAAAAAAACCCAGAACCTTAAAGAGGATACAGCTGGAGTAATCTATTATAAAATCTTTTTTCATCTTTAATCGCCATTGCGATGCACAGGTAAAAGAAACTGAACCCGCGATCGCCTACTCCTAATCCTAAAATTCTTACTGCGTCCTTTTCAGTAGTAATAACTGTATCGATATTCTTATCCCTAGATCTAGAGATGATCTTCTCTAGATCTTTTTCGGTATAATTATGGTGATCAGGGAACCTAAAAGAAAGGCCCACTTTAATATCTAAACTTGTAATTAAATTCTCAAATGCATCCGGCCCACCTATGCCGGAGAATAAAGTTACGGTCTTTCCTTTAAGGACCTCAGCGCCGTATAATTCCCCTGGTCTTTCAACATTATAAAAACCCATCGGCTGGTGCATAGACTCTATAATTACTGCCCGAGGATTAATCCGGTTTAAAAAATCTTTTATCTCTTTGGTCGCAGGTTCTAGATTGGTCTTGGTCAAGACAAACATATCTGCGCGCCTAAGCCCGGAAAGGGGCTCACGCAAGATTCCCCTAGGCAGCAGATGTCTGTTGCCTAGGGGATTAGTGGCATCAATAGTCACAATCTCCAGGTCCTTCTTTATCTTCCATTGTTGTAAACCATCGTCTAATATTACTGTATCGGCACTGAAATCTTTCGCTGCCCGAACTGCTGCCTTAATTCTATCTACCTCAACGACAACAGGCACATCGACTAAATTCCTAAATAACATATAGGCTTCATCGCCCATTGTCTCTATACTGGTGACCTGGTGACCTGCGACCGAAGGGAGTCCCGAGCGAAGGCGAGGGAGTGACCTGGTGACTTTTCTTTTATAACCCCTGCTTAAAATAGCTACGTTATGGCCCTGGTCTTTCAGGTACCTGGCAATAAATTCGACTAAGGAGGTTTTACCAGTCCCGCCTAAAGTAATATTGCCTACGCTGATAACCTTAACATTTAAACGCTGCGATTTAAGTTTATTTATGAAAATAAGGATTACCACTATCAGGCCATAGATAAGAGAAAGCACAAATAAAAGAACCTTAAATATGCCGCTTAAAAACCCCCTTTTTCTATCCGTAGCTAAATTATAAAGATACTCCCGCATATTATTTACCTATTAAAAACTCCTATCTCAAAAGACAACGCATCAAATCAACTTCAAGAGTATCAATACGCCGATGATGATGAACAAAGACGCTCCTAAATATCTGATTAGTTCAGGCTTAACGTATCTTCCCAGAACTACTCCAATCAAAACTGATACAACCGTAACGATTATGTAAGCTGAGACAGAGCCTAGCCATACTGATAAAGGCTTACCTGATTTTGCAGCCATTCCTATTCCAACCAATTGTGTTTTGTCCGCTAATTCCGCAACAAACACAGCGCTGAATGTCATAAAGAATACCTTCCAATCCATCTTTTTCTCCTTTTTAATTAATATTCCCTCGTCCGCTGAAAATCTTAACTAAAATTGCCAGTTTTATTATTTTATCACAAAGGGAGAGTTGAGGCAATAGGTTTTATCAGATAAAAAACTCTATAAAACACAATAGGATACAGCTTATATCTTGTTGGCAGGAACAGGCCTTGACTTACGCTGCAAACGGCAGGATTTATCAATGATTCCAATAATCTCTTCTAACTCATTAACCACAATATCCGCCTCCTTTAGATACTCCTCTGGCAGACTGGTAGCCAGGGCGATACAAAACATGCCCGCTCTTTTAGCTGATTCTATGCCCAAGGGTGCGTTTTCCACCACAACACATTCCTCAGACCTAAGCCCTAAGGATAGCGCGGCTTTCAGATAAGGCTCAGGATGTGGCTTTCCGTGTTTAACCTGATTACCCGCTATAATAGTATCAAATAAACCTTCAATCCTCTGCGGCAAAATCTCCCTTATCTCTCTATCCGGAGTACCGGTAACCAACCCCAAAAGATATCCCTTACCCCTCAGGCAGAGCAGAAATTCCTCAACGCCCTTAAAAATGAAACGCTTAAAATTATTCTTAAATATCTTCTGCCGGGCAGAGAAAATCTTCCCTAGAACCGCTTCTGTCGGCTTTATCTTTGTCCTTCTCAGCAGGCTCTTCAGTGTCTTGTCCCAACGCTCTCCCTCACGAGAGTAGACATCAAAACAACTTACCCTTACTCCCCAGGGCCTTAAGGCTTCGTACCAGGCGAGAAAATGATATGGCATCGAGTCAACGATTACGCCGTCCATATCAAAAATAATTGCCTTGGGTTTGAATTTTAATTTTTTCATTTTAAATGAGCACATAACCTACGCCTGCCTGCCGGCAGGCAGGAACACTGAAAGTGTGAGTAAGTTATTGTGCTTACTTAATCAGAGGACATAAAAGACATGTTTCTTTCAATAAATTCTAACAGCTTCTGCTGGACAGAAGAAGAGATGTTAGAAAACTCAACTCCTATCCCCGGATGGAAATGAGGTTGGATTTGCTTATCCGGTAGCCAGACCACCTTTGCCTCCAGTCCTATCTCCTCCTCTTTAGGGGGAAGCCTGAGACTTAGAATAACTTCATCCCCCAGTTTAAAATTCTCGCAACCGAAGATAAAAGCACCGACTGCACTTAAGTTTAAAATATCTGCCTTAAGACAGGAAGGGCTCTTATCGTATTTGTATTTCAATTCTATTTTTATATCGATGGGCAGGCGTTTGAATCTCCGGCGCAATTGCATTTTTTTAATCTCTTCGATAATCTTGTCTTCCTTGAAACTGTTTATTGCCAGGTCCTCTATGGCGTAGATATCAATTACCCTGTCTAATCCGGAAACGGAAAATATCCCTTTAAGATGCACGGGAATGTTCACAAATTTCATCCTCCCGTGATTATTGATTGCCTCTTTATAGGCAATAACTATTACCGAAATACCCATATAATCAATACCTTCAACTTCTTCAAAATTACAGAGCATATCCCCGTAACCATCGCGGATGCACTGTCCTACAACCTCAACCAGGTTTGCGGAATCCACATCAATACGGCCAGATAAATCCAAGATAATAATATTATCCTTCTGCCTCGCTCTTATCTCCATATGTCTTTATGTCCTCCGCGGTAAAAATAATTTTAGCTACTTTTATCCTGCGTATAAGCCTTTATATATACGGCATTCCTTTTACTTGCCCCTTGATTTTTAAGAATAACTTCTTTGGCGCGCTGAGCCAATCCCGCTACAAAAGAAGGATTGTTTAATAGATACGCTATATTCGCCTTGAGTTCATCCTGGTTATGAACTAACAGACTAGCTCTATTACCTAAGAACAAATCTGCGATATCGCGGAAATTAAACATATGCGGTCCGAATAAAACCGGCTTCCCCAATGACGCCGGCTCCAAGATGTTATGCCCGCCTTTCTTAATTAAGCTGCCGCCCACAAAAACCATATCTGCTATAGCATAAACAGAAGTTAATTGACCAATTGTATCTAGAATAAACACGGGCTTGGTAATGCAGGTAGAACAGGTAAATGCTAACGAAGAAAAAACAGCTCGCAAGCCAAACTTCGAAACAATCTTACCCACCTCTTTAGACCTCTCAGGGTGCCGAGGCGCAAGCAAAAGTTTAAGTTGCGGAAATTCGTTTAATAGTTCTTTATAAGCTCCCAATACAATCTCTTCTTCTCCGGCATGAGTACTCCCGGCGACCAACAGTCTCTCGCCTGATTCTAAGCCTATTTTCTTTCTGTAATCTATCGCATCCTTATTAACATCCTGGTAATCTTTACGATCAAACTTCATATTGCCGGTTACCTGTATTCTGCTTGCAAGAACCCCCAAACACATTAATCTTTCTGCATCGCGCTCTGTCTGCACGCAGAAAAAGTTGACTTTTTCTAAGATTGACTTAAGCAAAAATTTTATACGTAAGTAACCTTTGAAAGAGGCATCTGAGATCCTGCCGTTTACCATAATGATGGGGATGTTTTTCCTATGAAGATACAAGATGAGATTCGGCCAGATTTCGGTTTCTGCAATGACAAAGATTGCCGGATTAATCCTGTCTATTACCCTTTTTACAATGAACCCAAAATCTAAAGGAAGGTAGGTTACCGAGTCTCCCCCTTTAGCCAATCCTTGGGCAATTTTGTTACCGCTGGCAGTTACGGTAGAGATGACGAAATTCTTCCCGGGACAGCTCTTTCGTAATTCCTCTATAAGGTCCCTTACTGCCATTACCTCGCCCACGCTTACCGCATGCACCCAGATAGGCCTGTTTAAATCAAGGTTTCTGGGTAATATCCCAAGGCGCATCATAAAACCGCGGTGAAATTTCCTTCTGAATAAATATACAGGCAGGTAAATAAGCGAAAAAATAAAGAATATCAGATCATAAAATATAAACATCGTTATAACTCTTATGCCCGCGGATGCGCCTTATCATAAACGCTCTTTAACCTCTCGGTGGTAAGGTGAGTGTAAATCTGAGTGGTGGAAAGATTCGCATGGCCCAAGAGTTCCTGGACGGTGCGCAGGTCCGCTCCGCGGTTTAGCAGATGGGTGGCAAAAGAATGTCTGAATGTATGTGGCGATACGCCCTGTTTTATACCGGCTAGATGTGTATATTTACGCACTATATTCCTTACCCCTCTGGCAGTAATACGTTTTCCGTTCTTGTTTAAAAATATTGCGTCATCCTGCTTTTTTCTTTTATCCAGATATTTCCTTATTGCTGCAATCGCCACCTCTCCTATAGGAACCACTCGTTCCTTCCTGCCTTTTCCCATAGTCTTAACTATACCTCCGATAAAATCAATATCCGCAATGTTTAAGCCGACCACTTCTGAAATTCTCATCCCGGTTGAGTAAAATGTCTCAAGGATTGCCCTGTCGCGCAGGCCCCTTTCGTCTTTCTCATTTTTTGCAAAGGCAGCCTCAATTAATTTAGATACCTCTTCTTCTGTCATAAATAAGGGGAGGTATTTTTCCTGTTTGGGGCTGGAAAGAATTAATATGGGGTTTGTTTTTAAATAACCTTCGCGGGTAAGAAATTTGAAGAAGCTGCGCAGGGCGGAAAGCCTGCGGCCTACTGTCCTGGTTCCCAGGTTTTTCTCTTTTAAAACAGCCAGGTATTTTCTTAAGGCGAGGTAATCGACCTTCTCTAATTCGGCATCGTTCAGGAATTTCTTAAAATCCTTCAGGTCGAGCCGATAATTTAATATGGTATGAGCAGAATAATTCTTTTCGATCTCCAAATAACGGACAAATTTCTCTATATACTTTTCCATTACTCTTCTTTATTCTCCGGCAGAGTCCGTGAAGTAAACTTGCATTTCGGGAAATTAGAACAACCGTAGAAAAAACCCCTCCTGGAACGGCGTTCAATGAGCTCCCCGCCGCAGCCAGGTTCAGGGCATTTAACACCGGAAGTAATAGACTTGGAATTCTTGCATTTAGGAAACCCAGAGCAACTCAAGAACTTTCCCCGGCGGCCCCACTTTATAATCATCGGCCTACCGCATTTGTCGCAGACCTCATCCGTAGTTATAACCTCTTTTTTAATATTGGCCTGCGCAAAATCCAGGCTCTCCTTAAAAGGCGCATAAAAATCTTCCAATACTTTCTTCTTATCCAGCCTGCCTTCTTCAATTTCATCAAGTTCCTCTTCCATAAGGGCAGTAAATTTCACATCCATAATCTTAGGGAAATACTCAACCAGTAAATCGCAGACCTTAAACCCTAATTCAGTAGGATTAAAATAACCTTTGAGCCGGCGGATGTAATCACGCAAGATTAAAGTGGAGATTATCGGCGCATAGGTAGAAGGCCTGCCAATGCCCTCTTCTTCCAATGCCTTGACTAAAGAACTGTCTGAAAAGCGCGGGCTGGATTTAGTAAAATGCTGCGAAGGCAGTAATTGAACCAGTCCTAGAACTTCATCTTTCTCTAGAGGCGGTATGATATTTTTTTCCTTGTCATCATTGTTTTTATTATAGACGGCGGTAAAACCGTCAAAGACAAACCTGCTACCGGATGCCCCGAAGAGATATTTTTCTGCCTGAATATCAACGCTAGTAACCTCATAACGCGCAGGAGTCATCTGACTGGCAAGGAATCTATTATAGATGAGTTCATATAGTTTGTATTGTTCGTGGCTTAAGAATTCTTTTAAACTTTCAGGGGGACTAGAAATCAAAGTAGGCCTGATGGCCTCGTGTGCCTCCTGGGCAAGTTTTTTTACCTTATAGACATTGGGTGCCTCTGGCAGATAATCCTTGCCAAAATTTTTGGCGATATAATCCCTGACTTCTCTTATTGCCTCAGCTGCAACCCGCGTTGAATCAGTGCGCATATAAGTAATCAGACCCACAGGTGCGCTTTCTCCGATATCAATACCCTCATAAAGATGTTGGGCCACAATCATGGTCTTGGTGGCATTAAACCTGAGTTTATTGAATGCCTCCTGCTGAAGCGTGCTGGTGATAAAAGGAGGTTCTGTATAGCGCTTCTTCTCGGACTTCTTTACTTCCAGAACTTTAAATTGTTTATCCCTGATCTCCCCCACCAGGCGGTCTGCCTCTTCTTTATTTTTTATCTCTGCCTTTTTATCGTCTATCTTTTCTAACTTCGCTAAAAAAAGCCCGGTGGCTTGGTGAGTTGGCGACTTGGTGGCTTTCTCTAGTTCTGCCTCAATCCCCCAGTACTCCTCGGGGACAAATTTCTGGATTTCCTTTTCTCTTTCGACGATTAATTTTAAAGCCACTGACTGCACCCTGCCCGCACTTAAGCCACGGCCAATCTTTCTCCAAAGCAGGGGGCTTAAGAAATAACCTACTATCCTGTCTAAGATTCTGCGTCCAACCTGTGCCTCAATCATTTTAAGGTCGAAGTCACGCGGATTTTTAAATGCATCCTTAACAGCGGAAGGCGTAATCTCATGAAAAATAACACGGTGAATATTTTTGTTTTTAAAAATGCGTTCCTTAAGCTGCCAGCCAATAGCCTCGCCTTCTCTATCAGGGTCAGTAGCCACATAGATATTATTCTTATCCTTAGATTCCTTTTTCAGGTTGCTCAACACCTTCTGCCTTCCCACGATAACTACATAATGGGGTTTAAAACCCTGCTCAATATCCACTCCCAGTTCCTTCTTCGGCAGGTCAATAACATGCCCCATGGAAGAGACTACTGCAAAACCCTCTCCTAAAATCTTGCCTATAGTCTTTGCCTTAGTCGGTGACTCTACTATAACCAAACCTTTATCTTTCATCCCCACTCCTTACGAATTGTTTACCGGGAAGTTGTTTAATTAATTTCTTCATCTCTAACCTCAAAAGTATAGCAGATATCGTGGGAATATCCAGAGTTGTTTTTTCCACAAGTTCATCTAATTGTATGGCTTGATCAGAAATCGAATTATATATCTCGCCTTCTTCTTTATCAATAAAATCAGATTCTGACTTACTGTTTGTCTTAGTGTTATCGCTCTGGTTTTTATTTATGGGTAAGGAGAACTCTTCCAGGATATCATCTACGCAAGATACTAACTTTGCACCTTGCTTGATCAGTCCATTCGTGCCAAAGGAAGTATGGGAATCCACTTTACCTGGAAGCGCAAAAACTTCTCTGCCCTGCTCCAGGGCAAAATCAGCAGTAATAAGCGCACCACTATTCTTGGCTGCCTCCACTACTAAAACCCCTAAACTTAAACCGCTGATAACCCTGTTTCTGCGGGGGAAATTTTGCGAGAGGGGTTTTGCGTCGAGGGGAAATTCTGATATTACTGCTCCGTTTTGGGAAATCTTCTCGGATAATTCCCTATTCTCTTCCGGATAGATATGACTAAAACCGCTTCCCATTACGGCAATAGTCCGTCCACCGCGTTTTAACGCTCCCTTATGAGCGCAGCTATCAATACCTCTTGCCATCCCGGAGATAATTGTAAAACCATATTGACTAAGTTCAAAGGCAAATTTTTCTGCCAGAGACAGGCCGTAAAAAGAAGCCCGGCGGCTACCTACGATAGCAATACCAAACTTGTCTTCTTCCTTTAATTCTCCCTTCACGTAAAGCACTATAGGAGGGTCAGGTATGTGTTTTAGAATCTTAGGATAATCTTCATCTTCCGCTGTGAGAATCTTTAAATTATACTTTTTGGCTAAAGCTAATTCTTTATCCAGGTCTTCTTTTTTAAGGGAGTGAATCTGGTAGGCTATTTTTTCTCCAATGCCAGAAACTGCCATTAATTTTTCTGGAGGGGCTTTCAGGATATTTTGCGGTGTCTCAAAATACTCAAGTAATTTCTTTAGTCTGATACCGCCTATATCATAAGTTATATTTAGACTAACCAAGGCCTCCAGATTCGTCATTTCTTCTTTGAGATTAATCTTAAGACCTTCCCCATTACCTCTCTTACGGAAATCTTAGAGGTATCAATGGTCTTATCTGCCAGGGCATAATAAGGGGCACGTAATTTAAGCAATAACTCTACTTGTTCTTTGGGGCCTTTCACATTCAACAGCGGTCGATGTGTATATGCTGCTGTCCTCTTTAATATGACTTCAGGCGTAGCCTTCAAACAAATTATAATTCCTGTTTCTTTCATTATTTTAATATTATCTTTATCCAGAACAATACCGCCGCCGCAGGCAACCACAAACTTTTTCTCTCTGGCAACCTCTCTTAAGGTTCTTTTTTCTAAGCGACGAAAATATGGCTCGCCCTCCTTAGCAAAAATATCACCAATGGTTCTTTTTTCTCTTAATTCTATCAACTCATCAAGGTCCACAAACTGCCACTTCTTTTTTTTGGCCAGTTCTCTGCCCACCGCAGTTTTCCCTGTTCCCATGAATCCTACTAGATAGATATTGCCCATATCAATAATAATTAGGCTGAGGCTAAGGTCGAGGTTGAGTAAATCCTAAACCTTAACCTTAGCCTTAACCTTGACAATGCTACTCCTGATAAGCTGTCAATACTAAATCGCTTAATTGTTTTAGGAGTTCCTTTGTGGTGGGATAAACGGTACTATACCATTTCCCATCTTTCCCTTGGTGACGCGGCATACTCACGAACAAACCCTTGCTGCCGTCAACAATGCGCAAGCCCTTTACTATGATACCTGCCAAAGAAATATCCACAAAGGCTTTCAATTTTGAATCGCCGTCCATCCTGTAAATCCGGCTTACCTGAATGGTGTTCTCTTCCATATTATCACCCCCTTCTCAAATGAAGACTAAACTTACGGAGCGAAGCGAACGTAAGTTTATGTCTGAATTTGATCCTTGACATTTTTTGAAAAAGGGGGTTATGTCAAAACAACCCTAAACTCAAAAAATGTCAAGGATGAAGTTCGGGCAAACAACTTATGTCGCCCTTGCTCCATAAGTTGTGCCCTCACTTCAATAGACGCAGATGGGGTGATTTTCTAACATAAATATTTTACCCTAACCCTGTACAAAGTTCTGCTGTGAGCTACTTAATTCTTTTAAGATAGACCTGATAGACCCTCTTTATATCTTTTAAGGCATCGCTGCCGAATTTTTCCAGCATTGCATCTGCCAAGACATAAGCAGTTGCTGATTCTGCCACTACACCTGCAGCTTGAACCACACAGATATCTGAACGCTCAACTGCTGCCTTCGAGAGTTTCTTAGTGGCAATATTTACGGAATCCAAAGGTTTAATTAAAGTACAAATGGGTTT
>Ga0315274_10001713_pt1 | contig 33552 bp, 30 predicted proteins | sample YL17G02_20_MG_FD_203700 | JGI IMG/M metagenome (GOLD analysis project Ga0315274, IMG submission 203700) | Sediment microbial communities from Yellowstone Lake, YNP, Wyoming, USA - YL17G02_20 | ecosystem: Environmental > Aquatic > Freshwater > Lake > Sediment | place: USA: Wyoming | collected...
CGCTAGTGTGTTCCTAAATTCCTTTTTTTAGGTGGCAGGGTTGAGTTGTATGATTCTATAATGGAATAAATCGTGAGGACAAAAGTGCGAAATAGTCTCAAACGAATATAGGAACACGCATGCGCGCTAGTGTGCACCTAGTAGATTTGGAGATTACAGTTTCTGTGTAAGGATAAATGCTTATTTGATTCTTGTATAGTATACGACGGAAAATCTTTTAATTGTATCAAGAGCAGTTGAATGAGCGGGAGAACAATTTGAAATCTCGGAGAGAAATACTGTTGAGATTCGAAGCAGCCGACGCTTACATCTGCAAAGTCGCTGAGACAAAGGAAGAGATAAGCACGCTTATCGAAGCCGGCTTTGAATACATATGCGAAAACAATGGTCTCAAGTTCTTCAGGAAGCCAAAGTGAACCTTGGGTTTAAGTTTGGTCGCGGATAGTTTTGTGGCGCCGTCGATAGGACTTGAACTCAAGAAAAGTGGCGAAGTCTCCCGCACAATCCCCTTTTTTTGGTCAGAATGGTTTGTCTTCTCGCATCATGTGTCCATGCGATCATTCGCTGTTTTCGTGAATTGCCCATGGGGGAGCGTGCGCATTTGCAGATACTCGATACTGAGTGGATGAGCGATGAAGATCTGAAACGATTACCAAACTCTAGATGTTGATTATGCATCGCGCTTAGCGTGATTATCTTGCGAAGCTCGCGTCAAGACGTCTTGTTGAATTGTTTGACAAGATTGCAGGGATGTGGTAATCGTGGAGGATGCGTGTGATTTGCAGTTCTCATGGGAAGATGGTGCGTTGGTGAATTGAATTAAACATAATAGGCGCGGGTCCGAGCACTTGTAATGGGAGCTAAGCTATCTTGAATCGCATATGCTGTAATACTTTGGGAAACACTTATTAAATGAACAGTTCTGTTACAGCGCATCTTAGGAGCATCTGTCGATGTCTTATGCCTCTGATGGTACTGCTATGGCAACTGGTTTCAGCGGTGAAGGAGAAAGGTTGACGAGTTTGAATGTATGCGAGGGGTTTCGACGGCTTGGCTGGGAAGGGCTGGTTAGAATCAGATTGGTGGCGCGGCGTCGGGGTGTCTGGTTTAGGGCTTTGAGCGGGATTGACCGGGTTTTGTTGGATCTGTCGTTGAAGGTGACGAGGGCGATAAGGAGTCCGGTTTTGATGGGAGCGTTAATGACCATTGTTGGGAAGCTGCAGGATGCTTTGGAGAGCAGGGTTGGACGGCAGATGAGGAGCATTGGGGTCCCGCTTGCAGAGAAGATTAGCATGATCGCCCTGAGATGGGGAATGGGAGCTGCACGGGAATGGGCGAGAGATGCGGGTTTCATACGGTACTTAACGATTATGAAGATGAACGGCTAGAACGGGGGCTTGACTTCGCATTACGTCGGGAATTGCTGAATCTCTGGGAAGCGTTGTTCTTCAAGTCAGGGGAGTAGAGGGGGCTGGAGTGAAGCAGCATGTCGTTGTTGGTATTCCGGCCTTTAATGAAGAGAGGACTATTGCGAAGGTTATCTTGCGCGCTCAGGCGCATGCTGATTGTGTCGTTGTTTGTGATGATGGTAGCTCAGATTTGACTGGCGAGATCGCTCGACGTTTGGGAGCTGACGTTGTTAGGCATGAGCGGAATCTGGGTTATGGCGCAGCCATCAAGTCGCTGTTTAGGCGCGCGAAGGAATTGGAGGCGGATGTTCTTGTTACGTTGGATGGTGATGGGCAGCATGATCCGAAGGAGATTCCGAAGGTTGTGAAGCCTGTTCTTGATGGTGCAGTTGACGTTGTTGTGGGCTCCAGATTTCTTGATAAGCACTTGGCTGCGACTATGTCTTGGTATCGGAGAGCTGGTGTGAAGTTCATTACGAAACTTGCTAATAACGGGTCAAAGAATGATGTCTTGGATGCTCAGAGCGGGTTCAGGGCTTACAGCCGCAAATCGCTTGAAGTCTTGAATCTTTCTGAGGACGGTATGGGCATCAGCACGGAGATCTTGATCAGTTCGAGGCAGAAGGGTCTGAGGATTCGTGAGGTTCCTGCTTCCTGCAGTTATGGCAAGGACTGGAAGACTTCCACGCAGAACCCTGTTAAGCACGGTGTTGGTGTGGTAATGTCCATTATCAAGCTGGTTGTTGAAGACAAGCCTCTCCAAGTGTTGGGAATACCAGGGATAATTTGCTTGATGGCAGGTGCTTCTTTTGGGGTGTGGTTGCTGCAAATCTATGCGGCTGAACACCAGATAATGACGAACGTCGCGTTGGCTTCGCTAGCTTTTATCATGATGGGGTTCTTCTGCCTGTCCACGGCGATAACGTTGTACGCGATTTCAAGGCTTTTAAGAAAGATAAATGGTAAATGACGCGTGCTGCCAAGTGAGTTTATTAGTGGGTTTTGTTTTTAGTATTTTGTTTGGTGGATAGGTGCCAATGAAAGCGAAAGAAGATCTCTTAGAGAGAATTGTGATAGATCCTAGGGTTATGGTTGGCAAACCTGTGGTAAGAGGTACAAGGGTTCCGGTTGAGCATGTGCTAACGCTGCTAGCTCAGGGATTAACTGTTGAGGAGATCCTTAAAGATTATCCCCATCTGACGAGGGACGATATTGCTGCGGTTTTGCTTTACGCTGCGAGGGTTACTGGTAGAGAAGAAGTGTACCCTGTAACAGTGGAATGAGTTCGGAATCGTGAGGTTTTTAGTTGATGAGAGTACAGGCATAGCGGTTTCTCGAAAGCTGAAACAAATGAATTTCGACGTGGTATCTGTTATACAATTCATGAAGGGAGCAGCTGACTTAGAGATCATACGAAAGGCAATTGACGAAAACCGTGTAATCATTACAAATGATAAGGATTTCGGCTGGCTTGCGGCCTTTTACAAGCCACCCGGCATAGTGCTTTTGAGATTAAAAGATGAGAGAGCCGCGAATAAGGTTAAGATGGTGTCGCATATCATTAAGAAGTATAGAGAGGTTATCATTGGAAGTATTTTGGTGGCTTCAGAGAAGAAAATTAGGATAAGAAGACTGGAATAGAGTTGGAAGCATGGCTTTAGGGTGATAGCTTATGCAGGTGGGTGAAACGCTGGAGCTTTCTGCGGTTGTCTGGAGAGAAGAGAGGCTGTACGTGGCCTCGTGCACTGAGCTTGATGTAGCTAGCCAAGGGAAGAGTGTGGAAGAAGCATTAAAAAACCTCAAAGAAGCACTTGAATTGTATTTGGAGGATGAGGACGTTGAAAGACCCGTGAGAGCCGAAGCCCCAATCGTTACTATTGTTAAAGTGAAGGCAAGTGGCTTCACCCGTAGTCTCGGCAAGCGCGTGCTGCCTAGGCCTTCGGCTGGACTTATTGAAGTGTGGTGTCAGTTGAAAAATGTTGGAGATTGAGGTTGTTGAAGTGCGTGGGCATTGTCCAGTCCACAGGGTCGGAGACAGGACTGTGATTGATGATCCTAGGATTGTTCTGGAGAGGACTGATGCTTTGTGCGTGCATGCACTTTCCTCGTTGTTGCATTACGTGCTGGTTTTGGAAAGAGGCGGCGATCCTGCTGAGTTGGGGTTAACGAAGCCTGAGGACAGAGAGCATGCGTACATTCAGTGTCTTGATCCGGGCGAGCCATACACTCATGGTGGAACGGTTGTTTTCAAAGTTCGAAGACTCAAAGCCTGATGGCAGAATGAAGAATTGAAGATTTCGATTGTCCTAGGAACTAGGCCAGAGATTATCAAGTTCTCGCCGATTATTCGTGAATGTGAGCGCTTGGGTCTTGATTATTTCATCTTGCACACTGGACAGCACTACTCGTACAACATGGATAGGGTTTTCTTTGAGCAGCTTTGTTTGCCTGAGGTCAAGTACAATCTCGACGTGGTCTCGGGTACTCATGGGGAACAGACTGGAAGAATGTTGATTGGGGTAGAACCGATCCTGCGGAAAGAGCAGCCTAGCGTTGTTTTAGTCGAGGGCGATACCAACACCGTACTTGCTGGTGCTCTAGCCGCTGCGAAGCTGGGTTTCAAAGTGGGTCATGTGGAGGCTGGTTTGCGAAGCTATGATCGGCAGATGCCGGAGGAGTTGAACAGGGTTCTGGTAGATCACTGCTCAGACCTGTTGTTTGCTCCGACTCAAGAATCAAAGAAGACATTGCTGAACGAAGGAATTTCAAGTGGCAAGATATTCGTGACGGGCAACACGATTGTGGATGCCGTTGATCAGAACTTGGGGATTTCAAAGAAGGACAGCGGCGTTCTCGATTCTTTGGGCGTGAAGAATGGCGACTACTTCGTGGCTACTGTTCATCGGCAAGAGAATGTTGATGATGAGAAGAGGTTCAGGGGTATTGTTGAAGGTTTAAGAACGGTGCATGAAGCGTTTGGCTTTCCTGTTGTGTATCCTATTCATCCGAGGGCTAAGAAGCAGCTAGATGCGTTTAACGTGAAAGTGGACGGCATTGAAGTAGTTGACCCCTTGGATTATTTGAGTTTCTTGCAGCTTGAAAGCAGCGCTAGGCTTGTGTTGACGGATTCGGGCGGTGTGCAGGAAGAGGCTTGTGCTTTGGGTGTTCCATGCGTGACTCTGCGTTATAGCACGGAGAGGCCTGAGACGTTGAAGGCAGGGTCGAATGTTTTGGCAGGCACTGAACCCGGCGAGATTAAAGAGAAGGTGGGACTAATGCTTAGCAGAGGTAATTCTTGGGAAAATCCGTTTGGGGATGGCAAAGCAGGTGAGAAAATAGTGCGAGTATTGGAGGAGTATCTTGACTGAGTCAAAGATGAAAGTGTTAGTCACTGGTGGACGCGGTTTCATCGGTTCGAACTTGGTGCGTGAACTTGAGGCGCGTGGTCATGAGGTTTGGGCTTGTGATCTGATGCATTGCGCAATGGGCAACTATCTGCGTTGCGACGTGGGGAAGTACCGACAGGTTGAACACGTTTTTGAGGAGCACAAGTTTGACTACGTTTATCATGCTGCAGCTGAGTATGGGCGCTGGAACGGCGAAGACTACTATGAGAATCTCTGGCTTACCAATGCTGTGGGAACTAAGAACCTCTTGAGAGTGCAGGAAAAGGCAGAGTTTCGCATGATCTTCTTTGGAAGTGCAGAGGTCTACGGCGATTACGATGGAGTCATGTCCGAGAGCGTTATGGACACGATTCCCATCAAGCAAATGAATGATTACGCGATAACAAAGTGGGTTAACGAACTGCAGATAATCAACTCTGCGGCAATGCACAAAACAGAAGCAGTCAGGGTGCGGCTGTTCAACGTCTACGGCGCGGGTGAACACTACACTCCCTATCGTGGTTGGATACCCAGATTCATACACAAAGCGTCACGTGATGAACCATACACGGTCTACCTCGGACACAAAAGGACACTCGAATACGTCGAAGACGTCTGCCGAGCATTTGCCAACGTCATTGACAACTTCAAACCGGGCGAAGTCTACAACTTGGGAGGAGACGAGCAGTATGATATCAAGTATGTTTCTGACTTGATTCTGAAGTATCTCAATAAGGATGATTCTAGAGTCAGTTACGAGGAGGCTGAGGCTTTCACGACGAGGGTTAAGACGCCTGATTCGTCGAAGGCTAAGAGAGATTTGGGATTTAAGCTGACGGTTTCGGTGGAAGAGGGCATACGGAGAACAGTTGAATGGTTCAAGAAGCTGTATGGGTTGTGACGTGATTTTGGAGTCTAAAGAGGTTTTAGAGCGCTACGCTGGTAAGAGAGTCCTGGTCACTGGTGGAGCAGGCTGCATTGGAAGCAACCTTGTGAAGACGCTTTTGAGGGCGGAGCCAGAGAGAATCGTGGTTATCGATGATCTGTCGGCATCTTACGAGTGGAATCTGCCTGAAGACGCCCGGGTTACGCTGGTTAAAGGGAGTATCCTTGATGAAGAGAGGATGAAGAGGGCTTTCAGTTCTAAGCCCCAATACGTTTTTCATCTTGCAGCGCATTTTGCCAATCAGAACAGTGTGGATCATCCTGAAACTGACCTGCTTGTTAACGGTTTGGGAACCTTGAAGACGCTCGAGTACGCGAATCTGGTGGGCGTGGAGCGGTTTGTTTTTGCTTCTTCGGGCTGTTCAGTGTACGGGAGCCAAGCGCCACTCCCCTTGAAGGAAGGTTACGTCTCCATACATTTGGATACTCCTTACCAGATCAACAAGCTGGTAGGAGAGTTGTACTGCAACTACTTCTGCAGTTACTATCATTTGCCTGTGGCCGTAGCAAGATACTTCAACGTCTATGGTCCCGGCGAAGTGCCCGGCAAGTACAGAAACGTCATTCCGAACTTTATCTGGACGGCGTTGAACAAGAGGCCTTTGCCGATTATGGGTACTGGTGAGGAAACGAGGGACTTCACTTTTGTCGAGGATATTGTGGATGGGACGTTGCGTTTGGGTGTGGTCAAAGAAGCGGTTGGTGAGGCGATCAACCTGGCATCTGAGACTGAGACAAGGGTGATTGATCTGGCCAACTGGATAAATGAGTTGACGGGGAACGAGGCGGGAGTAGCTTCGGGTCCCAGAAGGGATTGGGATAAGGTGGTTGAGAGAAGGGCGTCTATAGAGAAGGCTCGGAGGGTGTTGGGGTATGAGCCGAAGACGCGTATGAAGGATGGTTTGAAGAAGACTTATGCATGGATCGCAGAGAAGAAGAGCAGAATCTCCCAGCTACTCTGCTAGCGAGTTCGGCATCGTTGTTTTCTGCGGGTGAGCATCTTGAGAGGACAAATGTATTCCAATGGCGCATTATCGAATTGGAGCCTGAGCTGACAGCAACGTATCTATTTGTCGCTTTCCATATCGTTTGCCGGTGATGCGCATGTTGGTTGAAGTTGGGAAGTATGGACGGGTGATCCTGCCTAAACGTATTCGTGATAAGTATGGTGTCAATGAGGGATGCAGGCTTCTGATCACAGAGCTTGAGGGCAGGATTATGCTTGTTCCAGTGAGGGTTTACGATCACCCGACTGAGGCGTTGTATGGAAGCGTAGAGCCCTCGGAGCCTATTGAAGATCCTAAGAGTTTTGGTCGGGAATACATGCGTAAGAAACTGGCAGGAGACATTTGCTGACGCGGTTTGTCGACGTGATCATGTCGGGGCAATGCTGCCTTCATTGCAAATCATGGGGTCCATGGGTCAGTGAAGAATATTCGAATGATCATGCGCATCTGGGGAAGACTAGAGTTCTTGAAGCTGATCTTTGAATGATTTGCCATGAAACGGGTCTCAGGATCTTGGGTCATGCACCGAGGACAAGCCTGAAAATCCGTTGGAAAAGACCTGCGGTTGGATCAAGGAAAACCAAGAGCGCATTAAGAGGGCCCAAGGTTCAGCGTGCAAGGTATAAATAGACCAGAAAGAACGTTCAAGATGTGCGCTTAAGGTTGACTGAACATATCGAGGTAAATCCTAGGATTCTGGGCGGAAAGCCTGTGATTCGGGGGACGAGAATCCCCGTGTACTTGATTCTTGAGCTTCTGTCAGCTGGCTACGATTTCAAGAGAATATTGAGGGCTTATCCTACTTTGAAAGAAGAGGATGTCAAGGCAGCTGTTGAGTACGCCACCATGATCTTTGCACGATGGTTCCGCTGGTAATTGCTGGATGGTTTGAAGTGAGCCCTATGTGCGAAGAAGGTTTGTTTTGAAGTGCTGAATTGTGTCAGACGTGGAGAAGCTTATGCAGTTCCCTAATACTGTGAAGTGGGAACAAGTTTTGTCGTTACGCTGGACGAGAGGGGTTTATAGGCTTATCTGCGCATATTCTAGGTTGGTGTTAGGTTAGGAATGGTTGAAAACGCAGTTATTGTTGAAAGGCTTTCTAGAGTTTTGGGTGTTCCACCAGATGAACTGGTGAGAAGGGGCTTAGAAGAGTTTCTTGAGGCACAGTTAAGGATTTGTTTTGCTGAGATTTGTGAGGTAAAAGCGCGATATGGAGTTAAGAGCGCTGGTGAATTGGAGGAGAAGATTCGCAAAGGTGTTATCGGGGAGCATCCAGCGTGGGAAGATTTGATTGTTCTGGAGAACCTTGAAGAGCGAGCCGAGAAACTTTGTAAAGAGTCAAAGGCTCTTAAGTCATGACGAAACGTTTAGGTTTGGAAGCGCTGTTTAGGGAAATTGTGGATCTTGTTCTTAGGGAGTTTTTCGACGTCGTAGTTGATGCTCATCTGCGGTTCACCTCCTCAGGAACTGTTGAAGGACTCCGCATTTTTCTGAAGGATGAAAGTTTCGTTGACGTTTAACGCGCGCGCTGAGGTTCCAATCGTGACCATAGTCAAAGTGGATGTGGGCGGCTCTTCCCGCGGTCTCAAGGCGTAGAGTGATTCAGGTCAAGATTTGAAGCATGTTGCTTGAACACATGATGTCCGAACAGATGTCCAATTCCTCTGAAGGCTTTTTCGCTGAGATGAGAAGGTGCACGAAGTGCATTTTGCCTGAGACGTTTCCAGGAATAGAGTTTGATGAAAATGGGGTCTGCAACTATTGTTTGAGTTATGAGCCGGTGAGGGTTCGTGGTGAAGCTGAGCTTGTGAAGGTTCTGGACAAGTACAGAGGCAAAGGCGACAAATATGATTGTGTTGTTCCCATAAGCGGTGGGCGGGATAGCGCCTTTGTTCTTCATCAGATGGTCAGGAAGTACGGGATGCGGGTTCTTGCTCTTACGGTGGACAGCGGGGCGATAATGCCTGAGGGTCACAGGAACATTGCGAGGATCATTGAGGTTCTGGGCGTTGATCATGTTTGGCTTAGGGATGAGAAGCAGGTTGAGACGGCTCAGAGGAACACGAGGACAAAGTTTCGCGCGTGGCTCAGGAAGCCTTCGATTAACACGATTGTTCCGACGTTGAATGCGGGTGACAAGACGATGAACCTTCGCATTTACAGGTATGCGAAGGAGAATGGGATTCCGTTGGTTCTAGGTGGCAATAACGTGGGAAACAGCACGTTTGAGCAGGAGCATTTTAAGACTGGGTTTATGGGTGTTTTCCCGAATGAAAGAGGCTATTATTCGACCTTCGACAAGACGAGATTGGCCTTGAAGTTTGGGTGGGAGTTCCTCAGGAATCGTCACAATTATCGTTGGTCCATTTTCAGAGAGTATTTGGGTGGAGCCTTCGCGTATTTCTTTGAGTCAGTCCGGAAGCCTGGTGATGTCGCTCCTCTTGGGTTCTACGACTACGTGTACTGGAGTGAGAAAGAAGTGCTTTCTACGGTGTTCAACGAGCTGGGTTGGCGGGGGGCTTCTGATACGACTGCTACGTGGAGAGTAGATGATGCTGCTTATCCGCTTATTGACTATATGTATCTTAGGCTGGTTGGTTTCAACGAGTTCGACGAGTTTTATAGTAAGCTGGTTCGCGAGGGTCAGCTCTCAAGAGAGGAAGCCTTAGGAAGATGCGTGTCGGACGGCGCTCCACGCGTTCCGTCTCTGATGCGAATGCTTGAAGAGCTTGGAGTTACAAAAGAAGAGGTTGACGATGTTTTGGATGACTATCGAGTAGGGCTTCTCAAGAAGATTTTGAAGGGCGGACATCCTTTGTTTGAAGACGAGGGTTCGGTTCCAGCTTGAACGTGCTGGTACTAGCCCAACACTTTCCGTGCGCTTGGGTCAATAGATAAGGTAAGAACAACTTTGGGTTATGAGCCGAAGATCAATTTCAAGGAAGGTCTGAAACGGGTTCGTCAATGGTTCGTGGGCAACTGAGAAGACGTCTGGAAGTCGGCAGATTTTTGGCTGAAGAGTATATTTCACTAGTTCCACAAGAGTTTTTCGAGGGAAATCATGCTCCTGAGCAGTACTTCGCTACTATTAGACATTGTACTTCATACGTTTTGCGAGTTTTTCTAGGATAGGGTTTGACGGAAATGGCGTCTACACCTTTTGCTACCAAACAGCAACTTACTCAGCTTTTGGGAGATGACGATTTCTTTCTATGGGAATATTACGGTGAAGGCGTTCTCGGCAGTATTCAGGGGTGGGTATTTAGGAGTCGTGTGAAAGCGATTAGAAGAGTATTAGGCCAAATGCATCTAAAACCCATGACAATGCTGGATGTGGGTTGTGGCCCTATGTTTACAAATTGGCCGTTGATTGGTCACTCATCGGAATATTTTGGCGTTGACATAATGCCTACCTGGAGATTGAAAAAATACAAAAATGTTATGAAAAAGATGGGCATAGCAAAGATTGAGGTGATAAGGGCGAGTGCTGAGTCATTACCGTTTAGGGATGATTTCTTCGATTTTGTTTTATCCCTTGATGTGCTCGAGCATCTCAACAAACCAAAGGAGGCTATTATGGAAATTTCTAGAGTAGCTAACGATTGCGCCTTGGCTGCAATATCTTTACCTTTAGAGAATTCATTCCAAAAACTCTCGCGACTAGGCTTCATTCTAATGAACGTGCGCGAAATTACACGAATTTCCTTTGTCAGGGAGACGAAAGAAGCTCCAACTATCCAACGGTCAAAGTATCACTGTGTAGGGGCTCCCATCCATCAGACGCCGAAATATCACTATGGAGGAGCTGTGAAATCATATTGTGAAATGCTTGAGATCTTGACAGATGTTTTCAAATCTTTGGTCAGGAAATATACGCCTATAGGTGGCCCCAAATCGATCAACATAAATGCCGTGCACATCTTTCAGAATTTGAAACGTTGAATGCTGTCAGTGCCGCGAGAAAGGAATGCTGCTCTAGCTTGAATGTATTGGTGATAGCTCAGTATTTTCCTCCTGACTTGGGGGGCTCGGCGACCAGAGCGTACAATCTAGCTAAGGGTCTATCTTTAAACGGTTGCAGCGTCAGTGTCGTCGCTGCTTTTCCACATTACCCGCATGGGGAAATACCGAGAGAGTACAGGTGGAAGCCGCTTAAAGTGGAGTGGATGGGGAAAATCAAGGTCATACGGGCTTTTATGCCTCCGATTAAGTCTGAGGGTTTCTTCAAGAGGCTAGTGCTTATCGGGGTTTTCGCGGTTTCTTCTTTGTTTGCTTTGCCTTTTGTAGGGAAGGTTGATGCTGTGTGGTCTTCAAGTTGGGTTCCAGGCATAGTTTATGGCAAGGTGAAGAGGCGGCCTGTGGCGTTGAATGAGGATGATTTGACGCTTGAGGATCTGGTTGATCTTGGGCTGATTAGCGAGGATTCGTTGGTTCTCCGAATAGCCGAGTGGGTTTACCGTGTGTTTTTGGTTAAGGCTGATGCTGTGACGCCGATTAGTCCAGCGTATGTTGAAACGTTGTCTAAGAAGTACTGTGTGGAAAAGAGTCGGATTCACGTGGTTAGGGGCGGCGTGGATTTGTCCGTGTTCAGGCCAAGTGGGCATAAACGGGAATCTGGGAAGTTTGTGGTTTTGTATTCTGGGGCGTTTTCTGTGGCTTATGATTTTGAGCAGATTATGAAAGCTGCCAAGATTGTTGAGGAAGTGGATGGTGATGTCGAGTTTGTTGTTCAGGGCAAGGGTGAGCTTCTGGGTTCTATGCTTTCTAAGGTTGCTGAGTTGAATGTGAAGAGCGTTAAAATCGTTGACAAGCTTTTGAGCAGGCAAGAAGTGGCTGAGCTGTTGGGTCAGGCTGACGCGTTGATTTTGCCTCTTGCCGAGTATGATAAGCCTTATCGTGGGATGTCGTCGAAGCTTTATGAGTATCAGGCGGTTGGTAAGCCTATAATTTGCTGCAGTAGAGGGTTGCCTTCGGTTTATGTAAGAGAGACTGATTCGGGCTTGGCTGTTTACCCGGGCGATCATGAGGCTTTAGCTAAGGCTGTTATGAGTTTGAAGGAAGATTATGAACTTGCTCGGACGATGGGGGAAAACGGAAGAAAATACGTGGAAAATAATGTTACAACAGAAGCTATAGGCTCAAAAATGAAAGAAATCTTTGAGACTCTGATAGAAAGAAGAGATTAGAAACGTGAGAATTCTACTCGTAATACCGTACTTTTACCCCGCTGAATCTTTTGGTGGTTCTGTCAAAGTTGCGTTTAATGTTGGCAGGGAGTTAGTGAAGCGTGGTCACGAGGTTGTGGTTTACACTTCTGATGCCAATAACAGAGAAAACAGACTCAACGTCAAAAATGCTGAAGTTGAAGGAATGGAGGTTTACTACTTCAGAAACATATCAATGTGGTTTGTCAAAGAATCGAATCTTTTCATAACGCCTGAGTTATCCAAGAAGATGAAGTCTGACTTGAAATCGTTTGACGTTGTTCACGCTCACGAATACACAACTTATCAGAACATAATTGTTCACAGGTTTGCTAGGAAACACGCGGTACCATACGTTCTTCAGGTTCATGGATCCTTGCCTAAGATAGGCCGGAAGGGCAGAAAGTGGCTATTTGATGTTTTGTTTGGTCGTAGATTATTGAGAGATACTTCAAAACTTATCGCTCTAAGCGAGGTGGAGGCTGAGCAGTATAGGCGTGTGGGTGTGCCTGAAGAGAAGATTGCCATTATACCTAACGGAATAGACCTTTCAGAATACGCTAACCTACCGCCTAAAGGCTCTTTCAAGAAAAAGTTCAACATACCTGAAAACAACAGAATCATACTTTACTTAGGTAGAATCCATAAGACAAAAAGGATAGATCTTCTAGTGAAAGCTTATGCTCACTTGGCTAAGAGCATGAAGTACGACGATGCTCTTCTAGTGATCGCTGGACCAGATGATGGATACCTTGCTGAAATCAAATCCTTGTCCGCACATTTGAATGTATCTGACTCTGTACTATTTACTGGGTTTATTAGTAGTAGTGATAAGCTCAAGGCTTTGGTAGACGCTGACGTGTTTGTCACACCCTCCTTCTACGGCTTTCCTGTGACTTTCCTTGAAGCCGGTGTTACTGGTACGCCAATAGTCACAACCTCATTGGGGGACACTTTAGATTGGATAGAAGGTCGTGCAGGATATGTCACATCACCGACATGTCATGAGTTAGCAAAGGCTATGCATGCAATAATATCAAACGATGATCTGAGACAAGAATTCTCAAGGAATTCCAGACGCATTACGCAATCAGAGTTCTCTTTGGCAAAAGTGGTCGACAGATTGGAGCAGGTATACCGAGAAGTTGCGGGGAAATAGATTCGCCACAACATTGACAATATGTTGTTCAGCAAAATTCATATGGTTGATCCTAGATGGGAGCATTTAGACCCGTGCGAATCTTACATGTGATAGATCATTTCTATCCTCAACTAGGGTACCAAGAAACATTCTTGTCCATGACTGAGACAGGTCAAGGACATGATGTAACCGTTCTAACTAGCAACCTCATTGCAAAGGGTGCCTATGAAGCAAACAGAGATTTCATCGATTCAAGAAAAACAAAGATTGGGCAGTCAATTGAACGGGGAATTAAGACGATAAGACTTCCTGCGCTTCGTCTGCCCATAGTTGATAATCTTTACCTGCTGGGTATGGAAGAAACCATAGCTAGACTGAAACCAGAAGTCATAATTTGCCACGGCATAACTTTTCTAACGTCAGTAAGATTAGCGAGATTGAAACATCGATTTCCAAACGTCAAGCTGATTTATGATGATCACATGACCTACAATGCCACCAGAGGTGGGATATTCTATCGCATCTATTACTTGTTTAGGTTGATGCTGATCCCTGCAATCCTCAGATCAGCAGACAGGATAATTGCTGTTACTCTCGAAACAAGAGATTTCATGGAGCACGTCTATGGCATTCCTAGGGGAGATATAGAAGTAGTTCCTCTTGGTGTTGATACAACCCTGTTCCGTCGGGATCTGAAGGCACGTGAGGAGATCAGGGCTAGGTATGGAATACGTGACGAGGATGTAGTTTTCATATATTCTGGAAAGATTGTTCCCGAGAAAGGCCCTCATCTTCTGATTGGAGCTGCATTGAAGATGATCGCTGAGCATTCGAACGTGGTGATAATGCTTGTTGGTGGTGGCAGGAACCATTACAGGGATTTGCTTAGTGAGAGAACTGGCTCGTCTCGCTTCAGGCATAAATTCCTATCTGTCTCCTCAGTGCCTAACAAAGAGCTGTTTAGATACTATTCTGCTGCAGATGTTGGAGTCTGGCCACTGCAGTGTTCAATTAGTATGCTGGAAGCAATGTCCTGCGGATTGCCGGTAATAATATCTGACAAATCAGGTGCACTGGAAAGAATTGACAATGGAAACGGTTTGATGTATAGAGAAGGAGACATAGAAGATCTTGCAGAAAAAATGGAGACACTGCTGGACCACAAGACAAGAAGGACAATGAGCTTGAAGGCATTGGAATTTGCGAAGGAGAATGACTGGAACATTGTATCAGCGAGGTTCCTCAGTTTAGTAGACATCTAGGCAACGTTGCACACAAGCGCATTTGCCCGGAGAAGAACATGCTCTTGGCAATAGTTGTTGGGGCAAGACCACAGTTCATCAAAATAGCCCCCTTAGTGCGGGAGATCGAAAAGTCAAGCATAGATTACTATCTGATTCACACCGGTCAACACTATGATGTAGAGATGTCAGATATTTTCTTCTCCGAATTGAAACTACCCAAACCGGACATTAATCTTGAGATTGGATCAGGGTCGCATGGCGAACAAACTGGAAGAATGCTCGCCGCAATTGAGGAGGAGTTAGTCAGGGTGAAGCCAGATTTGAGTCTTGTTCTTGGAGATACAAACTCGACGCTTGCTGGTGCATTAGCCTCTGTTAAACTAAAGATTCCAGTTGCTCATCTGGAAGCTGGTGTTAGGTCAAATGATTTTTATATGCCTGAAGAAATTAACCGCCGTTTGGTAGATCGGGTCTCAGAACTCTTGTTTGCACCAACCGAAAACGCTGTGAGAAATCTGTTAAGCGAAGGCGTAGCTAAAGAGAGAATTCACCAAACAGGCGACATAATGTATGACGCACTGTTACAGAACATTCCAATAGCTAAAGAGAAAACACGGGTGTTGAAAGAATTAGGGGTTGATGTAGGCGAGAAGTACGCTGTTTTGACGTTGCATAGAGAGAAAAACGTTGATAACGCAGACAATCTTGAATCCCTACTTAAAGCGCTGCCAAGAATCAATGCACAAATAGTTTTTCCAATGCATCCACGTACTGAGAAAAACATCAAAAGATTCCGACTAAAAGAACTTGTTGACAATATTCCAAATCTGACTTTGACGCCACCATTAGGATACTTAGAGTTTCTCTCACTGCTTAATCACTGTTCTCTTGTTCTGACAGATTCTGGTGGCGTACAGAAGGAAGCTTTCCTGCTAAAGAAGCCTTGCATAACATTGAGAGAGGGAACAGAATGGATTGAGACCGTCAAGTTAGGTGCAAATGTTCTGGTTGGAACAAACACAGAAAAGATAGTTGAAGAGGCCAATGAAAAGCTGAAGCAAAAAACGGGAGTTAAGTGGAGAGAAAACCCATTTGGAAATGGAAGGGCCTCTGAAAAAATCGCCCATATCCTAGGGAAATACAACTCTCCAAAACAAACCAATAGACGCGTGAATTTTCCTCGATGAGTATCTTAGGGTCCCAAAAACTTTTGCTCATAGTCCCTCATTTCAAAGTGTTCATTAGAGATCAAGCCACTCTAATTAGACCGTATTTCAGCAGCATGACTGTGTTAATGCCAATACCCTTTTTTTCCACATTGGCCCTAAAGTTGCCTTTCGTCAATAGAAACTTCGATTTCTTGAAATCTGCGGTGGAGTCACGCAATGAATTGACACAAGGCTGCAGAATGGTGTCACCCAGTTTTTTCACTTTGCCCCTAACAGCAGTGCGCAAAAGAAATTGTTACCTTGCTGCAAAGAGTTGCACTAAGGCTTTATCCAAAAATGCCACAACCTTCAACCTGATACACGCGCACTTCTTGGAGAATGGCTTCATAGGTGCTAGCCTGAAAAGCTCATACGATAAACCTCTTGTGGTTACGGCACATGGCGGCGACGTTTATGATTTACCATTCAGAGACAGCTGGTATAACAATCTTGCCCGATACGTTCTATCCGAATCTGATAAGGTAATAACTGTTAGTCACTTCCTCGCGGAGAAGCTGTCCGAGCTCGGCGTCTCCTCCAAGAAACTTCACGTGGTACCTAATGGTTACGACGAGAACCTCTTTAAACCGCTTCCCTCAAACGCGATGAGGAAAAAGCTGGGGTTGCCCCTGAACAAGCGGATACTACTTTCAGTAGGCGATTTAGTTGATGTTAAAGGGCACACTTACCTTATTGACGCTATGAATATTGTTCTGAAGAAAAAAAACGACGTGATACTTGTAATAATAGGTTCCGGACCATTAAAGGAAAGGTTACAGAAAAAAGTGAATAAACTAGGTTTAAACGGAAAGATCTTGCTCGTTGGGAGGAAAACACATGATGAGATCCCGATGTGGATGAATGCTTCAGACATCTTCGTTTTGCCGAGCTTAGGCGAAGGTTTCCCAACAGTAGTCCCGGAAGCTATGGCGTGTGGCAAACCCGTCATCGCTACTTGTGTGGGTGGTGTTCCAGAGGCAATCGTTTCCAGTGAATTGGGAACACTTGTTGCTCCCAAGGGTCCCAAAGTGTTAAGTCAAGCAATTCTGGAAGGGCTAAGCCGTGATTGGTTGCAGGAAAAAATCCTGGATGAAGCTAAGAGATATTCTTGGAACATTATCGTCAAGCAGATAATCGCTGTCTACGAACGTGTTGCTGAATAGCCGTGTACCTGTGAGAAGGGAGAGCTGATAACCTAAGTGTTTGTGCTACTGGGCGTTGATGTTGAGCCAGATCGTCCCGATTTTGGCGGAAAGAGATACGATTATTTTGGTTTTCAGAAATGGGCTTGTCTCAGTAAAGGAATACCAGAATTCCTATGTATTAGAGATGATCTGCAAAAGGAGCTCGAGACAGACATTCGGCTTACGTGGTTTTTCAGGTCTGATTCTCAGATCAAGATGATTTACGGGAATGCAGCTTGGGCAATTGAACAGCACAAAGGAATAATAGACAAGGTACAGGAGTCGAAAGATGAGATTGGATGGCATGCGCACACCTGGCGATGGAATAAAGACCGGGGTTCTTGGTATCAGGAAATTAATGATAATCAATGGATTGAGCATTGTTATAAAACTGGTTTTTCAGATTTCAGAAAATCGTCAGGCTTCGCACCAACCAGCTTTCGTGCAGGCTGGTGCTTTCATAACAACATCTCTATGACTCTATTGGAGGAGTTAGGAATAGAGGTAGATCTATCTGCAATGCCTGGAATAAAGAACTCTGGCAATGCAAATACCCCAGATGGTAGTTTATTCAAAGGCTTCGCCGATTGGGAAAGGACACCTGCTTATCCCTATTATCCTTCAAAGGAAGATTACCAAATTCCCGGCAACAACCATTACGAAGTGTTGGAGATTCCTGTAACCACGTTTAAGAAGCCTTTGGTCTCTTATATTCACCAGATTTTGCCATTCAGGATTTTCGGAGGAATTAAACTAGCGAAACCAGAGCTGACATTGTCAAAATATGCCTTGTCTCCCACTTGTGACCCTCTGTTATTCAAACGAGGTATTCTGGCAGTCTTGAAACGCTTCAAGCAGTCTGAGCATGTTTTCCTAGTTGCCTCTTTCCACGCAGACGAACTGTTATCAAGAATATCGCTGGACAATTTGTTGAAAAACATAAGGCAAACAGTTACAATCTGTAAGAAAAGAAAACTGGATATTAGGTTCACAACCGCCAAAGAAGCATTTGACTTATGTCAAAACAATTACAGCGAGAACAACGAGTTATTGTCCAAAGACTACGGAACAATTGGAACTGGAATACGATCCCTTTGGAGGTCTAGATTGTGAATTTGAGAATTCTAAAGGGCTATGGCAAAGCTGTGGAGAATTCAGTAAAAAACAGTTTCCACGATTTCTATGAACAAAAGCAATCCTTCTATTCCTTCGATTTTCCCCTTGCTATCGAATGGGGTGAAGCGGGTCGCGTGCAAAAATACGCGAGTGAACAACTGAGGTACGCGTTGTTTGACGGAGAAAAACCTATTGGTTTGTTTCAGGGTCTTGTCAATAGGAAGTTTTTAATCTCTACCTTGGCAGCTGGTTCGACTAGTGGGAATGGCATAATTGTTTATCCAACTTATGGGAAAAGGGCTTTGGCATTCTTCGTCTCTGCGATTTTGAAGAAAGAAGGTTTCTCAACCACATCGATATTCGTTCCTAGCTACGTGACACTACCTGGTTTTTCGGTGAAAAAGAATTATACATATCACATCGATTTAGCTGAGCCCATGGAAAACATATTGTCCAGAATGACTAAAGAATGTCGATGGGCGATTCGTAAAGCTGAGAAGAGTCAAGTAAAAGTGGAAATATCAGATTCAGAAGATCTCTTGGAAGAAGCCTATTCCATTGTAGCGCATACGGCAAACGCGAAGAATGTGGGTGCACCATCGTTAGATTGGATTCGAGAACTCCATGCTAAATTTAGCACATGTGGTCATTCAATTTCAGCTATTGCAAGACATGGTTGCACACCAGTTTCAGCTGGTTATTTTCTAGGTTACGATGGAAAACTTAGCTGGTTCATTGGGGGTTCGAAATCGGAAGGTTACAAGTTGCAAGCAGGGAATGTCGTTCAGATGAAGGTTATTGAATGGGCCAAGAAACATGGATACAGAATCTACGATATGGGCGGAACACATCCAATTGATATTCGTTATTCCAAAATTCACAAATTCAAATCTGGTTTTGGTGGCTGCTTAGCAAGTAATTACGTTCTGTGCAGAAACGAATTCTACTGGCCTTTCCTTTTGAGAATCAGTGGTTTGCTACATTATATTTGTTAAGAGCCAATTTGATTCTCAAATCAATAATGTTGCCAAATCAATTAGAATGAGGCTATCGGTTGGTTTGTTGAATATGGCACAAGTGAGCAATAAAATTATGGAGATAATAAGATGCCCTATCTGCTTTTCCGCAAATCTCGTCTTCTCATCTAGCAGTGTTTTGTGCAATTCGTGCTCGGAAAGCTTTCCGGTCGTCCATGGGATTCCCGTAATGCTTCATGACGAGACAGCCCGAATTCAGATCGCTGAAAAAGGTAAGAGAATTGACCCGTCAAAGCTGTCTTTGAATCGTTATGATAAATTCTTTATGGTTCCCAATTCTCCGAGAGAATATATTGAGCGTTGTCAGAGCCTAGCTTCTCTTCGTGAAACCAAGAAACATGAGCGTTGCATAGATCTTGGTTGTGGTACTTTTCGAATGGCGATTGAGCTTAAGAAACGATTCAAGCAGGTAATTGCTGTTGATCTCGCAATCGAGAATCTCATTTGGGGAAAGCTTAAAGCTGAAAAAAAGGGGTTGCATATTGATGCTATTGTTGCCAACGTAAATTGCCTTCCGGTTAAGTCACACATTCTCGACGCTGCGATTGGAATTGCAATGTTTGAGCATTTGACTTGGTATGATCGTTCCCGTATGATTAAGGAAATAAGCCGAGTGTGCAAGCAGGGATCTCCAGTTGTATTGAATACTTGGAATTATTTCCCAAGATTGTTTGAATCTATCGTTGGCTTTCAAACCGCCGGGGGAAAAGAGTGGAAAGAATTCTATTTAAGGGGCTTTTACTACAAATATGATAAATTCTCTGAGGTGAGGGATTTTTTCGTAAGTCAAGGAATTGGAGATATCGATCTGTCACCGCAATTCACTACAGCTTGGTTTGGCCCGCTATTCCGTTTCCTAAGAATTAGGAATGAGACGCGTTGTAGAATCGACATGAGTTTGGTAGTCGTGCCGGTTCTTGGACATTTGCTAGGGCAGATATTTTCAATTTCATACACGACTTAGGATAGAATTCGCTGATTTTCCTGATAGCCCACACCTAGGATTTATTTGTCAATTGCTGAACTTGGGTTGACATGAAGGGCAAAAAGATTCTGATGATTGCTCATCAGTATCCACCTGCGGAAAGTGTTGGTGGATTAAGAGCGTACTATTTTGCGAAAAACCTTGCTAAGCTCGGTTGGCGTGTTTCAATTCTAACCTCGAGAGTTCGTGATAGGGTGCCATCACAGCGAAATAGCCTCAAAGGAGTTGACATTTATCAAAGCACTGATATTTTCAATTTGAGACGGTTTGCTTGCAAGTGGAAGCTTTCTGTCCCTGACTTTGAGATTGGCTGGATTCTGCCTGCTTTTAGGATTTGCGATAGAATCGTTGAGAATTTTGTTCCCCAAATTGTATATGCAACATGTAACCCATTCAGTTCAGCCTTGATCGGAGCCTTACTTAAGAAAAAGTATGGCATCCCACTTATACTTGATTTTAGGGATCCTTGGACAATTGACTGGGATATGGTTTATCCTACTTCTTTGCACAAAGCTGTTGACAATTTTCTCGAATCAAGCATTCTAAAGATCGTGGATCACTTGATCGTTGTAACGGAAAATATGAAAGAAGAATACGTTAGAAAATACACTTATCTTCAATCCAAAATCTCCACTATCACTAACGGATTCGATGTTAGTGATTTTCCAACACATGCTTTGTCTTCCTTCGAAAAGTTCACGATAACATACTGTGGTAGCTTTTCCGGACCAAGGCGGCCTGATGTGTTTCTGCATGGACTGAAGGAAGTAGTAATTAGGAAAAAGTTGTCCCCATGGAATCTTCAAGTATTTTTCTTGGGGCCCAATAATGAAGATCTGTCAAGATTGGTTAGGATCCTTGGTCTCGATCAATTTGTGTTTCATATGGGCTATCTTCCCCACAGGGAAGCTCTAGACTTCACTTTCAAATCGCATCTGCTTTTGCTTGTTGAACCGAGACCTGCATTGACCAATAAAGTCTTTGAATATCTAGCGACTGGGAAACCAATTCTCGCCCTAGTTTCTAGGGGCGAGTTAGAGGAGCTTGTGAAAAAATACTCTGACGGTTCTTACGTGTTGACTTCGCCGAATTCAAGCGAAGTTGCCGAAGCTATATACGATTGTTACAATAAGTGGGTTCATAATAGATACCATTTAACTGGCGTAGAAACGGTTGAAGCATTTAAGAAAATCTATGATCGGAAAGCGTTAACTGAAAAACTTATCTATATCTTAGATCAGCTGATAACATCAAAAAGTCAAAGCATTACTTTGTGATTCTAAGTGGAAAAACAACCTCAAACTGAATCTGCCAAGTACAATTTATCGTCTTACCTTTTCGCGCTTCTTTGTTCTTTGATTGTGGCTGTTGCCATATCATCAATATCCAGAATTCCTTCGCGCTTTGTCTTCTCTGTGATATTCGCAGCAATCACGTTCTTGATTTGTTGTTTAATTCTTCCAGATGTAAACTTGAATTTCAGGCCTAAAGGCTTTGGTCCAGTATCTAAATTCAACTTCAATGCTCTCAAGGAGTTTTTTGTTCCCACGGTTTATGTCACTTTTCTGATACTGGTCGTCGTGATTCCTCCGGCAAATACTATGCAATTCACAGATTGGTTGCAGATCCCGGTAGCTAGTTATGTAAGGCTTCTTGCTGGTCTGCTGTTATCCTCGATTTTGCCTGGTTATGGCTTGTTAAGACTGATAGATAAGAGAAAGAAGTTTGTTGGGGTGGATTCATTGGTTTTTTCATTTTTCATAAGCGTTTTTCTTATGTCACTGACAGCCTATGCCTTAATGGTCTTGAATATTCCTATTGCCTATAACTATTGGACAACACTGATCCTAAACATAGTCATATTTGTCCTATTCTCATACACGACCGTCAAAAAAAGAAAAAATGAGGAGTCATATGAAGAGCACGAGAAGTCTTCTAGCTGGAAACTGGATTGTCTGATTCTTGGCTGTGTCTTCGCCTTTTTTGTGGCAGGATGGGTTGTTCTCTACTCCAGCTATAATCTAGGCAGCCCAGGGGACATGTGGGATCATTACGGAAGCTTCATGCAGATTATGAAGGGCGTTAACCTGTCTTCCCCGTCCCATCTCGCATATCTAGGCAGTGAATCGTGGTTTGTCCTTCACTACGTCAGCGTTGCACAGTTAGGCGGGTTTCCAACCGTTAACGGTTGGATGGTCTACGCATTCATCAACTTTTTCTACATTCTGGCCTTCTACCAGATGGTTAGAGGCATTATTGGAAAGAAGTATCCGAAGATTCCTGCTGTAGCTACTGTTGTCGGCATTCTGTTCGCTGGTTTCGGCTGGGTGAAGGCAATGTCCCTTTCATCGGATTCGGGGGGAACGTGGGCTCAAATCTTGTCTTCCGCGGGTCATTTGACTTATAACGATATTATTTACGTTTTTCTGTATGGCCCCATACCTCAAATTCTATCGCTTGCGATGATGTGTTCTCTCTTGTACCTGATGACACGTGAGAAAGATTTTGGCTTCTCAAGTGCCTTTCTAACGGTTACTCTCGTATCAACCAGTTACCTTGTGCATATGCCTGAAATGGTTTTGTTTTTTGTCTTCTATTACTGTTATCTTTTCTTTGTTGGAAAAGAGCAAATGAGGCATTTAAAGAGATTCACTTTTTCGATCCTCATAGGAATATTCATCGTTCTGATTCTTGGAATTCCATTTCCAAGCCACTTCTTTTATGATCAGAAACTACCGCTGTTTGTTCTTTTGATTTCAACAATCATGACATTTGCTCCTATGTATCTCAAAGGAAGGATTCATTTTTCTCTCGCTTTTCTCAGAAACCTGAGCACTCTGATAACAGCACTTGTCTGGGCGTTCTACGGGTTATCTTTCCTGGCTTGGTACGCAACACAAAACCTAGACATTGCAGGAAACCTAGTTTCTATTGGCCTTAAACCTTGGTATGTGTGGCCTGTTACTCAAGGCATATCAGGTCTCCTATTGTTGCTGGGTGCAACTTATCTGGTTACGGCGCAAAGGGCTGAAATAAAGAATCTCAAGTTCTTGCTTTCATCGCTGGTTTCCTTCCTAGTCGTTGGAAAAATCCTATCTTACGTCAACATCAACATCATGGAGACAGGATACTGGGAAAAGCGTTTCACGACATTTACGATAATTCCAATTAGTATAATCGGAGCCTTCTTCGTCATTGAAGCCGTTAGAAAGTTCTTCTCAGGAGTCTCGCCTCAACAGCTTAGAACTTACCCAGCTAAGTCAGCCATCGCAGCGCTACTGATCGCAGTTGTCGTCATTAGTGGAGTCTCCTCAATGGTTCTAGCTCTCGACTATAATTTCTCAATGGCTAAGGGCAACCCTTATGCTTACATTTCAAACGGTGAGATGGAGGCGCTTGAATATTTGAGGAAGAATGCTCCAGCCGATTCCACAGTCCTCGGCCTCTCAATACGGTCAAACCGAATTGCCTCTGTCTTTTCAGGCATGAACCACCTTAATTCACCTTACTGGTTCACAACAAACAATGGTTATCAGTTCATCGATGTGGAAAACCCGGAACTAGCGTTGAAGATACTCTACTCTCTGAACATAACCTACCTCTACGGAACCTCGAAAGATTTGGAGAACATCAACTCAAACGGCTTCGTAGCTAATCATCTCCTGAAATATCTTCCAATAGCCTTCCAGAACAACAAGGTAACCATCTACAGGATTCCCAAGCTTCACCCTCCAAGTTCAGATTCCAACTTCACAATCGTGTTTCCTGATTATGTGTTCAATGCTATTTCCGATCCAAGCGTTTTGACTCAGAACCTACCAAGCCAAATGCTGTTCAACGAAACTTTTGCTCAGTACGAGGAAGGTAGCGATGGAACGCCCGCTTGGAATCCAATAAGTGGAACATGGAACGTTGAAAACGGCACGTATGAAGGAGCAGGACAAGGATGGATCATACAGCCCTCCGTGATATCTAACTTAACGTTGTCTGACTTCTCAGTTCGCGCGCGCTTCAAAATCGGTTCTGGGTACTATGCTGGGATCGTCTTCAGATATGCAGATTCATCCAACTTCTATTGGGTTGTGATTTCTCAAGATGGGCAGTATGACGACGTTTACAAGACGGTTGGCGGAAGAGCGTACCTGATTAAGCATTCAACAGCTCAGCCTGCGAGAGTTGACTGGAACACCCTTAGAGTTGATGGTTACGGAGATCAGTTCTACGTCTACTTGAATGGTGAGCTGATAGTATCAACTTCGGATCAGGAATTCGCAAGCGGCAAGGTGGGTCTTCTAGTAAACTCGGCTACTTGTTGTTTTGACAACGTTACAGTTGAACGCCCACCTGACACAAAAGGGTACATGGATCAGGCTTTCTACCTGCCTATCGACATGATGGCACAATCCACTCTGGAATACTCCATCCGAACCAGTGAAGACGGTGCACAGTATAGCAGCCAGTACATCCTATTACCTTCAGATCAACGTTGGACTCAAGAAAAGATTAGCGGTTACCTTACATGGGTGGAAAAAGGCGGAAATTTAATAATCCTCAACAGCAACGGCTTTGGCGACTTCGCAAAAACACTTTCAATAAACTCTAATCCCAACAAACTAGTATCCGTCAATCAAATAGTTGGTGAATCTGGAGAAATCAGACTTGAAGACGTAACAGCTCCTTCACTCTTCTTATCCGATTCAGATGTGAAGGTCATAGCAAATTACGTTGGACAAAACAATCAGTCGGTACCCTTTGTCCTTGCAAAAAGATTTGGAGATGGAGCCATATTCTACATGAATACTAACAGCCTCTTCGAAGTTCTTTCCTCGTCAAATGAAACCCAAAAATATCGTGGGCAAAACCCAAGTTTCCCAAAACTTGGCAACCTCGTATCTTTCCTAAACTTGAATGCGTCACACTACAAGGAAATCCCTTCAAACGACCGATGGAAATATCTGGGTTACAACACAACTTCGATTCGAGATTACGCGAGGTTCCAAGGGCACGTTCAGATAGAATCAAACTCCATTCTGATTCCTTACGACCAGATTGAAGTTGGTGAATTGAAGCTGATAAACGCAAGTGGAACGATTAATGAATCCAGCATATCAGAAACAAGTGTATACGAGCAGATCGTCGTTAACAATCTTGTACTGCATGGCACAATACCATCTGTAGTAACTTCTGAAGATACTTGCATCTTCCCTACGAATTTTGGAGCCTACAGCAGTCTACTATTAGAATCTGGATTCAATATTTCTCTCCAATTATCAAATAATAAAGCTGACTTTGTCATTCTCGATGGAAACGAAACATATGAAGTGGATTTGACCTCTGGCACGATCGCTATGGAAAACATAACCACTTCTAAGTCAAGAATCTCAGATGACTTTGCCAGCCTGAAAATACCCGGCGGTATGATCGCAGACTACACTACGTTAATGTTTGCACGTACCCCTTCCTTTTCGGCAAAAGGAACAGCATTCATTTCTGAAGCTTACATCCCGAATTACATAAACTATGTGTATGGTTATCTGGTTCAAATCAACGGCACAACTCATTTTGATTTCGATTGCTCAAGCGAAACAGTTTCCCTATTAAACAACTTCGGATACTCAGGATTGTTCCAGACAGAACAAGAAGCCGCCAAACCATCAATGTTCTACTGGGAAATAGGAGCAATACCTTGGAACGATGTGTTGGCCTCTCCAGTATTTATCACGTTCTGCATTGTCCTAGTTATGACGACAACTGTCGTTTATTACATGAGCAAAAGACGATTCGCTGAAACTAGCAGTAAGCCAGCAAACAATCAAGGTGAAAGTCTGAAGCAAACCAGCCTAGTAGTCTACAAACAGACGAACCTAGCAGTGTACAAGAAAAAAGACGAGAACAAAAATCAATGAAACAGCTTTCATGCAGCAAATATACCCCATGCACGAAGCATCAGGCGCGCGTTGATTCGTATGAGCAAACAGAACATCTGGGGACTTGATGAGAGTTTAATGCGGCGACAGAAGCGCAGAGCGCAAACAGTCGCTTTCTGTTTAGACAGCATGTCGGAGGATTTCATTCTTGATTTGGGTTGTGGCGAAGGGTTCGTCACAAGCCACATCTTGAACGGCGGTTTGGCAGTAGGCGCGCGCAAAGTTTTTTCAGCTTCTGAGACGAGAAGAGGATAGCTGATAATGGGCAACTCACATAGGGCGATATCTGTTGCAGTAGTATCTGGTCCAGTCAGCCAAACCCCTGAAGATATCGCGTATTCCTTTGTTTTCGACGAAGCCTATCGTTTGGCTAAGAAGGGGATAAATGTTCATATAGTGAGGTCAAAAATAGAGAAGGATTCCTTTTCGTATGATATGCATTTTCACGGAATAGAAAGGAGAATAGACAACGGAGCTATTAGACTGATGTCGCGAACTCTTTCTCTATATCCACCAATTTCTCTCCTACGAAAACCTACGTCTATTTACTGGGAAGCTCTCTATGCTGAGAGCGTGTCCAGAGTAGTAGAGAAGAACAATGTCGACTTGATTCATGCTCATTTTGCATATCCCGAAGGGCTAGTTGGACTACTAGCCAAGAGAAAGACCAAGAAACCATTGATCATAACTGTGCATGGATATGATATACTCATCGAACCCTCTGTTGGATATGGGGTAAGACTAAGTAGGAAAATCGATGCGGTCATAAGGAGGGTTTTGAATCAAGCGGATGCTGTTATTGCGGCCAGCAAGGAAACCTTTGATGAGACCTGTAGAATTGTGAACGATGTTGATAGGGTGCAACTTATACCAAATGGTGTTGATGTTGAAAGGTTCAATCCGGGTCTAGATGGTTCCCATATTAGGAAAGAACTGGGAGTTGAAGGATGTACTGTAGTGTTTTCATTGAGAGGGCATGAGCCCGTATATGGTTTAGAATACTTGATAAGAGCGGCTTCAATGGTGACAGAGAAGAAAAACGATGTATTGTTTGTATTTGGAGGAGATGGCTCGTTGAGGCACTATCATGAACAACTAGCAGTTAAGCTTGGTGTAAAAGGAAGAATAATGTTTACTGGAAAGATTCCTCCAAACGAAGTTCCATATTACTATGCGATGAGTGACATAGTAGTGGTTCCGTCACTTCAAGAAGCCTTTGGTCTCGTTGTATCCGAAGCCCTGGCTTGCGGAAAGCCGGTAATAGGCACAAACGTAGGCGGAATTCCTGATCAGATAATTGACGGTTACAATGGATTCTTGGTGCAGCCAAGAGATCCTAAAGAGATAGCAGAAAAAACACTTCGGCTGATCGAAAATCCAGAAGAAGCAAAACGTATGGGTTTGAATGGAAGAAAAATGGTGGAGGAGAAGTTCGATATTGGCAAAAGAATTGAAAGAATAAAAACTCTTTATGTGAACCTACTTGGTTCAAGTCAAAACTCTGCGGTGAGATAGAAATGGAAAAACGATATGAAACAGTTTCCTCTGAGCGAGGCACATTGACGCGAAAGATTGGAGAAGGATCATTTGTAGGTTATAGAAGAGCAAACACACCAGAAGAGCTAGTCGAATGGCTGAAGCACCTGCGTGCTTACAGATGGGCCGAAAACTTCGCCGAAGGCAAGTGTGTTCTAGATGTAGGCTGTGGTGTCGGATATGGTGCCAACGAGTTATCAACCAAAGCAAGTGCGGTAGTAGGAATTGATTTTTGGAAAGAAGGAATCCACTATTGTCATCAGAATTACGGCAAGAACATGTCTCCTCTAGTGGCATCAGGAATTAAATGTCCGTTTAAGGATGATTCATTTGATCTTGCGGTATCTTTTCAGGTAATTGAACATATAGCTCCTGAACAAGTGGCCACATACCTATACGAAATCAAGCGTGTGCTAAAGCCGGGTGGTACATTCGTGGTTGTAACACCTAACAAGCTTTTGAGGTTACTTCCTTTTCAGAAACCTTGGAATCCTGATCACAAAAAAGAATACGATGCTAAGGAATTAAAAAGTGTGCTTACAGAAGTTTTTGGTAACATGAAAATCTTAGGGCTATCTGCCTCTGAAGAGGCATACTTAATCGAGTATAACAGAGTAAAACAAAGCCCGTTACGTGTATATCTCCTTGACCCCGCAGCCGGGGCGATGCTTCAAGTCTTACCACGGTCCATTATCTTTAGACTTAAGACAGCATCAAGTGGGAAGGAAAAGCTCCTTAAAGATCAACGCTCAACCATTTTGAATTGCAAGCTCTCACTCAGTAATTTTCAAATTTCAGATGTGAATCTACGCAGTTCCATTGACATATATGGAATATGCACAAAGGCTGGAGTGTGAGTGCTTAACTATTTCTCAAACAGAATTGCGACAATGCAGAAACATATGCAAACATTCAATAAAAAAAACCAGTCCACATTTACATCTAGATAGGTTGCCCCCTATTGACTAAAAGATAAATAGAAAATTATGTTACTTTAACGGAGCGACATAAATGACTGTAATTCTCATCTTGGGTACTCGGCCTCAGATAATCAAGTCCGCTCCAATAGTCCACGAAGCCCTGAAGCAAGGCTTAGCTATGAAGATTATCCACACAGGCCAGCACTACGATCATGAGCTTTCCCAAGCTTTCTTTGAAGAGTTCTCTCCTCCCGAACCCGTAGTCAACTTGAACGTTGGGTCAGGCTCGCATGCCTTCCAAACCGCTGAAATCATGTCACGGCTTGAAAAACATTTGATCAGCGAGAAACCGACACTAGTTCTGACACCGGGAGACACCAATTCCGCTTTAGCTGGCGCTTTGACCTCCGTTAAACTCGGCATACCGGTAGCTCACATCGAGTCGGGGGCCAGATGCTACGACATGAAGATGGCTGAAGAGATCAACAGGAGGCTCATCGATCACTGTTCAGAAATGCTATTTGCGCCAACGAGCAACTGCAAAAGAAACTTGGAGAGAGAATCCGTAACAGGCAAAATCTATCTGACCGGCGACACCATGTACGACGCCTTCCTAAGCTTTCAAGAAAAAACTCATGGCTGTGACATCCTCGACAGACTGGACTTGGATGGGAAAGAATACGCTTTGCTAACCACCCACCGAGCCGAGAATGTTGATGATCCCGCGAAGTTAAAGGGCATGTTGAAGGCAATACAAGAAGCTGAAATGAAAGTCGTATTCCCAATCCATCCGAGGACAAAGAACAAACTGAAAGAAAACGGCATTTCCCTAGATGCCAGCAACATCCACACCATCGCCCCCGTAGGCTACGTTGAAATGCTCAAACTACTCAAACACGCAAAAATCGTCCTAACAGACTCCGGCGGACTACAGAAGGAAGCCTTCTGGTCAAAAACCCCATGCATAACAATCAGAGACAGAACAGAATGGACCGAGACCGTTGAAATAGGCGTAAACTTCATCACAGACGTGACTCCCAGCAAGATACTTCAGGCACTTGAGTACATCAAAGAAAACTACCGTGAAATCGAAAACAGGTTTAAGGGCAACCCCTTCGGAGACGGAAACGCATCAGAGAAAATAGTCAAAATCATAAGAGAGAGACCTGAGGGATAAAGCCAAAACATGAATTCTTTCCGCGAAGGAGTCAACAAAAGTGCAAAACTGCCTACCTTCTTGCAACGAAACCTAATCAGTTTGCACTAAGCTCTATATGGCGGTGTCTATGGCGGATCCAACTGACTTAACGGCTGCGCACATTGCCAAAGGCTCAGTTTACCTGACTCTTCAGAACATTCTGTCTACGTTAATCGCTGTTTTCGGCTTTGCCTTTATGGCAAGGATGATAACGCAGGAAGAGATGGGGGTCATAGCAGGACTCATGCTCATAACGTCCTTAGCTGCGTTGGTTTCAGATTTCGGCCTAAACTCCTCAGTACTCAAGCACGTGTCTGAACTAGGAGGCAAAGGGGAAAGCATCTCGAACATCGTCGTTTCTGCCACAAGTTTCAGAACAGTAGTATGCCTCATTATAGCCTCAGCTTTATTCGTTATAGCGCCAAATCTGTCTGAAAGCCTCTTCAAAACAAACGCCTATGCGTACACGATTAGGCTGCTGTCGATAGACGCTGTGCTTCTGTCCATAAGCCCCCTGTTTAACAGTGTTCTATTGGGCGCGGGCAAACTAAGAGCAATAGCCGTTTACGGAACAGCCTCAATCATAGTAAGATGGCTCTTCATAACAGGTTTCCTTCTAGCCAGCAAAGGATTAGACGGCATCCTCTTAGGCTGGATCGCCGGAGACACAATATTACTGTTAATGCTAGCGGCAACAGTTACAAAGCTTGTAGGCTTCAAAAAACAAGCCTTTCAATCCGCCCGGCAACAGATTCCGCCGCTTCTAAGATTCGCCTCGCCATTGTACCTGTCCTCTTTCGTCGCATTCCTCTACGGATGGTACGATAAGGCGCTAATACTGGCTTATCTGCCACTTTCTGATCTAGGCATATACAACACTGCCTACACGGCTTTCTCAGTGCTAGTTACAATAGCCTCAGCCCTCGGCTCGGCTTTGCTTCCATACTACGGCATGGCCTACGGCAAAAGCGACCACCAAGCAATAACCTTGGGCATGAAACGTGCAAGCAAATACACAATGCTAGCAATATTCCCGCTGGCCTTGGGATTACTGGCAACATCAAAACCGACACTATCGCTATTCGCAGGTCCACAGTACGAAACTGGATGGACAGTGCTGGCGGTGCTCTCGCTTTTCGGATTAGTGTATGGCATAGCACCTGCCCTGAGCAATCTCCTCTTGATCTACGGCAAAACCAAAACAATTCTGCTGCTCAGCTTCATCCCGGTTGTCTCGAGCCTAGCCCTGCTACCCTTGATCTGGATTTCAGGCCTGTTTGGCCTCGCAATCATGAGAGGCGCAAGCATCGCCTTCAGCTTCACACTCACAGCATACTTCATAAACAAAATAGTAAAAATCCAAATAGACAAGAAAACCCTCACCAAAACACTAACAGCTTCGACAATAATGGCTGCCACAATACTGATCCTTCAACAAATGTCCCCTGACTCGCACCTGCTACCATTATACATTCTCGCCGGAGCAGCCACCTACATCGCATTGATTAGGACGCTTAAGGTCTTAAACGGAGAAGACATCCAACTTCTGCGACAGGTAATAGGAAAAAGAGCCGCAGAATACGCGGCGAGAATCCTAGGAGGGCAAAGTGAGCACACCTAGAATCAGCTACTTGAATGAAGGCCCTACACAACCTAGCGTGCGCTGGATGCTGCCTACGCTCTAGCACATATGCTCAACTTGCTCATTGGTAAAGAAGCGATAGTAGCACCACCTCTCCCTCTCATTGTCGGAGCCCAAGAGAGAAAGAAGCTGACCCTTCGAAGAAAACGAACGATCGATTGAGGACAGCATTTCTGAGCAACCAGATAGGCGTGCGCCGTCGTGAAGTCGTGAAACAACACTCTATGCCCCCGCCCCAAGTACTTGACGGCCGCGCTAACTCACAGTACCGCCCCCCCCCCACACTTAAATAGTTGAAATACAAGTATCCTACTCATGCTTCAACTATTCGTCAACAGACAGCAAGAACTCCAGTTCTTAGAAGAACACTACAAAACAAAAGCAGCCGAACTAGTCGTTATATACGGAAGACGCAGAGTAGGAAAAACCGAGTTCACCATGCAATTCTCAAAAAACAAACCCCACCTCTACTTCCTCGCCGACCAGCGATCAGAAACAGAACTAATCCAAGAACTAAAACAGCGAATGAGCCTCTACCTCCAAAACGAAAGCTTCGCAAAACTCGCCATCCAAGACTGGATAGAACTCTTCAACGAATTCACAAAATGGAACAAGAACGTCCACGTAGTCATAATAATCGACGAATTCCCAGCCCTCATCGAAACAAACCACGCAGTACCATCAATCTTCCAGAAAATCTGGGACCAAAACCTCAAAAACACACCCACCATGCTCATCCTACTCGGGTCATCCATCGCCATGATGGAAACCGAAGTCCTAAACTACAAAAGCCCACTATACGGAAGAAGAACTGCCCAATGGAAACTCGAACCACTCAAAATACACCACCTAAAACCATTCTTCCCGCACTACAACCTCGAAACGCTGATACATGTCTACGCTTGCCTAGGCGGCGTACCCGCATACCTACAAAAATTCAACCCCCAAAACAGCTTCTGGCAGAACGTACAACAAAAAATCCTAACCAAAGGCGAATTCCTATACGAAGAAGCCGAATTCCTCCTCCGCGAAGAACTCCGAGAACCACGCAACTACAACATAATACTAAAAGCAATCGCCCAAGAAGCCCAAACCTACGGCGAAATCCTCAACAAAACAAGCATAGACAAAAGTATGCTCTCAAAATACGCAAGCGTACTAGACGACTTAGGCTTCATTAAACGAACCCACCCCATAGGCACAACACCCAAACCAAGAAAAAACCAATACGCTATAGCAGACAACTACCTAAACTTCTGGTTCAAATACGTCTTCCCCAACAAAACCGAACTCGAAGCAGGAAACAGCGAAAACGTCCTAAACAAAATCAAACAAGACTACAACACCTACTTAGGTCACGTATTTGAACAAGTCGCAACCGAACTCCTAACCGAAATGAAAACAAACCACAAGCTGCCATTCACCTTCACTTCCATGGGGAAATGGTGGTTCAAAAACAACGAAATAGACCTAATCGCACTCGACGAAGAAAAACAAACCGCAACATTCATAGAAACAAAATGGAGCAACCTCAACAAAAAAGACTGCCAAAGAATCCTCCAAAACCTAAAAGCCAAAGCCCAGCATTTCAAATGGGACCGCAAAACAGAAGACTACGCAATCATCGCAAAAAAAATCAACGAAAAAGAAGAATTAAGAAAACAAGCACATATCATATTCGACCTCCACGATTTCGAGCCCTTGGTGACATGCTCCCACCCTTAAAAAACAATCGTTCATATATCCCCATCTCACCAAACTTTAATTCGTCTTCACTAATCGAGATTCTGCACTCACCTTCGTGTTTTCCGAGTCTATCTGACGGACATTTCACTTCGTAAAAGTGACCACTCTTGTCGATAATATCAAAAGGGGCATGATAGAAAGCGAATCCGCTCACTGTTTTCGTGAGTCGTGATACATATGGCGTATGGCGCTTCATTTGCTCTCTCTTAGTCAGCATTGCAATACCCACCCTCTACACAGAGGTAATTATCCGCGCGCTGGCTTGTCCCGAAATTGATTAATGCAGTTGGGGTCTCGTATTTTATGGCTTACGTCCAAGCTTAGGAGGTGAATCCCAGCGGGACAAGATGAACACGCGACCCTAGAAACCCTCTTCAAAAACGTAGACTTAAGTTTTGCTCATAAGATCCTGCACAGTTGCTTTCACGCTTCCGGTCCAGGAAGGCCTCCAAGAAATCCTTTTGGGCTTTTCAGAGCCTTCATTGTTATGAGAATGAAGGGCGTTCGCAGCCTAAGAGAAATGACTAGGCTACTCGATTCTGATCCGCGACTTAGAAAACTGTGCCTGATAAAGATAGGCGAAACGGGCTATCCGAGAAGCGTTCTCAGCAGGTTCATCCGCAAAGTCGGAGAAGACAACGTCACCAGAATAATCGAGGAGAAAGTTGTTAAGCTCTTGAAACGGAACGATGCAAAAGACGTTGATGCCGTGTTAGA
>Ga0315274_10001716_pt1 | contig 33540 bp, 26 predicted proteins | sample YL17G02_20_MG_FD_203700 | JGI IMG/M metagenome (GOLD analysis project Ga0315274, IMG submission 203700) | Sediment microbial communities from Yellowstone Lake, YNP, Wyoming, USA - YL17G02_20 | ecosystem: Environmental > Aquatic > Freshwater > Lake > Sediment | place: USA: Wyoming | collected...
TCATCCCACCTTCTTTTTCACTTATGCGGGTCCATCGAATATTGAATCCGTATTGACCACTGGAGATATAAAAGAAGATGGGCCCCGGTCGCCCGAGGTCTCCAACGGGATGGGCAAGAATCATTTAACCTATTAATTCCTTTTCGCTTATCGTCGGAAAAAATAGACAATTCGAATCCCGGCGGGTCCGTTTTACTATCGATTTTCGGACGACCATTGGAATACCATTAAAATCCCCGCAAGCATCACGGTCGTCAAAGTTCGCATATTTATAGAACCGTTCGTACTAAAGTATATGTCATTCAGATAGCAAGATAGTAATGGGATTGAAAACGCCTAAAGAAAATGGGAGACGCGACGCTCATGAATGCGAATAGAAAGCATAAGAAAAAAGTGCAGCAACCTGCTGCACAAATCGGGATCAATATTGAAAGAAATGAACCATACACGGGTACCGACTTTTTAAATGGTAAGGAATATACGAAATTCCTTCATGCGATCAAGGACCGTGTCCGGAAGACACAACAAAAAGCGGTCGTCAGTGTCAACAAGGAACTGATTCTACTTTATTGGGACATTGGAAATGAGATCTTGCGCCAGCAAAAAAAGCGAGGTTGGGGAGCCAATGTGATTGGTGTCCTTTCAAGGGACCTCAGTCGAGAGTTCCCTGAAATGAAGGGATTCTCCGAGCGCAATCTTGGTTATATGAAATCAATTGCCGAGGCATATCCCGAGCCTCAATTTTTGCAACAGGTTGTTGCAAAATTGCCTTGGGGTCATAATTGCACATTGATTTTCAAGGTTCAGGACCCGAAGGAAAGAGAGTGGTACATTCAGGAGTGTCTCGCCCACGGCTGGAGCAGGAACGTTCTCGTCCATCAGATCGACTCTGATTTATATCATAGATGTGGCAAAGCGGTCACGAACTTCGAAGAGACACTCCCGTCAACAAGCTCCGAGCTCGCCCACCAGACCATAAAGGACCCATATATCTTCGATTTCCTCGGTATCAGCCCAGAGGTGCATGAGCGGGACCTCGAGCGAGCCCTTCTTGACAATATCCGCGATTTCCTACTTGAACTGGGTCTCGGCTTCTCCTTCGTTGGCAGCCAATATCACATGACGATCGGCGGGGAGGATTTCTACATCGACCTGCTCTTCTATCACCTCAAATTAAGATGTTTTATCGTTGTGGACCTGAAGGTCGGCGAGTTCCAGCCAGAGTATGCCGGGAAGATGAGCTTCTATCTATCGGCAATCGACAGGATGCTCAGGCATCCCTCAGACGCTCCCTCGGTCGGGCTGATACTCTGCAGATCGCGGAACGACCTCATCGCAGAGTACACCATGAGCGACATGAGCAAGCCCATGGGTGTCGCGACATACAGACTGCCAAAGAGGATAATGTCAGAGCTCCCAGCTCCCGAGATCTTTAGAAAAAGGTTCAGCGGCAAGAAAAAAGGAAAGGGTTCGGATCACCCATAGCCACGAACGGGATGGACAAGAATCATTTAACCCGTTAATTTTTTTCCAGCTCATCGTCGGAAAATCGGTTTTAGTTTCACTCTGACCGATAGTATTCCACAGGGCTTATAAACAGCGTTTCCAATTCCTCCCAGGGTTAAAACCCTGGGCATCCTTGGACTTTAACTTGATAAAATGATTCAGACTTTTTCGAGTTTACCACTTTCAATGGCCTTATTTAACACGTCAGATAGGACCTTCGCCAGGCTCATTGCCGCGGTATGTGTCATGAAGATCCGATTTGCCTTAACGCGACTAATTCCATTCTCGATCACTGGTGGCGCTTCAAGGAAATCGATGACGACATCTCGGGGTTGTATGTTTACGAAGGCAAGGTTCGAATAGGATCGATACACGACATCAATGATCGGTTCCTTATCGGTCTTGTAAAGTGAGAGAATTTCATTTGATGCGTTCTCGGGTTTGCTTCCCATTATGGTATTCCCAGTTTTTTTCTTGGATTTTGGTTTCTTTGCCATTGGACCCACATCCAACCCTAGGCCGCGCTTCCTTTAAAGACAGAATTAAAAGGATTGTTCCTGGAAATAGACATAGAGAACAAGGGTTTCAAGAAATCCACACGGATCCCTGATGCCGTCTCTTTCTTCTCTATTTCTTCTAGGCCGTGCTTCAATTCAGTGATTATTCGCAAGTTCTCCGCCTTTACGATCTCGATCATGTCCTCATTTTGCAGGTTCAATTTGTAATAGGACGTTCTTCCTGTCTTTTTGGTAAAGGTGATATATCCTTTCTTCTCGAAGCCTTTGAGATGGAAATAAACTGTCTTAGTAGAGATTTTCAACATCGATCTGATGATTGGTCCGGATATCTCATCGTCGATATTATCAATGAAGATCTCCAGGATCTGGATGTTTGCCAGTTCCTCCACGATCCGGCTTGGGATCCACATTTGATTTTCCCCCTGGAAACTGAAACCCTTTATGGATATTTAAAGGCTACATTTCAGTTTACTGAAGTAAAATATGTATGTTTTAGATATATTTGAATTCTTCGTATGCCTCCCGATATAAGGATTGGTATAGTTCATGGATATTAAAAGAACATATGAAGAGCTTTCCCTTCAAGAAAAGAAATATATGGAGGCTCTTTCAAAAATATATGCTAGTCAAAACAAGAATGTACCAGAGGGACAGATATTGAGCAAGGTCCTTCCAGACCATAGGGATACACCACTTAAAAGGAAAAAAGTGTTCAAATCCCTCGAGCGAAAGGGATTGATCTTTAATTATGGGGCCAGGAAAGGGGTTTGGGCCTTGTCACAAGAGGGTCTTCATTTGTCGATATATATTCGAGAAAATATACTTCATAGACTTGATGGCATCAAGATACAAAAACGTGGCTAGATACAAGTACTGTCCCGCATCCAAAGATAGGAGAGAGGCCCCGGTCACCCGAGGCCCGAACGTGGATCGCATCTCGTTCATCGGACAGGTAGATGAACCATATGCTATTTTTGAAGACCCTTCGCCCTTTTCATACAGTCCACGGCCTCATCCTCCCGCCCCATCCCCCTGAACGCGGTGGCCTTGGCGGTCCATAGGTCCGGGTCGTTGGGATAGATGGAGAGGCCCTTGTCAATGCATTTCATGGCCTCGGCGTGAGCGCCCCCCTTGGAATAGTTCACGCCCATCGCGATGATGGCCTCCTTGTGATCGGGGTCGATCTCCAAGGCCTTGATGTAACATCCCAGGGCCACCTTGGGTTGGGCCAGTCTCTCATAAACGAGGCCCTTGGCGTGCCATGGGTCCGGGTCCTTCGGGTCGAGCTCTATTGCCTTGTTGAATAACGGGATGGCCTCTTTGTACTTTGTTTGGACTCCGTACACCTGTCCCTTGATGTACCAAGTGGTGGGGTCCTTAGGGTCGAGGGTCAGGGACTTGTCGAGCATTGTCAGGGCCTTCTCGTACTGCTTCAGGTTGAAAAGCGCCTTCCCCAGGTTGGTCCAGCCTGACGCCCATTTCGGGTTCAATTCTACGGACTTGGCAAAGCATTTCAGGGATTCCTCGGACTGCCCCAAAAGTATCAGGTATACACCTTGGTTATACCATGTCTCGAAGTTCTTGGGCTCGGCTTCGACGGCCTTCTTGAACTGCTCTCCTGCTTGTGCGACCTTTCCTTCCCGCATGAGCCTCTTTCCGGCATCCATCATCTCCTGAGCGGTCTGGGGCGGTTTAGGACCGGACTGGCCGAACATGCCTTGAAGGGTATCCACCAGCATCATCCATTTGGTGACGCAGTACATCCAATGGTATCCCGTGGCCACCATCTCCACCACGGTCTTGGTGACATAATGCTGGACCTTCTGGCCTGACGGCATTATCAGGTCGACCATGCCATGCTGACCGATGATCCTGGGGTCATATACCATCTTTATGCCTTTACTGGCGAAGATGTCCTTGCCGACCTCGAAGATCTTTTCTAGGATGAAGAAGTATGCGATCGTGACCTCTTCTGAGAGCACGAGCTTCTTTATGCCCTTTTTCTCGAGCCAGTCCTCCTGGCTGAACTCGTTGTAATGCTCTACGACCATGAGTTGTGTGAGCGACGGGTCAGCGATTTTGTATTCTTTCTTGATAGAATCCTTCATGAACTGGCCTGCCGCCTTCATCTGCTGGTCAATTTTCACTTTGTTCGGGAAGACGACGACGAAGAAAAAGGAATCCTCGCCCGCCAAGGAGACGCACATGTTCTTCATTGAATAGTCTATCATCTCCATCAGGATGTCCTGGAAGAACTCATCGCCCTTCTGCTTCTGCTCTCGGGCCACTCGGTCCTTGATATCGAAATACTTGAAGGTCGATTGGGCCGGTGATGCGACCTCGTCCTTCTTCTTACCAAATAGGGGCACATGGTCACCGAATTTCACATTATGCAAATGTATCTTTAAATAAATATTGGGCTGCACTGCCTCCAAGAACAGGCGAGAGGCCCCGGTCGCCCGAGGCCCCGATTGGCCCTTTCGGGCCGATGGGGATGGGGAAACGTCATTTAACCCGTTAATTCTTTTTTCACCTTCGACGGATAAACAGGATAATACGGTCCCCGGCGGGTCCGTCCTATCAATTTTCTTTTTAGATCAGTAACAAGAATAGTTCGACAGGTATCAATGAATATTGATTGTGCGTGCTCAAGATATCCTTCGTGATGAGGACCCCTTTTCGCAGAATGAACAGGTTCTCCAATTCCTTTCGGCCGATCCTTTTTCGATATTTGACCTCAAATGGATAAAGTGACTTGCGGTGTTTCAAGATAAAATCGATCTCGCGGTCTGTATCTTTCTTTCGGAAGTACATCACATGTTCGTGCGGACTGAACACATCACTTGGATCGAGAGCATAGGCCTGTCGTATCAGATGGTCCGAGATCACCATCTCCATGATATTCCCTTTCAATTCCGAGTCAAGTAGGACATCCTTTGAAAGATCATGATAATCCGGCCGGCCAAAGACCCAACCACGGACCGCGTGATAGATGAACGGGTCGGTGAAATAGATCTTTCTTTCCTTGATAAAAACCGGTTCTTTACTATTTAGATCGACCAGATAGATATTATTCAGGACAAAGGATTCGTCCATTGCCTGCAGATACGATGAAACGGTATTATGTGAGCCGATCTCGTTCTCCGAGGCAATATTGTTGAGGCTCACCCGCGAACACATCTTCTGCATCGCTGACCTTAGCACTTGTTTAGCGATGGTTTCGCCATACCGCCATTTTCCAAGGTCACCGATCAAGGCGCGGATGTAGAGCTCGTATATCGATTCATCAATTCTATCTTTACTGAAGAACGATTCGATCGCTCTCATGATCCCGCCCGTCAATAGATAATTATCGAGGATGGCGTTCAGGTCCTTCTGGTATAATCTCAGGGTCTCGGAAATGAAGGGAGGGATCTCTCCGTTGCACAATTTAAAGAACATTTCTTGCCGTACCTTCGCTTCAAGAGGAAGACCCATCTCTTTGTTCAATTCCGGGGCAACCGTTTCCACATACTCTGCGAACTTCATCGGCATTAGGATCTTATTGATCGCGCCATCCCCCTCACCCCGCCGTCCCGGCAACCGTTCGGTCTGGTATTTGAGATCAAGCGAATGAGACCCGGTCAAGATGATAGTGGTATTGGACAATCGTCCAATATCTTTGAGATACTTGATTGCCTTTGGCCAATCCTTCACAGAGGTTATTTCGTCTATAAAGAGATATTTTCGAACCTCCGGGCCCAATCGCTTTGAATAATCCAAATATTGGGTGACCGCCTCGACCAATGCATCATGGCCACTGATCACATCACAAGTGAGATAGAGAATGGCCTTTGCGTCAATACCTCTGTTCAATAGGTCCTTTATCATCAATTTCAGCATGGTCGTTTTTCCGACCTGCCTGGGCCCTCGAAGTGAATACAGGATGTCTTTTTCCAGATCGATGGTATGCATCAACCGAGGATACCATTTTATTTTCGCGTCCTGGAATTCCCGTATCTTGGGATCGAGCTGGACATTCTCCGGCCGTCTCCACCAGGGGTTTTGTTCTACAATGTCATCGAAATCCATGGGTATAGGATAGACCACACGCATATAAATAACTTGTCACTATGGTGACCACTTGTTTAAATACTCACAGTCATTAAAAGGCCGGACCGAACCCAAAAAGTGGCCTCGGTAAACCATATACCTATTGCTCAACATATGCAATCCATGAAGTTGGAATTATGAGCGTACCAAGCAAGGTCATGGACCCCAAGACCGAGAATCTGATTAGTGGGGACCAAGACTTAGGATTCCTCGAGGAACAGGTAAAGAAGATAATAGACAGGACGCTAAAGATGTACTTTCGAAACATGTCCAACTTTGGGATCGCATTCCTGGTTACAGGAGTTATATGGGCATTGTTGTCTATTGCGATATTTTCGTATCATTTAACCCCAAATAGCGGTATTAGCCCAATGTTTATTCTGGGGGCAGGCCTCTTCTACATCGTTTATAGCATGATCTTTTTTATATTCAGCAACAACAATTTTAAATACATACCGCTGAAAAAAATCAGAAATATTCGGGATTGGAAAAAGTTCCTGGATAATAAGGAGAGCGCCGCGAAAAGTGCTGACCCAAGAGGGCGACTTGAAATGTTGATGAGAATGGTGGCTTCAATGGGTGAGTGGCTCCATACCGAAAAAACTGTAGAGACACAAACAATATCAATACTTGGCTTACCACTACTATTTGTCGGAATCACCGTGGTTATCATTCAAACGTCTTTTTCAATTAATTCACTCATTTATCTCATTTTCATTACCTGTATTTTCGGATATTCAATCTTTATATTAATCGGATTCTACTATATTGAAAAGAAATATAAAAAGATATTAAACTATTGGGTACCGCGACTTATGACTTATTGGGCCAGATTGGATGGCTACTGGAGAAGGCTTTAAGGAGTTGACAGAAAGTGTGGTGCATCCAAGAATAGGAGAGCGGCCCCGTTAAATGGTCCGCATCATGATTTGAAGTACCTAAAACAGGTGTTGCACATCTTGACCTGTCCCGGTGGAAGGGCCCCCTGGTATGAATTGCAGAAAGGACAGACCGACTGGAGGGTGCCGTTCACGACCTGATGCTTTGCAGGCATCGCATTGTTCGGGTCCGTTGCCTGCTGGTACTGCTGCTGGGATATCGATTGTGAGGATTGTGAGTAGTACCCAGGTGGAGGTGGCGGTGCGACCTGCTGGCTTGCACTGTTCGGTGCGTTCTTCTTTGGGCCGAAGAAATGATAAATGCACATACCAATCACAAACCAGAGTAAAGTAGCGAGACCGCAGACAGCCATATTGTCGAAAACACCTTGAAGAATCCCCAAGTTATTCTTGATCGCGAAAATGCCCCCAACAATAACGAAGAATAGAATGAAGAGAACCACATCAATAATAGTTCTTCGTGCATCCATGATGATATCCTTATGAGAAAATATCAAGTATGATATTTATGTATTTCCATAATTTATTTTTCTTACTTATCCATAATCTCATTGGCCATCATTTAATAATAACTATTAATTATCCAGAAACTCATGTTATATGGTCTTGAAATTCCCGCCCTCTCACATGGGGCAATTCCGTGAACAATCAGAGTTTTTTTCTATTATTGATTATCGAGATCCCTGTAACCATTCTTCTCCGAGGATTGTTCGTCAAAAAGATAAAGGTGCTTCTTCTTACCATTCTGTATGACCGTCAAAAGGCCTGTGCCTTTCATTTTAATGACATATTCATTAATTGTCGAGAACTTAAGTCCAAGATCCTCGGCAAGCTCCTTTTGGGTGATCCCCGGGTTCAATCTGATCGCCCTAGTTATCCGCTCGAGCTTGCTTGGCCGCATTGGTATATTCTTACCATCCGGATAGAACCGCCTTCTCAAGCCGTCCTTTGTGGACCGAAGGTAACCCTTTTGCTCGAGTTTATTGAGGTGGAACACGGCCACACTGGTATTGAGCTCAAGTTCTTTTATGATCAAGCTCAGATACGAGCCAGGATGCTCGACCAGATATTGATAGATCTTCCCGCGGGTGAAATTGTCCAGCAGGGCCTCTTTCCGGATCCTGGAATATAGCGGTGCCATGAATACTATAGACGAATATTTACCAACTTCCGTCGTAACAAACACAAGGATCGCGATGACGCTCAATAAAAGGATCACTGACGATATTATAAGGATGTTGTTTGGGGAGACCTTACCTGGATGATTTGGGGTAGGACCGATGATATCGACGGTCACCGAGATATTGACCATTGATATCCCATCCGATACGCTTAATGTGATGATATGATGGCCTTTCGGTATCTTTGCATAGGTGTGATTGCCCCATGCGATCGGCAGACCGTTTTCCATCCATGTATAGTTCAGGTCCTGAAGAGCATCCACATCGGTCGCACTGGCAGATAGTTCGACCATTCCATTGGCCAATTGCTCTTTCTTGGTGTCATTGTGAAGGGTAAGTATCTCGACATTCGAAGGAGGATGGTTGGGTGGAAGTTCGTTCATTACTTTCAAGGTGAAGTTGTGCCTGTCCCAATGGCCACTCCCGTCCGTGACCCTCAGGTCCAACCAATACGAACCGAGATCGGCCACGGTCGGGGTACCTTCGATACGATCATTTATCGGGTCCCACCACAGCCAGGTCGCGTTCGTCTCAAAGATCCATCTGGCGGAACTGGCCCCAGTGACAGTGTATGTGACACTATACAGTTGATCGACCGCTATTGCGGTCTTATCCTTCTCGGGGGCCATTTTCACCGTTATGGGTCCCTGGACGGTCCTTGGTTGGACCAAATAAACCTTCCCTGCGGTGATACGTCCCACCATTGGTCCATAATCCTTGTAACCTCCCTCCGGATTATATGGGGCGCCTATCAGGATCTCACCATATCCATCACCGTTGAAATCCCCACCGGCTAAGGCTATGCCTGCAAGATCATGAGGCCCTTCGCCATAGAATGATGCATTATTATGATATTCTATGTTGACATATTTTGTCCAATCACTCTTCTTTCCAAGTAGCAAATAAGTCATTCCGGTATAATTCCGGATGGTCTCCCTCCCTCCGATGACCAGATCATTAATACCGTCACCGTTGACATCGCCAACCCCCGTAGCAGCTATTCCGAGGGTATCATCGGTCTGTCCAATATAAGACGCATCTCCAACATTATAAAGATCGAAATCGTAACTTGGCCATCCCGAGGTGCGTCCGAACAATAGATAGACGATCCCATAATGATTGTCTGTATCTCGTGGATACGGTACGGCAAACATCATATCATCGATGCCGTCTCCATTGATGTCTCCTACGCCCGTGGCGATTTGAGCGGTGTCATAACCAGCTGAAAATATCAGGTCCGCATTTTCATTGATACCCGAGGCGGAACCAAAATATACCCTTATCCAAGGGGTCGGGTAAGGTCCGTCTCCGTATTCCTGAGGGACAATTATGTCCCCGTATCCATCATGGTTCACATCCCCAGCCGCAGCAACCCAAAAACCGAAAAATCCCTTTCCATTGAGAATGAAATCGGCGGAATTGACTGAGACATTCCTCTTCCAACCGGAGGCTTTCCCATAGAAGATATAGCATTTTCCGTAAGTATCGAAATAATGTGCATATGGCGCCCCGATCAATATGTCATCAAAACCATCATTATTGATATCGCCTGCTCCCGCAACCGAAGAACCCGCTCCGTCACTTGCATATCCGCCTATAAAAGACGCATCAGCATCTGTGAGATTGAGATATTTTGGCCACCCGGTCGCTTTCCCGAAGATCAAATATGCTTTCCCATCGCTATCATTGACCTGGCTGCGATACGGCGCCCCTATGATGATATCGCTGACATGAACCCCTCCCAGTAGACTCATGAACTAGCGACAATTTCAATTTTTCGCTGCCTCTCGAATTCGCATGGAGACACATATCCCAATGATGAGTGCATTCTCTTTGCATTATAGTCGTCCTCGATGAAATGCTTGATATTCTTTAATGCATCCTCGAAGTTCTCATATTCGTTCAAATAGACCTCCTCCATCTTCAGCGTCTTAAAGAATGATTCAACGAAGGCGTTGTCGTATGGGTACGCCTTCCGGCTGTTGCTTATTTCGATCCCATGGTCGCGCAGACATTGTGTGAAGACCATCGATGTGAATTGCACGCCCCGGTCCGAATGATGGATCAACCCGCTTAGGTTGTCTTTCCGTCGATTATACAAGGCCATGTGCAAGGCCTCCAGCGCGGTCTCTGCGGTCAGTTCTCTGCTCAAGGACCACCCAATTATCCGTCGAGAATAGAGGTCCATTTCAACCACCAGATAGACGAAACCTTCCTTCAACTGGATGTATGTGAAATCCGCAGCCCAGACCTGGTTCGGATATGATATTCTTAGACCACGGACCAGGTTCGGATACACGGGGTTGTCATGCTCTGAGTCCGTCGTGATCGGATGGAATCTCGTTCTCTTGATAATCAATTCATGCATCCTCATTAAACGGAGGACCCTTTTATGGTTCACAATATCGCCTAAGGCTCTCAGAGCATAGGTTATCCGTCGGTATCCATAACCCGTGGTCGATTCGATTATATTCTTAATTTTCTCGACGATGGGCTGGTTCCGAATTTCCCTATTGCTTCGTCCTTTCCTTCGGAGCCATTTATAATATCCGCTCTTGCTCACTTGGAGTATTTGAGCGACCTTCTTCACGACGACACGGCACGGAGAAAATTGGTTTTCCAGGATCATTCGGTATTGCCACATAGTTGAGACCTCTGCTTTTTCTCGTCGATACGTTCTTTCAGGCTCGTCAGTGTCTTTTTCAAGAATTCATTCTCGCTATATAGTCTTCCTACCATCCGCTCCAACTCCGCTATTTTTGCTTGGTCCTTGTATGGATTACCAGGACCCGCGAAGGCCTTTTCCGGATCCTGCAGATATTCGTTCTTCCAGCGGAAGACCAGCTGGGGGTGAAGCCCGTTCTCCCTAGCAACCTGCGCGACGGGGACTCCATTATTTATCTGCGCTAGAATTGCTAGTTTAAATTCCCTAGTATACGTTGGTTTACGTCTTACCATATGTTAACCTCCTGTCCAGTAGTCGCTGTTCGGAGAGTCCACCGAAAAGGGTGCAGTCCAGGATTGGAAGGAACAATTAAAAAGGATAACCGAGATGAAAGATGTGATTCTATCAACGCCGTATACCTTTTCAATAAAAGAAAAAAACTATTCAGGCAGAATATATTATTGTGATTTATTGTGAATTCTCAGAGTTGGATGTGAATAATTTCGAAATCTCTAGTAAATCCCATTCCATTTCGTCAATCCGTGAAAGTAAATATACCGTTTTATCTTCTTTGAGACCACTGAAAATTAAAAAGGTTTCACCAATAATTACATTATCAAAATCGAATAAAAGGATTTTTGTTTCTCCAAGTGACATAATAATGTGTTGGATATTCTCAAACCATTTGTCGAAATCTATTATCATATGATTTGAATCATTAGGGTCTTTAATAATTGGTAGTTCCCAATCTTTTTCTTTGAAAATCATTATCGATGAGTCTTGATATTCCCTTCGAAATTCCTCGATATCAGAATAGATTATCTCAGAATTATACATTTCTTTAGCCCCTTTTGCTAAGGTCTCAAAAAAAGGATATGGGCTATGTTTACCGGTTTTATCATCAGTCACATGAGTGTGTAATCCTCCTTTTTGATCATCAATAAAGGTCACATGAGATGTTTCATGAAGGCCTTTCAATAAAAAACCATCATGACATTCTTTGCCAATAATCGCTGGAATAATAATTCCATTACATTTCGTTGATATTTTGAATTTCTTTCGGGGCATTCTATTATCCATCCATTTTTTTCATATTTAGATGGAAAGGGGAACCCTTAGAAATCCTGTGCAGCCTGTAACCACCACAGGCCAGTTATGGAAGGAATGACCGATGGAAAAGTCTGGGACCATCGTAGCAAGTCGGACACATGGAATGGGCAACCTTCCGTGTGCAAGCTCCGACGACAATGTCCCCGCAGTCGTAAGATTGGGCCGTCCAGGGGGGCTAGCAAGTGACCAGGCCGCAACATTAAGGAATCACTGCAGCGTCGTGATAAGGACCCACATGAAGACGGTTTGTGGGCGGGTTGAGTGTGCCGAGCCTGTAGGATTTGGGCGAAGGCAGTATTCCCGAGCAAGATCGGACAAAGGCGCCCGGGAAACACTCCGGCGTAAGGGTGGCGGCATGGCCATAAGGTCTGTGGTGCAAAGCAGGGAAGGCCCCTGCTCTATCAGCGTGGCCACTGGAACGCGAAATGCAAACAGTGGACACATTTGGGGGCAGGGACTGGCGCATGAGGTCGTAGTAGCGATGATAACCGTGATAACAAGCGGAAAGAGCGAAGGGCCTCTGGGCGTCCGTGGTTATGGAGAGCATGGGGACCGGGTATATTGCTCGTATCATGGGCTACTAGTACCGGAGAGGAAGCTGGGCGTTAAAGGGTTAATACCCGTAATGCGCACAGACCTCAGAAAGGTCGAACGCGCCGACCATAACGAAGCCTACCGCAAACCGAAAGGGAAGGCGATAGGTGAAATGCGGAACTTGAAACCGGACTGCAGAAAATGCACCGTCCGGGATTTTAGAGGGGGAGAGGGAAACGGAGGTGCGGAGCATTATGCAATGCACCCACTGCGCCCTCTCTCTACTCGACTATCCGAGGGCTCCCCCGATGTTGATGTATGTCAGTACCCAACATCGACCCAATATTGTGTCTCATGGTCCTTATTCTTTTCCATGAACGGGTCTTCTCGGACAAGGCCATCCTCGACCATATAAAGTTCAGCTACGAATGCTTCGACCGGGTCATAACCAATTGCATTGTCCAGGATCTCCAACACGAGGCCGGCCTCGGTAGATACCTCTGTTGTGAATATGGCGAAGTTTCGCGAGAGGCGGTCAAGGCCAGAACAGCCCATATCCATGAAGGCCTTACTATTGACTCCTTGCGATTTTATTCAATTATTAGCCCATCTTCCGACGATAATAAACAAAAGGTGAACCAGACGTAATGCAAGTTCCTCACCTTACTGGCACCTGTCGTCAATAAATGAGTTAAAAAATGAGTATAATCTCTGTGAATCAATAGTGATGCCTGAACAGATCGAACAACTCGCAAAGGACAACAACCTCGAAATCATAGAACTCGATATCGGCAACAATCTTCTCGAACCTGCAACCAGGGCCTTCCAGAAGATCCAACCGATACCTGACGACGAGGACCGCATCGTGGCCATATTCAAGCAACAGGCCTATGCCAACTGCTGGAACTGGCACTCAAAGGAGAAGATCCTCCGGAGGAAGATACGACGGGTCTATCACTATACAATCTATCATTTTGACAGGGACTTCGGCCTGGGCAGCCATACGCTCAACACATACCTGCCCAACAGCATCAGGGGATACTTCAACCAGCACAACCGGCTCGTCCAGCAACTGAAACACCAGAACCTCCTCAATGACGAGATCCGGATGTACTACAACTCCTTCCAGGACCTTGGAACGATTGACCCCGAACGGTTCCAGGCCCTGTGCGATTCCCTGTCCTATCGGGAGGTCTTCCATTACGACAGGAAATGGATCCGGGCCCTATGGCCCGACCTGGAGAACCTCGACTATCGCAGCTATATCGACGAGGCCGAACTCTGCTCCAACATCGTGTTCAAGCAGAAGAACTTCCTGAACAACTTCTACCTCAACCACACGATATCGAACTATTACCTCGCCCAACCCGAGAACCTATCCTTCGTGTTCAAGCGCCGTATCGACCGGCGCTACAGGAACGAGTTCAAGACCAAGCTGAGCATCGTGGAGACCAAGCCCTGTCTGAAGGCGAAGTACAAGAACCAGCAATATAAGGAGTACTTGAAACAACTGGCCTTGCGGTGCGAAAGCACCGTCAATAATGCAAAGGACCTCGGCCTGAGGAAACAGGATCTCGAAGGCATCCGCGATGCCTGCCGGAACATCAACGAACGCGCGATGAGCATCAAAGAACCCATCGACCCGAACTGGATAAGACAGAACCTAGACCATAACCCGTACGAGCGTGTCATGGTCGGTGAAAAATGGATCCCGGGCATAAAGATAAATGACGAGAAGATGGCCTCGGTCATGAAGGGACTGACCCAGAACCATGTGATTGGTATGACGATGCGAGAGCTGACAGACTTCGTCAATCAAGACCAGGGCCGGTCACCCGAGGACTGCTTCACGCTTGCCCAGATCGGCTATGCGGTCCGTAAACTTCGCGGCCATGGCCTTGCTGTGAAGGTCGACGGCAAGAACCTGTATCGTCTCACCCCGGCCGGACAATGTTTTGTCAGGGGGTTCGTGAAGGTCGTCGAAATGGTCATTATCCCGTTTACGAAGAACGTCATGCGTCTCGGCCAAGAACCTAGGATATCGAGGAAGGCATATGTTCCGGCAAAATCGAAATCGGAATATTTCTCGATGCTGAACGAGAAGTACGCGGCACTCGAAAAGAATATTACGGAGATCTTCGATATTCTTGATGTTGTCAATGCACCAGAAATATCCGCTTAAAAACATTAGTTCGACAATTCGTCGAAGTTCCAGCAGATTACACTATTTAGAAGATAATAAATACTAACGCATATATATATTATAGTAAATCCAAACTATGCCTGTAATTGATATATAGAAAGAAAAATAAAATAATAGTGATAGTATGACGGAAACTGAAGATGAAACATTAAAAAGTATAATCGACCTCTATGATGAAAATTGGAAACAATTTCCGAACATGGCTAAAATAACTGATCAAGTACTCGATGAGACTATTAGAAAGATGCCTGTTGAGATCATCACTCAATTACGTCAATTTATATTACAAGGTTTCCTTGGAACAATGTCGGGTCATGAATTTAAATTCAAATTAATTATTGATACAAATGTAGTCGTATCTGATTCGATTAGAGTAGCTAAAGGAAAAAAATCTTCAACATTGCATTTTCTCTCATCTCCGTTTCTATCCTTAATGGCACCAAGAGAAATTGAATCTGAAGTAATTGAAAAATTAAATGAGAAATTTAAGAATGATGAGAAAAAATTAATCATCGCTAAAACTCATGCAAAAAACATTCTCAAATGTATTAAAATAGTTGGGAATATTTCTGGAACAGCTATTCAGGAAGCAAGACGACTTATTGCCGATCGCGACGAAGATGATATCCCATTTCTTGCCCTCGCATTAGAATCTTCTGCTGATGCCATTCTAAGTTATGATAAAGAAGCATTCGACGATTTACCTAATTTTCAACGATTGGATGTTGGACCAACAACAAAATTAGTTCTGAAATATGAACGTGGAACCTTTTCATTTGTCATTGTTGGTGGTTCTTTAGAAATGTTATTACCTATATTTCGGGATATTATCTTCTGGATATTCAGATGTGTGATTTCAGCATTAGAGACGCTAATTCAAATATTTGGCAATATTATTAGCGGCGCAATTGAAACACTTTCCAAACTACCACCTTGGGTTTTCATTATAATTGGTGGTGTATTGATTTGTTTCATGATTGCAGTTATTCTCGATGATGATTTTCGAGATGGAATAAAAGATATTTTAAATGATGCATTGGAGATTTTACAACCAATTATTGATGCTATAAAAGAAGTTGCCATGGTTATCTGGAATGGGTTAAAAGCTGCAATTTCTTTTGTTCTCTCTCTTATAACCGATGTAGCCCCAATGTTCGTGGGAATTGCAGCAGTTTTAATCTTGAGAGCCAAGGAATTCGTTGATCTCATTGGTAAAGATAAAAATGTCTCGTTTAATATAAATGACCTCGATTTGGATAAAATTAATAAATCTCGAGCATAATTGGAGATAAATAGACTGTATATTTATCGGCAAATCCATCCGAAAACCTATATCTAAGCCATCGTATTCCGAACCGATATGGTCGACATTCTCCTAACCAACGACGACGGTTACAAATCCGCCGGCTTTCTTCCTCTGCTCAAACACCTATCGAAGAACTTCTCGGTAGCAGCAATCACCCCCTCCAAGGAGCGGAGCTGGATCGGTAAATGCATCACGGTCGACAAGGACATCAGCATCAAGAAGGTCAAAATCGGCGGCTTCACAATCCATGCGGTTAACGGCACCCCCGCCGACTGCGTCCAGATCGGTCTCTACAATATTTTAAAGAAACCGCCCAAACTAGTCGTCTCCGGCATCAACCTAGGAGTCAACGCGGGCCACGCCCGCATCCTCAGCTCGGGAACCCTCGGCGCCTGCATGGAGGCCGCCATTGAGGGCGTCCCCGCCCTCGCGACCTCGATACACATGACCCTCAAGGAGAAGATCGGGATCGACCTCTTCAGCCCAAGGACCTACCCGCTCTTCGAGAACCCGGCAAAGATAACCCTGAAGCTCGTCAAGAAGCTCCATGGCCTCAGGTTCGGCCATGACTTCGACCTCATCTCGGTCAACATGGACATCAGGGCCACGGTGGACACGGAAATCGAGATCACGAGGCCTTTCAAGGCCCCCTACGGCCAGATGTTCTTCCCGACCAAGAAGGGCCGCTTCAAGCATGTCTGCCCCCAGCTCGAGTTCAAGGACATGAAAAGGGGCACGGACCTCAAAGCCCTCCATGAGGGCAGGATATCCGTCACACCCATCGGCCTCGACCTGCTCCCGCGAGGCTCTATCAAGAGCCTCGAGGACGCTCTTAGGGTCTGGTAGGGCTTCCCCGGTCCTAATCTACTTTTATAAAACCAATAGTTTTTTTTCCGGCTATTATTTTGTGACCGCATCGAGGGCAATCAAATTTGAAAGGAACGAAAGTTTTTGAGAATTCAAGACCTTCTATATTTTCGATGTTATAATCTTTGATTGTAATCAAAACTCGACACCCTTTACAAATAACACAATATCGCCAAGACATTATAATGCCCAAGCAGAAGATATTGGATTGTGGAATTTAAAAGTTTGGAAATTAAAAAGGTGGGGGCCCAATCACCCAGATACAGGAATCCAAACAGGCCTGAGAGAATTATTTTCAAACTCAATTAAGTTATTCAATCCCGCATCGAAACAATTATTAGAATCTATATCGTTCATATCTGCATGTCAGAAAAAGGACAGACACAATCCGAAGAGCTATTTAAAAAATTACTTGAAAAAGATGAATATTTCGGACAATTTTCAAATATTAATTTTTATATGCTGGGTGTGAGTATTGCCACACTTCGTAGTCAAGTCCATAGTCCTTTCATAATGAAAAAAGAAACTATGATATTTTTATTAAAAGATTTGGTGAATGCTATATCTGCTATTGAATCTTTAAAATGGCGTGTTGGTCTAGAGGTTATCGGGATTCTTAGAGATGTCGAGAATCAAAAAGAAAGTCAAATAAGTACAACGACTATGAATAAAATAATACAAAATTTAGACATCTGGAATGATCGAATTCGAAACACTCCAACATTAGAAAATGAAATATTCGTGGCATTCTATACTCTCTATGAAGGTTATCCGGATAATAAGAATATTATCAATAATTGTATAGAGGCGGTTAGTTGTTATCGGAATGCGTGTTATCGTAGTTGTGTAATTATGTGTCGAAGAGCAGTTGAGCTTCTTGCATTGAAACTCGGAGCCTCCTCCGATAGTATTTTATTTGAAAAAATTGAGTGGTTAAGAAAAGAGAAAAAAATTGGAGAAAAGGATTATAAAATGGCCCACGCGTGCCGTGTCGCTGGAAATCAAGGAGCCCATACAGATTTATCCGATATCTCGGATATTGATGGGGACGATGCAAGATTAGTTTTACAGGTTACAAAACGATTATTTGAACGAATAATGACCCAAGAATTCCCTAAAAAAGATAAAGATGGGCTGGTGTAAGGTCCCGGCTCGAATGGGAATGGGCGGGATGGGACAGTACGCCGGTTTACAGTGGCTAGGTGTAGGACGTAAGCCCCTTCAAGTCAATTAGTGGTCTAAACGAGGCTATTATAAAAAGCAGGGCATTGGCCCTGGTAACAAGGCCATTTTATCTTTTTTGAGATGGATATTTTATTCCTGGATACATTTTTTTTACTTTTTCAATATGCAAACGATGATATATTTTTTGGCCAAGATGCGTTGGTGCAAATTTTCCTTTCCCTTTATCAACAATTAATAATTTGGTAGATACCGTTAGACCTCGGAGGATATTTTCTATATCTAAATCCCAACAATCCCGTTTTGATCTCAATTGTTTCCAATGAAAAACATTTGTTTTTGTTTTGCTTATTATTGGTATATTTGATAATACCTTCTTTTCATTTACAGTGAGAATAGCAAGAACTCTATTAATCTCACTAGTATCGGATTGGTTTTCTATGCCCGGGGCATCATCCATTTAAATACCATAGATATAGTATCAACCTTAATATATTTAAATTGTATATATATATATATACATATTAATAAAAATAGCCATGGACGACAATAATATTTTAGAAAGTATACTTTTTATACTTTATGAGCATTATACCATATTATGGGACTATTCAAGGACCTATTTGGAAAATCACCACGAGTCGCTGTGGTAGAAGCATTTAGTGAAAACCCGTCATATGATCTTTCTGTACCGGATATTATTAAAATGAGTGGAATTTGTAAAAGGAGTATTTACACTCACATTCGAAAATTAATAAATGAAGGAATATTAATTAAAACTGATAAAAAAGAAGGGAAATGTCTATATTATAAATTCAATCCTATTGATCCAAGAGGTGAAGCTTTAATTTTCTTGGAGAATGTTTTAAAAATGGGTACAATTGAAAAGGAATTGAAAATTAGCGAAGGGATTCCATTAACAATGCCACTGCCTTCAGAAAAATATCCTATTATTAGATGGAAAATTCATTCTTGTGAGGAAAATTCTATCCACACATCTATTGGAGGAACTCCAGTTACTGGAACATTAACTGTTGGTGCTAGTGGGGCATTAACTGTTGGAACCGGTGAAACATTAACTGTTAGTGCCAGTGGGGCATTAACCGTTGGAACCAGTGGAATATTAACTGTTGTTGCTAACACTTGTTCATTAGCTACTACTGAAATCAGTTCTAGCTCATCGACTGGTACTGAAAACAATATATCATGTATTAGTCGTGCAAAAGAGGTTACCGATGAGGTAATGTGATTATTGTTAAATGAGCGATTGAAATAAAAGAGACGAGAGGATTGACATGACAAAAACGGTATTAACTTTGAATAAACAATTAGAATCTGCAAGGTGTAGTATACGATATAACTATATTTTATTTCCAAATGTCTTCGATATTTATCCAATATTAATAAAGAGAGGGTTTACTCTTCCATCCCCGTTACTTCAACAAATACGACCTGGAATCAGATTTGATGGCAAGGGACCCATCGCTCAAAAAGACACTTTAATTTTTGAGTGCAACACAGATAAACAAGTTTTTAGTCTTTCAGGAAATACCATTAAAACCGTTTGTGATGAATTAAATGAATTAAATAAAATAATGAATGACATGACATCATTTTCAAATGATAAAATTATTTTTTACGAAATCCAAGCCGGATTTACCTTTAAAATAACTGAGAAAGCGATTATTAATCAATTCAAAAAATATTTTTCCTCGTCTAAATTGAATAAAAATGCTATAAAACACTTTGATAGAAAGATGTCTTTATTTTCCTTGAGATTATTTGATGAAAAAAATCTTCCTGAAAGTCCGGATTATTTTGAAATAACAATTGAACCACATCCATTACCACCTTATAATTTATTAAATATTATAGTCATTTATCGACATCATAAAATTAATGAATTTATATTATTTACTAAAGAAATTGAAAAAAGAATTATTGCGTATATAGAATCATTATTTGAATGAAAAAACAATAATAGACTAATCGTTCAAATGTCTACTACTTTATAAGCAAGATGGCCAGGGGGGACGTAAGCCCCTTTCAATCACCATATATATCCTACATCCATGTCTACTCACTCGAGGACGCTCTTAGGGTCTGGTAGGGGCTATAACTGGGTTTATATGTACATTCTATCCTATGCATATGCCCATAAATATAAATAATTTCAATTTTATTTAACAATAAGTTCCCTATAAATGAGGATCTAATATTCTCAATTAAATACCTGGGTGGCACTACAACGTTACTTTGACATTTTCCTCTAAATCGTGGTGTCCATCTCGACAGCGTCAAGCCCCTGATTATCCATTTCTTCAAAGCACTTCTTAAGCATATCATATGTTGATTATATGTGATAAGATAGCAAAATATATATTTATCGATAGCATATCGGTAGCTCGTGGTCCGTGGAAGATGACCACGCGAGGTGCAGGCCGTATGGTCGACAAAGGGACAACCCTATACAAGCTGAACAGAGAAGTAGAGGCGCGAGCAAAGAGAATGGTCGAGAAGGGGTTCCACAACACCATGAGCGATCTCGTGGAACATGCCGTCCTCAAATACGTCATCCATCTGGAGGCGCTGTTGAAGGAAGGAGATGTCCGGCGCTCATCGAAAGGCTGAACCAGAAAGAGACCAGATGCTCCCTCATCGGCCAGTCCGGGAGACGACGGCTGCGGCTCCCAGGGCACAGCTGACTGCCCCCTCGACGCAGCCACCGCGGATGAACCTGATACCGCGAGACGTGGAAGGACTCGCGGCAGAGCTGGAGAGCTATCACGCCCGATTCAACCATTTGTTCCGACGGAAGGAGCAGCGCCAGTGGGCACTGCGGTACATGGAGGGGCAGATGATGGAGCTGGATCGCAAGTCAATCGAACCGATGGCCCTATATCTGGACGGTGGCAATGTCCAAGCGATGCAGCAATTCATCAGCGAGGGCGCCTGGGACGATAGCGCGGTGCTGGAGAAGCACCAGGAGATTGTGGTGGAGACCCTGGGAGAGGATGCTGGCGTGCTGATCGTGGACAGCACGGAGTTCCCCAAGCAAGGCAGCCACTCGGCGGGGGTGGCCCGTCAACATTGCGGTGTGATTGGGTGTGTGGCCAACTGCCAGAGCGGGATGTTCTTGGGATATGCGAGCAGCAAAGGTTACACCCTGTTGGACCGCAGGCTTTTCTTGCCCGAGAAGTGGTTCGAAGAGGAATACCGGAAGCGACGGGAGGCGTGTAGGATCCCGGAGGATCTGGTATTCAAGACCAAGACACAGCTGGCATGGGAGATGGTCGAGGGGCTGGATCAGAGGGGGGTCGTGAGGTTCTCCTGGGTCGTGGGGGACGAGCTGTTCGGGAGGAGCGTCAGGCTCCTAGACCAGATTGATGGGCTCGGGAGATGCTACATTATGGAGGTGCCCTTGGATACCCGTCTATGGCTCCAGCGACCGAAGACCTACACCCATGAGTGGAAAGGATTTGGACGAAGACCGAGCAAGGAGCGCCTTGTCCCCGAGGAGTCGCCAAAGCGGGCTGACAAGTTGGCGAGGGAGCTCGATGAGGGGGCCTGGAAGCGGTCCACGGTGCAGGAGGGGTGCAAGGGGCCCATAGTGGCGGAATTTGCCAGTGTCCGTGTCGTGGCATCGCGGGAGAGGTTGCCCGGGCCGGATGTGTGGCTGATACTGCGTCGCCGGGTGGGGGACGATCCAGATGAGACGCCCCTGCGTACCTTCCTCAGCAACGCACCGACGGAGACACCTCTGAGCACCTTCGTGAGGGTCTGGAGCCTCCGTTGGACGATCGAGATGGCCTTCGAGGAGTGCAAGGGAGAGCTGGGCATGGACCAGTACGAGGTCCGGAGCTGGCGTGCCTGGCACCACCACATGACGATGACGCTGTTGAGCCATCACTTCCTGGTGGGGCTGCGGTTGAAACTGGGGAACAGAGCCCCCGCCTTGACGGTGCCCCAGACCTTGGAGCTGTTGAGCGTCGTACTTCCGCGTCGGGAATTCAATGCGAAGGAGGCACTTGAGCTGATTCGGTATCGCCAGGAGCACAACTATGCCGCATACCGTTCCCACCGTAAGCGGCGACGGGGGAAAAGGTAGGGATGGGAACGGTGACGTCCCGGAGAGAGAGTTCGCGTGTTCGTGGAGAGATTGCGGTCTGGACATTGCTGTTGAATACCTGACCAGAATGTGAAGAGGGCCCTCATTACACGGTGAGGCCCCTCATTGGAGCACGCGGTTTCGTGATTCATGTGGTGGATATTGACTATCTGGGAAGACATCTCGTATTGCTATAATCTATAAATAACGTTGTAGTGGTGGTCATCATGAGAAAAGGTTTCGCCGTATTCTTGTGCCTAATATTAATGACAACAATGATCGTCATCCCAGCCCCATCGAAGGCGCTGAAATATTCGATGGATAAGAGTCTATCGTCCGTGGACGCTTCTTTTTGGGGTGAGCTGGCGGACGATAGGTGCGGATATTCGGTTGCGGGCGGGGGGGATGTGAACGGAGATGGTTATGATGATCTCCTGGTCGGGGCTATGGCCAGTGATGCCGGAGGATTCGATGGTGGGCAGGCATATCTGATCCTCGGAAATGCGGCAGGTTGGTCGATGGACAGAGATATGTCCAACGCGAACGCATCCTTTTGGGGCGAGGATGTCTGGGATCGGGCCGGATCATCGGTTGCAGGCGTAGGTGATGTTAATGGAGACGGTTATGACGATATTCTAATTGGTGCTGAAGGGGATGAGGATGGGGGAGGTAACTTTGCCGGTCAGACCTATCTCATCCTCGGAAAGGCGTCGGGATGGGCAATGGATACAAAATTGTCCAATGCCGCCGCCTCCTTCTGGGGCGAGAATGCGGGCGACTGGTCCGCATCATCGATTGCGGGAGCAGGGGACGTGAACGGTGACGGCTATGACGATTTCTTGATCGGAGCCGGGGCAAATGGCGATGGAGGAGTTCCTGCGGGCCAGACCTATCTCATATTCGGAAAGGCCTCGGGCTGGGCAATGGACACGAAATTGTCCAAGGCGGACGCCTCCTTCTGGGGCGAAAATGCGGGTGACGGTTCCGGATACTCGGTTGCGGGCGCGGGAGATGTGAATGGTGACGGTTATGATGATATCCTGATCGGGGCCAACGGGAATGATGATGGAGGAAGCAATGCCGGGCAGACCTATCTCATCCTCGGAAAGGCATCGGGATGGGCGATGGATACAAAATTGTCCAAGGCGAACGCCTCCTTCCGGGGTGAGGATGCGGATGATGCTTCCGGAAGACAAGTTGCAGGTGCAGGTGATGTGAACGGGGATGGTTATGACGATATCCTGATCGGGGCCAATGGGGATGATGACGGTGGAAGCAGTGCGGGGCAGACGTACCTCGTTCTAGGAAAAGCCTCGGGCTGGGCCATGGATACCGACCTGTCCAATGCGAACGCCTCGTTCTGGGGCGAAGATTCGAATGATTATTCTGGATTTTCGACCGCTGGCGCAGGTGACGTGAACGGGGACGGCTACGATGATATCATAATTGGGGCCTACGGAGATGAGGACGGAGGAACTTACGCTGGGCAGACATACATGATCCTGGGAAAAGCGTCCGGTTGGGCCATGGACGCCAAACTGTCCAATGCGAACGCCTCCTTCTGGGGCGAAGATTCAAATGATTATTCCGCATGGTCGATCGCGGGAGCAAGGGACGTAAATGGGGATGGCTACGACGATATTCTGATCGGCGCCCAGATGGATGAGGATGGAGGAAGCGATGCCGGCCAGACCTATCTCATTTTTCCAGATGCCAATTCAAAACCAACTGCAATAAATTCTGTGAAGGCATATCCCAATGATACCTTCTCAAAGGAAATCTCGACAGCACAGGTAAATGATACCGTGTTCGTAGAATTGAGCGGCACCGATGGAAATTCGGGCCGGAAAGATATTGCTGTTGTGAATGTCACCAGCAGTAAAAGCTCACCTATGGGATTTTCTTTGAGGTTGAAGGAGACGGGATCGAACACCGGGAAGTACCGCGGGAATTTCACGATCAAGAACAGGACCAATGAGGACCATCGCTGGATCAATGCCTCCCTTGGAGAATCCATCAATATCACTTCATTCCAGGATCATTCCAAGAAGGCAACGGTCTTGGTCAATTATCCAAGCATCACTCTATTTCCCTTGATGGATGGCCTCTATGCCCTGGAGGATGCTGAATATAAAGAACATTATTGGGCAGTGGGCTCATCCGATCTTGAATGGACCTTCGAAAGCAATGCGTCATGGCTGAAATGGAACAGCACCAGCCATAACATCTCGGGAACTCCCGACAATGGGGATGTCGGATCATACTGGGTTCGAATTAATGCCTCCTTCATGAAACATACCTCCGACGAGCACAACTTCACGCTCATTGTCAACAACACCCCTCCGACCATCATTACGAACAACGCCATGGCCGTGTTGCAGGACAGGGCGTATTCGGTCGATTACAATTCCACGGACGATGGCCAGGGACATATCAGCTGGCGCCTGAAATCAAATGCCGGTGCCTGGCTCTCCATCAATTCCACGACAGGGGTCCTTTCAGGCACTCCTCGGAACGATGCTGTCGGTGGGCACTATGTCAATGTCAGCGTTGATGACGGCAACGGGGGCCGGGACTTTGCGAACTTCACGCTGAGCGTGGTGAACGTTAACGACCCGCCAAAGATCCTTGGAAAGGACATCACTACGGTTTATCAGGATGAACAATATGCAACGAATTATACCGTGCAGGACATCGATAAGACCGACACGGTCTTCGTCTGGACCCTCAGGACGAACGCATCATGGCTGAGCATCGTCAGCGCCACAGGCAAGGTCACCGGGACCCCTGATAACTCCAATGTGGGTAAGTACTGGGTCAATGTCACCGTCAAGGACCTGGCGCAAGCCTACGATTTCAGAAACTTCACCCTAACGGTGATAAATGTCAACGACCCGCCCGTGTGGAAGGATGTTCCCAAGGATGTCACCATCGAGGACACGGCCACCTACACCTTCGATGTGAACGCGACAGACATCGATGCCGGGGATGTCCTCACATACGGCATCATATCCGCACCGACCTCGACGATATCAATAGACCCTGCGACAGGTATCATTACATGGAAACCGACCGCCGCTGGGACCTATCTCATCAATATCAGCGTCACGGATTCCAATGCGACATTGCATCACGGGTTCCAGATCAAGGTGAACCATATCGTCATAAACACGCCCCCCCAGAGCACGCTGACCGCGCCTGGCAACGGGTCCAAGGTCGATATCCTGAACCCAACCCTCATGTGGACCGTTTCCGACAAGAACGGGGACAACATTACCTCCGACCTTTACCTGAGCAAGGACCTTTCTTTGGTGAAAGTATGGGACGTCTCTGCCCTGGTCGCATCAAAATTGACGGTAACATACTTCACACCGACCACGGCATTGGATAAAGGTGCGACCTATTACTGGACCGTGGTGCCGCATGACGGTTCGACATATGGGAAATGCACCAATGGGAGCTGGTCCTTCTCGATAGCCGAGATTGCTACAATGAACCATCTTCCGAAGTTCGTCTCGACGCCATCATTGGAGGCCGGCGTGAGCGCCGTGTGGACCTATACGCCACAGGCCACCGACGAGGATGCAAAGGATACCGTGACCTATAATCTCATCACAAAGCCTGACGGGATGAATCTTATGGCAGGTATCATCAAATGGACGCCCACATTGAGTCAGTTGGGGAACAATCCTGTCAAGATTGAGGCCACGGACGGGAAAGGCAGCGTCTTCCAGGAGTTCACGGTAGTCGTGACAAAGACAGGGCCGAGCAATCATGCCCCTCAGATTTCGCCTATAAATCCGATCACCGTAAAAGCAGGCCAAAAGGTCTCGATACAAATTGTCGCGACCGACCAGGAAAGTGACCCGCTCACCTACGGTATTGTAGGAACAGTACCGACGGGCCTTCAGATAAGCCCCACGGGCCAGCTGACCTGGACGACAAATAGCGGTGATGTGGGCACTCACGATATTGTAATCATGGTCTCGGACGGGAAATTATCAAACACACAATCAGTTAAAATAATCGTGGAAAAGGCGGATAAGAAGGTCGACAACGGTTCCATGGGGACAATCCTGATAGTGGCCATAATCGCAGTCATCGCCGGGGTCGTCGTTGCTGTAATAATATTATTCAAACGTAAGGGCCGCGGGAAGGAACCGACAACTACCACAGCAGTGCAACCTACAGAAGCACCACCAATTCCTTCTCCAACCCCCCCGCCTATATCCCGAGAGCAATCCCTGAAAGAATTGTCTAGGTGGTCATCATGAGAAAAGGTTTCGTTATATTCTTGTGTCTTCTATTGATCACAACAATCTTCGTCATACCGACCCCATCGAAGGCACTGAGATATAATATGGATAAGAAATTATCCAATGTCGATGCCTCCTTCTTGGGAGAAGGCACGAGTGATTATTCCGGGCTCTCGGTCGCAGGTGCCGGGGACGTGAACGGGGATGGATATGACGACATAGTGATAGGTGCCTTTGATAACAGCGAGGTTGGATTATTGGCCGGCCAGACATATATCATTCTGGGAAAGGCCTCCGGGTTGGCCATGGACACCGACCTGTCCAATGCGGACGCATCCCTACGGGCCGAGGATGCCGGTGATCGTTCCGGATACTCGGTCGCGGGCGCAGGGGATGTGAACGGGGACGGCTACGATGATGTTCTGATCGGAGCCGATGGGGATGAGGAGGGAGGGAACGGTGCTGGCCAGACATATCTCTTCCTGGGAAAGGCCTCCGGATGGGCCATGGACACGAGCCTGTCGAAGTCGGGTGCCTCCTTCTGGGGGGAGAATGCTAATGATTATTCCGGGCATTCGGTCGCGGGCGCGGGGGATGTCAATGGCGACGGCTATGACGACATACTGATAGGTTCCTACTGGAACGACGAAGGTGGGAACAACGCCGGCCAGACATACCTCGTTCTGGGCAAGGCCTCCGGGTTGGCCATGGACACGAAACTGTCGAAGGCGGACGCCTCCTTCTGGGGAGAGGCTGCAGATGATTGTTCCGGGCGTTCGATCGCAGGCGCCGGGGATGTCAACGGGGATGGTTATGACGACATACTGATAGGTGCCTACAGGAACAGCGATGGTGGATCGGTGGCCGGCCAGACATATCTCATCTTCGGAAAGGCCTCCGGGTGGGCCATGGACACCAATTTGTCCAAAGCGGACGCATCCTTCTGGGGAGAGAACGCAGGGGATAGTTCCGGATACTCGGTCGCGGGTGCAGGTGACGTGAACGGGGACGGTTATGATGATATTCTGATTGGTGCCCACATAAATTGTGATGGGGGGAACTGTCCCGGCCAAACATATCTCATCTTCGGAAAGGCCTCTGGGTGGGCCAAGGATACACACCTATCCAATTCGAACGCCTCGTTCTGGGGCGAGGGAATGGGTGATTATTCCGGATTCTCTGTCGCGGGTGCGGGTGACGTGAACGGGGACGGGTTCGACGACATCCTGATCGGTGCTCAAGGGAATAACGATGGCGGAACTGACGCTGGTCAGACATATCTTGTTCTGGGAAAGGCCTCGGATTGGGCCATGGATACCGCCCTATCCAATGCGAACGCCTCGTTCTGGGGCGAGGCTGTGGATAATTATTCCGGATACTCGGTCGCAGGTTCAGGGGACGTGAACGGGGACGGGTGCGACGACATATTGATAGGTGCCTATGGGAACGATGAAGGTGCACCCTATGGTGGTCAGACATATCTCGTATTTCCAGATTCTAATTCAAAACCAAGCGTAATAAGTTCTGTGAAGGCATATTCCGATAATGCCTATTCAAAAGAGATCTCGGAAGCGAATGTAAGCGATACGATATTCATAGAATTACAGGGCACGGATGGGAATTCGAGCCGGAAGGATATCGCGGTCGTAAATGTTTCGAGCTCTAAGAGTTCTCCAATGGGTTTTTACTTGAGATTGATGGAGACCGGACTGAACACAGGTATCTACCGGGGTAATTTCACGATCAAGAACAGGACAAGGGAGGACCATCGCTGGATCAATGCCTCATATGGGGAAACGATAACGGTCTCTTCGGTTCAGGATCCTACCAAGAAGGCAACGATCAAGATCCCTTTTCCAAAGATAACATTGTTCCCCTCGAAGGACAGCCTTTATGCCCAGGAGGATGCTGAATACAAGGAACATTATTGGGTGGTCGGTGGGCCCGTCATAGACTGGACTTTCCAGAGCAATGCATCATGGTTGAAATGGAACGGTACCAGCCATAACATCTCCGGGATTCCCGATAATGGCGATGTCGGGAAATACTGGGTCAGGATCAATGTCTCCTTCATGAAATATAGTTACGACGAGCACAATTTCACGCTCACCGTCAACAATACCCCTCCGACCATCGTCACGAACAATGCCCTGGCTGTGTTGCAGGACAGGGCGTACCGGGTGGATTACAACTCCACGGATGATGGCCAGGGGCATATCAGCTGGCATCTGAAGACCAATGCCGGTGCCTGGCTCTCCATCAATTCCACGACAGGGGTCCTTTCAGGCACTCCTCGGAACGATGATGTCGGTGGGCACTATGTCAATGTCAGCGTTGATGACGGCAACGGGGGCCGGGACTTTGCGAACTTCACGCTGAGCGTGGTGAACGTCAACGACCCGCCGAAAATCCTTGGCAAGGATAACACCTCAGTCTATCAGGATAAACAATATGCCACGAATTACACCGTGGTTGACCCTGATAAGACCGATACCGTTTTCATCTGGACCATCAGGACGAACGCATCGTGGCTGAGCATCGTAAGTGCCACGGGCAAGGTCACAGGGACTCCTGACAACTCGAACGTGGGCCGATACTGGGTGAATGTCACGGCAAAGGACCCGGCACAAGCCTACGATTTCAGGAACTTCACATTGACCGTGATGAATGTGAACGACCCCCCGGTCTGGGTGGATGTTCCCAAAGATGTTATTATTGAGGACACGGCCACCTACACCTTCGATGTCAATGCCACGGACATAGATGTCGGGGATGTCCTTACATACGGCATCACATCCGCACCGGTATCGACGATATCCATAAACTCCGTGACCGGTGTCATAACCTGGAAACCGACCACGGCGGGGACCTATATCATGAATGTCAGCGTGACAGATTCCAACGCGACATTGTATCATGAGTTCTGGATCCCGGTCATCCACATCGACAAGAACACGCCGCCCGAGAGCACTCTTACAGGGCCCGGCAACGGTTCCAAGGTCGACATCCTCAATCCGACGCTCATATGGACCGTTCACGATAATGACGGGGACACCGTCCAATCCGACCTATACCTTGGCAAGGACCTTACCTTGGTGAAAGGAATGGATGATTCGGTCAAGATGATAAGAGTAGCGACAACAACTTCCTTTACGCCGGTCACCGCTTTGGACAAAGGCGCGACCTATTATTGGACGGTGATACCGCATGACGGCAAAACAATTGGTAAATGCACCAACGGGATCTGGTCCTTCTCGATATCCGAGACCGCCTCATTGAACCAGCTGCCGAAGTTCGTCTCGATGCCATCATTGGAGGCCGGCGTAGGGGTCGAATGGACATACTCGCCCAAAGCCGTCGATGAGGATGCAAAGGATACCGTGACCTACAATCTGCTCACCAAGCCTGACGGCATGACCCTGACATCCGGCATCATCAAATGGACACCAACATTAAGCCAGCTGGGGAAACAGACCGTTAAGATCGAGGCCACGGATGGAAAGGGCAGCGTCTTCCAGGAGTTCACGGTAGTCGTGACAAAGACAGGGCCGAGCAATCATGCCCCACAGATCTCGCCTATAAACCCGATCACCGTAAAAGCGGGCCAAAAAATCTCGATACAAATTACTGCGACCGACCAAGAAAATGACCCGCTCAGATACAGTCTTGTCGGAATAGTCCCAACGGGCCTTTATATAAGCCCCACGGGGCAACTGACCTGGGTGACAAAGAATAGTGACGAAGGCACGCATGATATCGTCATCATGGTCTCGGACGGGAGATTATCAAACACACAATCAATTAATATGACCGTGGAAAAAGCAGAAAAGAAGGTCGACAACGGTTTCATGGCGCCAATGCTGATAGTGGCTATGATCGCGATCATCGCCGGGGTCATCGTTGCTGTAATAATATTATTGAAACGTAAAGGTCGCGGGAAGGAACCGACAACGGAAATTCCCGCGCAGCCTCAGGGGACACTGCCAACATCTCCTCCCAGCCCACCGACCACATCCCAGGAGCAATCCCAGAAATAATTGCCCAGGTGCTCATCATGAGAAAAGGTATCGCCATATTCTTGTGTCTAATATTAGTGACAACAATGATCGTGATACCGGCCCCCACGAAGGCCTTGAGATACAAGGTTGATAGCAAATTATCCAATGCGGATGCCTCCTTTTGGGGCGAGCACGCGAATGATGTTTTACAAACGGGGAAGGTTATAGGGGATGTCAACGGCGATGGATATGATGATATTCTAATGGGGGCCCCTAAAAATAATGATGGAGGCACCTCCGCTGGTCAGACATATCTCATCCTGGGAAAGGCGTCGGGCTGGGCAAGGGATACGTCCGCATCCACGGCGAACGCATCCTTCTGGGGCGAGAAAGCGGACGATCAATCTGGAGAATCGGTCGCAGGCGCAGGGGATGTGAACGGGGATGGCTACGATGATCTCATGATCGGTGCCGTCGGAAACGATGATGGCGGGAACAATGCCGGCCAGACATACCTCTTCTTCGGAAAGGCCTCGGGTTGGGCAATGGACACCAAATTGTCCAATGCGGATGCGTCCTTAATTGGTGAGAACCCGGGTGATGTTGTCGGATATTCGCAAGCATGTGCAGGGGACGTGAACGGGGACGGTTACGATGATATCCTGATCGGGGCCTATTGGAATAGTGAGGCTGGGAACAATGCCGGCCAAACATATCTCTTCTTCGGAAAGGCGTCGGGTTGGGCCATGGACACCTCAGTATCAAAGGCCAATGCCTCCTTTTGGGGTGAGAACGGGGCCGATATGGCCGGATATTCGGTCGCAGGTGCGGGAGACGTCAACGGTGATGGCTACGACGATATCCTAATCGCGGCCTATGGGAATGATGATGGAGGAGGCGTGGCCGGCCAGACATATCTCATCTTCGGAAAGGCGTCGGGTTGGAAAATGGACACCTCATTATCAAAGGCCGATGCCTCTTTTTGGGGTGAGAATGCAGGTGATTGGTCCGGATGGTCGGTCTCAGGCGCGGGGGATGTCAACGGGGACGGTTTCGACGATATCCTGATCGCGGCATATTGGAACAGTGATGGCGTTAGCTTTGCGGGCCAGAGTTATCTCATCCTCGGAAAGGCCGCAGGATGGGCCATGGACTCCAAACTGTCCAATGCGGATGCTTCCTTCTGGGCTGAACATGATTACGATGGTTCTACAATGGTTTCAGGTGCGGGGGATGTGAACGGGGACGGCTACGATGATTTCCAGATCGGTGCCCTCGCGAACGATGATGGCGGGAACAATGCCGGCCAGTCCTATCTTATCCTCGGAAAGGCCTCGGGCTGGGCAATGGACACGTCCCTGTCCATGGCCGATGCTTCTTTTTGGGGCGAGGCTCCGACCGATTATTCCGGGCTCTCGGTCTCGGGCGGGGCCGACGTGAACGGTGATGGCTACGACGATATCCTGATCGGGTCCTCCAGCGATGAGGGCGGAGTGGACGCAGGTCAGATGTATCTCATCTTCCCAGATTCTAATTCAAGACCGACCAAGATAGATTCAGTGAAGGCATATCCTAATAATACATTTTCAAAGGAGACCTCGAACGCAACAATAGATGATACCGTGTTCATAGAGTTACGGGGTCTTGACGGGAATTCCAGCAGGAAGGATATCGCCGTCGTGAATGTCACGAGCAGTGCGAGCTCGCCCAGGGGTTTTCCCTTGAGACTGACGGAAACGGGACCGAGCACGGGAATTTACCGAGGCAACTTCACGATCAAGAACAGGACCGATGATGCCCGTCGCTGGATCGATGCCTCATACGGGGAGATGATCACGATCTCCTCGGTCCAGGACCCTTCCAAGAAAGCGACGGTCATAGTTCCTTATCCGACCATAACATTGGTCCCATTGAAGGACAGCCTCTTTGCCAAGGAGGATGTTGCATATAAGGAACATTATTGGGCCATAGGCCCGCCGGGCCTTTCTTGGACCTTTGGAACTAACGCTTCCTGGCTGAAATGGGACAATATCGACCACAATCTAACTGGAACTCCCGATAATGGTGACGTAGGAAAGTACTGGGTCAGGATCAATGTCTCCCTTGGGAAAAATAGTTCAGATGAGCACAATTTCACGCTGACGGTCAACAATACCCCTCCCGGCATCAAGACGAACGATGTCTTTTTTGCTGTGGAGGACCAAACCTATTCGGTCGATTATAATTCCACGGATGACGGCCAGGGGAACATCACCTGGCATCTTAAGACAAACGCTAGCGATCAGTTCTCCCTTGATCCCATCACGGGGGCTCTTTCGGGCATCCCGCTGAACAATGATGTTGGCCCGCATTATTTCAATGTCAGCGTTGACGATGGCAACGGGGGCCGGGACTTCACGAACTTCACATTGACCGTGGCAAATGTCAACGACCCGCCCAAGATCATCGGCAAGGACATCACGAAGGTCTTCGAAGATACCGGATATGCCTCGAACTACAGCGTGGCGGACCCCGATAAGAACGACATATCCTTCACCTGGGGCCTCAAAACAAATGCCTCATGGTTAATGGTCGACACCTCCACCGGCAAGATCACGGGGCTCCCCGGCAATCCCGATGTGGGCAGCTATTGGGTGAACGTGACGGTAAAGGATACGTCATATACCGAGGATTCCCGCTATTTCATCCTGACCGTTATCAATGTGAACGACCCGCCCGTCTGGAAGGATGTCCCAAAGAACATCACCATCAAAGATACGGATACATATTCCTTCGATGTCAATGCGACCGACATTGATATCGGTGATGTCCTCGGATACAGCATAACCTCCGCACCGGTCTCGACGATATCAATAGACCATGCGACGGGCGTCATTACATGGAAACCGTCTGCCACAGGGACCTATCTTATCAATGTCGGCGTGACGGATTCCAATGCGACATTGCATCATGAGTTCCAGATAACCGTGGTCCCGGAAAAAAAGAACGACCCGCCTGAAAGCATCCTGGCATTGCCCACTACCGGGGCCGATATTTATGTCCTCAATCCGACATTCAAATGGACGGTCTCGGATAAGGACGGGGACAATGTCACCTCCGATCTATATCTAGGCCT
>Ga0315274_10001718_pt1 | contig 33529 bp, 23 predicted proteins | sample YL17G02_20_MG_FD_203700 | JGI IMG/M metagenome (GOLD analysis project Ga0315274, IMG submission 203700) | Sediment microbial communities from Yellowstone Lake, YNP, Wyoming, USA - YL17G02_20 | ecosystem: Environmental > Aquatic > Freshwater > Lake > Sediment | place: USA: Wyoming | collected...
GAATATCGCGTCACCGAACGCCGCGACCGCGCCGACCGCAAACAATACCGCCGCGCCGCCCGCCGGCGCACTCGAACCATCCCCTGAACCTATAGCGACGAACCGCACAATTACCCGCTCCGCGGCTGACGAGCCTTATGGTCCTGATGGGCGCTCACGCAGGCACCGCGGGCAGCCAAATTTCACTGCACCAACAACCTGGCGAAATCGGCGGTCCTGCGTCCCGGGAGGGTGGTGCTGCGCGAGGTACGTCTGCGGTGCAGGCTTTCCGACGGCCGTCCTTCGTTACCGTTTCGGAGGGCAATTAACTTTACATTTCGTGGCCGGCTGACGCGCGCGATGTGGAGGGCGATTGTCGTCGATGGGATTATCCCCCGCTCTTTTAGCCCAACAAAGAACAGACCCGTCACCGCTCAGCAGCGGTTTTGTAAACAGCCAACGAGCGTTGCTAACGTATGTAATGACAAGGACTTACGCACGGCAGCCCAACGTCTTTCCGCTCTGCTTTCCGCTTATCCCGAGCTTCGACAGATCATCGGCTGCTGGCCTCGCCTATCCCCCACAGGCCGGTGTCACATTGCTGGCATCGCCAAACTGCTCGCGACCAACCCGGGACCATAGACGACCGATCGTTGCGAGTTACAAACCGGATCGTCGATGACGTAAGTCAAGGCTACTTCGGATTTTACGAACCGGCAAGGTGCCGTCTTGGGGCGGCGCTTGCCCATTCTGGGCGGCCTCTGGTGGACTTCCTGACACTCGCAGAGACTTGGCCGAGCCTCCAACCTGCCGCCCGCGCCGCGCTCCTCACGCTCGCCCAAGCGTCGTCGGGTTCGTAATGTCCCCGCGAGCAGCCCGCGCTCGATCCGCCGCCAACGTCAAGGGTGGGCGGAAAGGCTCCCAACCTATTGCTGAGGGCCGCAATCGCGAGAAATGGCCGAAAACGCCGGTCTTGGATTGAGCTTACTGGGCACTCACCGGACACACGTCTCGCAGAACAACGGCCCTTGGCCGGAACGCCAGAACAGCGTGTGGGTCCAGCGCCGGCTTCGCACACAAGGACACCCTGTCATCACCAGAACCTTCCGATTGGCAGCGAAATTCATTCACCCGCTCGCCGGATGACGTCTTCGGGAGGGAGAGGCGCCACGGTGCCGGGACAATGCGCGTCCGTGACGTACCCGACGGCGACGCAGTGCCACCCTCCGCACTCCGAACACCGGACCGCCCTCAGCTCGGCAAGCTGGTACCCGCAGCCTGGGCAGCGCCCTCGCAGCGCCCTCCGCTGCCGGCGCCAATAGCCCAGCGCCCAAGGCACCGCAGACAGCAAAACGGCTGCAGCTGACGCCCACCCCAGAGGAACCCGAACGAGCAGAGCATGTTGCGGCAAATACGCTGGCATGTCGTAGAACATCCATTCTGGCACGCCCCATTCCAGGCGGGCATGGGTCGGGAAGACGTCTTCCTCGCGAACAGAGTCATCGCCGGGTTCGTTCCACATCCGGTTCAGATTACTCCAGGTGAAGCGCCGTCCCATCGGCTCGGTCAGGTCCAGCAGTTGCTCGGGCGACTGCGCGGTAACTGAGGCTACCTCAAGAACCTTCCCCAGGACCGTGATTTCAAATTGGGTGCGATCGCCAATGGCGCCGTCAAACACGACGTCGGACTCCCGGGTGTAGTACACTGCCCACCACCCTGCTACGCCGGTGAAGAACAGAAACCAGAGAGCCGCCCGGGAGAAGCGGAACCCTCCAGGATCTCGCCAGCGCACCCAACTCGCCAGCTTTTGCCTCGCCTCCGACGCCGACTGATCGGCAAGCGCCGCTCGAGTCGATCCGCCTGGAAGGTCCGCTCTCCGGGAATTAGGATGAGGAGGCAGCAAGCCAGTCTCCAAGGGCGTCCAAACGTCACGCGTATGTCGCGATCTCTTTGGCGATAGCAAGAGCTCCACCACACGTGCTCGGCACATGGTCCATGTCCTCCCAAACCCTGCCAACTCTTCCGCAGGCCCTGTCGGTGCATTTCTAAGGCATGACTCTGTTGTCCCAACGCAGGAAGCACGAACAAGTCGCGAAAGCCTATCCAACTACCCCGTATTGCTCTCGCGTCCCCAGTCGTGCCAGACCCTCCGCGCACCGAGGGGAATTCTGCCCGTTGCCAGCACGCCACAAGCCACTCACCTCCACAAATTCCACAACGGGGTCGATGTCAGTGCAGGTTCATAACGCCACACACTAAACTGAGCGCCCTTTTGTGACGGCGGGACGTCGTTATTCTGGCGGTAATTGGATGTCCATCCTGAAACTCCTTGCCCTGTGAAACTCTGTATGTGCCCGTACTGCCCGCCTTGAAATATCTTGATATCATTTTTCAGCACGCTCATCCCAGTTACCTCAATCCACCCAATCTCTGGGAGAAAGAACACATAGTCCTTAGCAGCACGAGGGTGCCCCTTCATGCCTTGTCCAGCTGCCTCGAAACCTTCTCGCAATTTCTGGGCGCAGTTCCGTTCTAATGGGACGGAGAAGCTAGAAGCGGCGTTCTCATAGACGAAGTCTGCCATCTTCTCCGGATCAAATCCAAGCACAGGAGTCATCGGTGCCAACAGGTCGGCACTAACAGATTCAAGCTCCTTACTCGCCAAAGGCGAATCATCGGATCCGCTTACGGATGTGTCGTCGACCGCGTCAGTAGTAACCTCAGCAAGTCCTGTAGGATCCACCAGAACGGTTGGAGCATTCGAGGAATATGCGTACAGGTTTAGAGACTGGGGCCACTCTGGCCGACTTCCGTTGTCAGAACGAAAGGGATCAGTGCTGCCGAATCTCCCCACCGCCGATAACAGGTAGCGTGCCTCAAAGTAATAGAGATCGCTCTCCGAATCGTGCTCCTTGCCGGCGAACACGTAGTCCACCACGGGCGGCTCGGCCATGTCAAAGGCAGATTGGATGCGCGGATATCCGAACGGATAGTAAACGATTTCCTCTACCAACGCACCATCCACACGGGATGCCACGTTTATCGAACCGAGATGGTCTGCGTGGTAATACAACACGTCGTATGCATCGGCGGCGCTTGGGTCTAACGAAGCCTCCTGGCGCACCGTGACCCAGAACGCTGTGCCAGCTTGGAGCCAGCGTTCGGATAGAAAGTCTGGCAAGCCGAAATCGCTCACAAGCCAACTGGCTGTGGAGCTGTCATAGCTGTGCACGCTTGCGTCACCGCCAAGGTGCAGGGACGGTACGAAGAGCTCCAATCGAGGCCAGGCGACGAGGGATTCCCCTTCGGGAATCGCCACATTGATCGCCGGCGGATCATAATTGCCGACGGCAATCGCAATACGTGGCGTGGGGACTTCTACCCACACGGCTCGGCCGACAGCCACCGTTTCCGTGCCCTCGAGTGGCGCATAGTCTGCACCCGTCCAGATATATGCGATCGCGTCCGTACCAAATACGTCGCTGAGAGGTTGGCCGGTGTTGACGGCCGTGCTGAGTAGGTTCCAACCGCTTGCCAACCAGAAGCGCTGAACACGCGGTCGGGAGGGATCTAGGGTACCTTTGACACGGGCCACACGGCGATCGCCGTCGAATACGTACTTTACAGGAGCCTGACCCGGCCGGATCTCGAAGGCGCGGTTCGGATAGAGCGTCTCCGTCGTCCGTCCGCTCGCAGTGACGAGCTTGCTGATGCGACGGTCAGTGTAGTCATAGGTGTACCTGGCAACAGTGCCACCCTTCTCGTAGCGCACCAAACAATCCTTGAAATCCCAGGTGAGCGTCGCGCCGTCGAGGTGACTCATGTTGCCGTTATCGTCGTACTCATAGCTGCGATCAGCCTCCGTACCGTTAGAAGTTCGCGTCAGCGCGTGCGGACCCGCTGGATCACCCGGGTCCCGACCGCGGCGGTGGCACGGGCCGCTCTCGCCGGCCGCGTTGCACGGCCCCCTGCCGATTTCCATGATCCCAAGATTCACATGTCCGTCATCATCAATATGCCCCGGCTGACCGTCCGGCGGACTGGTTTGGTTGAGCATGTTGCCTATGGCGTCGTAACTATAGCCGATTTGCCCGTGAATTGGCTGATCATCCACCACAGGCGAGTACTTGACTTGGGTCAGGCGATAGAGGTCATCGTAAGCGAAAACCTGTGTGTTTCTGCGCGCATCGTTTGCGGGGATCCCCGACGGCCCGTCGAATGTCCGTCGATCTGTGATCTTCGTGATGTTTGAGGCAGGATCGAAGTGGTACAGGTAGTTTATGTACGTGGAATCGTCGTTCGGCCCGGTCTGGAGAGTGTATAAACGGTCCCGCTCGTCGTACGTGTACGTCGTACGTACGCCGTTGCCGAAAGCGATCGAGCGCAGCTGACCGGTGGGTTCATACGTCATGCCGTCCACAACAACTGGTCCGCCTGATGGGCCGAAGATCCGCTCCGCAAACGAAGCCTCGTTGTATGCGTAGGAGACCCGATCGTTGTCCGGGAAGTAAATGTCGGTAACACGATTCATAAGGTCGTAGGCGAATCGGGTTGTGTACGGCGTCAGCACGCCCAACTTGGCGTCGATGATCTGCTTGGAGCTCCATTGGATGTTGCCACGAGCGTCGTAGGACAGATGCTCCTGCCCTGAAAGATCAAACACCGACGCAAGACGCCCGCGGGTGAATGTAGCCGTACCTATAGTTCCGTCGCCGAGGTTAACGTTCCACGACGGTTGGTCGTAGATGTACGTCACATCGACGGGATCTGTTACGGGATCGCCCGTCTGATCCAAGTAGTTCTCGCTCTTCAGCCGATTGGCGAAATCGTACCCCAGCAGCGTCGTCTGCCCCTTCGCGTCAGTCAGCCTGGTAACGTTGCCGACATCATCATACTCGTAGGTCATGTGCCCCCGATCGGGATCGTTCATGAAGGTCTTGCGACGAAGCGAGTCGTAACTGTTCGTCTTTACGTTGCATTGAGCGTCGACAATCTCGCTTAGATCACCGAGCGTGGTCCATCCGTACGAGGTCGTGTACTCCTCGATCGCGCCATTGACACGGTTTCGTTCGATGACTTCGACCAGTCGATCCTGGCCGTCATAGCGCAGGGTCTTCGGCGTACCGGTCCCCGCCCGTTCCGCTTCCGCGGTGTTGTCATTCTCATCCCACTCGTGGCGGACCAAAGGCTCGTAGACTGTCCGGGAGTATGTGGCCGCCGCCTCGCCTTCGGTCCGCGGGTTCACTCTTTTGACTACCCGATCCTTGACGTCGTATTCGGTGGTCGTCTTAGGCAATGAAGAATACGTGATATCCGGAGGTTCATACGCAGAGGTCGCCGTGAACAACGGCAGCCAATGGGCGGACTCGAGCCGACGAGCGTTGAACGTCACCGCATCGACGAACCGCCACTGCCCATCCTCTCCCTCGATCTTCTTTCCGACCTCTCGGCCAAACCCATCGAAGTAGGTGTACGTGTGAAAGTACTGGTCCTGCGACCCGTCCCTGACCCTCTTCAGGATGTGACTGATCGGGCTCGCGAGTCGGTAGCTGTACGATTCTTCAGCACCCTCCGGGCGCCGAATGGCCTGGAGTCGCCCGAAGGCATCGTAGTCAAAGGTGGTTCTCCCACCGGCGAAGTCCGTTGCGCTGCTGATCGCTCCGAATCCGTAATCGTACGTGGCCGACATCCCGAGCGCGTGTCCATCCAGGTGCACTGTCTCGGATGTCGGGAAGGCATGCACTTCGTCATCGTATCCGATATCCCGAAAGTGCCCGTTGGCATCCGCAATCCTGCTCACGTTGCCATACGCATCATACTCCTTACGCACGCTCGCGATGTACCGATCCTCTGCGTCCAGCCAACGCTCGACCCTGGAGAGGTTCCCCTTACTAACCTCCTCGAAAGGAAGATCATCGTAGTAGAATCGCGTTTCCGCTCTCCGCACACCAGCCCCATCCGACACAACCTGCGAGCACTTACGATCGACGATCCAGTCATCGCCTGCGTGTGCGAACTGACTCTCCGTAACCACCTCGTCACCGTCAGCCGTCAGCTCCCCGTACTTGGCATCAAGAACAGTGTTCCCGTAACTGTCGTAACGTAACTCTCTTCTCAGCGCCACTGGCGTTTCCATCACCCCCTCGTACAGGTACGTATCGACCACCTCGTTGCAGGGAAACCGCACTTGCCCCGCCCCTTCCGGTGCACAGCAGCGCCACGTGTTCTGCTGCCGCGAGAACAACGCCGCAGTCTCCCCGTTCAGAATATCCTCGCTCAGCAGCACCCCCTTCAAACAACGCTCTCCTTTACCCGTATCGTAACTCCGTTTGGTCCACCGAGTCGGCACGCTCGCGTCACCTGCTTCTCTTGCCTCGACGTACGAAAAACCGTGAAACTCCTGTTCTTCTGCGTCAAAGAACGGATCTCTATAGACGTACTCCGTCCGCACGCTGGTGCCCTGGCTGTCGTCCTCGGTCACGCTCCGCAGTACCGGCACCGCGATCGGCATCGTGCTCGCCCACGGGCTTCCGCCTCGCTCGGTTCTCACCATCTGCGTTACGGAACTCTCGTACTCGAGCGTTACCACCAGGCCTAGCCCATTGTCTATCCGCGTCAGCAGATTGCCGCGTCCAGCGCCCGCCGCAAAGTCCACCACAGCCAGCCGCATTCCTGGCGAACGCCAGTTATTCGCGATAAGCAGATCCAGCAGACCATCGCCGTTCATGTCCGCCCATCGATACGAGTCCGGATGATTCCCCGAGAGCGCTGCGGGCAGTCCATGCGCAACACGACGCTCACTAAACACCCCGTCCCCGTTGTTAATGAAATAGTGAACGTCCCGTGAGGCGTTTTCGGGCCGCACGATGACAAGATCGCTCAACCCGTCTCCGTTTAGGTCAACGAATTCCCCTTTGGCAACGTCGCTAGAGGCCAAGGATACACCCAGCCCCGCAATCACCGGATCGGCGAAGCGCCCAAAACCGCCGCTAGCCCAGTGCGATACTGCGCTGCTTCGCAGAAGCACGAGATCACTGAGGCCATCCCCATTAAGGTCCGCAATTCGTGCACCCGGCAGATCGAAGCTGAATGTGCTTCCCTCATACGACACGACTGCAGGGCGCACCTCACTGGCGTACTTCATGCCCGGCAAGAGCATCCACAGGCGGTAGCCCCACGGCGCTGCATAGAGTATGTCGTGGCGGCGGTCGAGATTTGTATCCAAAGTGCGACTGAACTTCCCCTCCGTACCCACTAGAGGCCAGATGGGCCACGTAGACGTGCTACCCAGGCGCGTCGGTCCATTCTGCCACGAATTATGGCCGGTGTTTACGTAGACGTAGTACGTCGCGTAGGTCTCGTTGAGTACGAGGTCCGCGAGCCCATCCCCGGTAAGGTCCGCCAGATGCACACGATCCCAGGCGATGTCGATCGAAGGCGACTCCGGCATCCGCACCGCCGCGCCCCACGATATTCGGCCGTCGTCGTCCAGTCCGCGGTTAGGATACACAATGTGCTGCCCGCCTACCGTGGTCAGAAGGTCGGGCAGGGCATCGTTGTTCAAGTCGATCAGCTCCCAGCTTGCCGAGTCAAGGTTAACAGGCGGCTCGTTGCTGCTCTCAATGACCCGCGCGGTCACCGGCGGCGTCCAGAGACTGTACGCCATATGCCACGGTGGCAAGCTGGACTCCCCATCGCGGCCAATCTGGGTCACGGACGCAAGCAGCGAGAGGTGTGAGTCGGCCGCATATTCCAGCAAATAGCGGCGTATAGCCGTTGCTTCCCCAACCCGCCAGACACGGACCGAGCAGAGGCGCAAGGCCGTGCGTACCATGGAGCCGCTCAAGCAGGACGTAAACGCGTCACCGCGCGGCTCATATTCGAAAGTGATAGCATAGGACTCACCCGAATGCCCCCAGCGTACTCGGCTGAGATACACTTGTCCGGGAGAGTCAACGTCGCCTCGATACTCGTAGATGATCAGATTACCGTTACGATCGCGAATGGTGTCGATGAGCCAACTGAAGGTCCCGCCGTAACCACTGACTCGCGAGCTGTCAGAAATACCAAAGTCATACTCGATACCATCCTTTCGGGTTGCTTGCCACGAATCACCGACGCGCCTATAGCGAAAGAATCCTTTCTCGGTCTCCGCCCGAAACGATCCATCCGGTTGAAGCACCAGCTCCTCGGCGTCGACCCCGGCGATTCGATCCACCTCCTCGGGATTGTCTACCGTCCCGTCAAGGTCATCATCTATACCATTGGGACCGTCGACGAAGCGCGGAATGCCGTTCTTTGTGCTTCGGCTTACTGCCAGCGCCCCGCGAATGCTCCATCCCACACCCACCGGTCCGTTCCCACGGCCGGAGTCGTACTGCAGCCCGAGCGTTGGGTTATGCCCAGCAGGTCCTGGTGGCGTATCAAATGCAATCGATACCGTCACAGTCCCGTTGTTTAGCTGCGGTTGGAAACTCGGACCCAGCCCCTCCAGAGAACCGGGACCACTGGGAAGGGATACAACTTGCGGCGAGACCCCGTTCTTATCGACAGCCTGAGCAAACGGCGGCCACATTACCAACTGCCCGATGACCGCAAGCCATTTCAAGACCCTCGCCAAGTCAGCCGCGCTCTTATGCTGCAGTTGTCCTTGGTAATCCTCCATCGTTGCACCCGCGGGTTAAGGTCAGCAATTCTCGAATGGGATCGCCCAACCCCCTCCACGGCGCCTGAGTTTCCCGCCGATCATTCCCGACGCCCGACCGGCCGACGACGAACTCCGCGCTGCACCGCGTCAACCGCCATCACTTCCCCGATCAAGTGGCCTCCAAAGCAGCGTCGGCCCGGCATGTCGGCCACGGTCATCTAATGCGGTAGGCCCTTATCCGCAGGCGTATCTCTGTTACCCCCGCATTTACGCTAAATGTCTCAGAGGGCCCGTAGATAAAGCGCAGCACCCTTCTTCTGATGTCCTCTTGATTTGGAGACGATGTCCACTGGTGGCCTGGTATCGCAAGCAACCAGTCCGTGTTCCACGCCGACCACCCAGCCAAGTCTCCCTGAAGCTGTGCCTCCGCTTCGACGAACGCGCTCATCGCCTCGAACCGTCGCACGGCGTTCAGGTATCCGCCTTCCCCGTGAAGCACTTCCTCCCATGGATTATAGTCACGATCGGGCAGATTCTCAGACAGATTACTCAGATTCGGGGGAGGAATAAACTGAGGCAACACCGACCACATACGCAGCGGCTCTTCATCGATTGTCGGTGCGTTGGTGTTTTTGCGCAGAGCACTGGCACCTATCGGAATGAGGAAGACGTCCTGGCGAGGACTGTAGTCTAAGTCTGCTTGCGTAACCCCTTCGAAAGAGATCGAGAAATCAAGGATCTTTAGGTTGCGGGAGGGCGGAAAATTGATCCCGCCAAACGGGAAGTCCGGACCCCGCCCGAAGATATTTGCTGCCGTCCCCGCTTCCGTGCTGAAGAAGACTGCAATGCCCGGACCGTAATGCGCGTCCTTCAAGAGCGCTGCATGCGACGCCAGCGACGGAATGAGTTCCACGTGATCTACGATGTGGGCCTCAAGCCAAGCCCGAAAGACCCGGTCCCCTTCGGTACTCGCCGGCCTCAATCCAAGGTAGTCTGCTGCCAGCCCGACTTCCACCTCGGGTACAGGCTCCGGCAGGAAGTCGTTGGCTTGAATTCTGTCATCGAACGTCCTCAGCCTGCCCTCAAGACCGGTTCGGCTCTCCTGGTTCTCGCTCCCGATCCGCCGTTCCGCATAGATGTCTCGAAGGACATCCTCGCTGAATTCGAGATCGTTGAAGCAGTAGGCGTATGCGCGGCCGGCCAGGACCGTGTAACGCACGGCAAAATCAAAAAACGCGGCGTACTTCTCCAGGGCGTTGTTCTTGAACACGCGGAACGCCAGATCCTTCCAGCGATAGTCGATCAGATGGTCGCGCTGCAGCTTGCGCACTCGCGCCTGCTCCGCTCGCAGCCGATTGCCCTCCGCAAGAGCCTTGGCGACCAGGCCATACGCTTGCTTCACTTCCTCCCCCGCAACGGCGATGTCGAGCATTTTCTGCGGCGTTTGCCGCAGCAGGCCCCGCAGTTCCACCCATTCCCGCTCGATGGCAACGTCAAACCCAATCCCGGTTATTTCCGCATCCTTCCACGTGTTGACGTATTCCTGTTCCCGCGCGATCCACGCGCGCTGCGCCGCAACATCTGCTGCAAAGTCGCCGGCCTCCGGTCCAAACCCCGTATAGTCTTGCAGGTCCTCGGATACCGTCGAGAAGTCGTAATTAAACGACCCCGGCGGCCAGCCAGTAACGAAAAGTCCTGGCGAGGCAACTGCTGCCGCTACGTCTCCAATATCGTCAAACCATCCTGCCACCGTTCCGATAGCGGACCGTGGGGGTTTCGCGAAGAAGAGCCCGGCTCGCAGAATGCTATCAATGCCCTTCTGCCTGTTTCCGTGACGCACTTCAGCAATGCTCAGCTGGCCTAGCCGTTCAGACAAAGCCATCTGTTTCCTACCGGCGTCCCAGATGATGTCAAGGGCTTCTTGTCTCTTGCTTTCGTGAAAAGCAATAAAGGCCGCCAGATCTGCAATATCAGCCCGGTGATTGGCGAGCTCCAGTTTTGCCAAATCCAGTTTCAAGTTGGCCTTTCGAAACTCGGAGAGGTGAATCTGTATTGTCCCCGGGGCGCGTCGGGGCCTCCAGCCATGGTCATGCTGAGTGTCAACAAGCATCGCAAACTGGTCGTCTGTCACGAGAAAGTTAATCAGATCCGGTCCCTCGTCACTCAGGGCCTCGGTAGTTGAATCGAGGTCGTTGTCCAATGGATCATCCGGCGAGGCATAGCCGAAGATCGAAATCAACTCGTTGCGGAAATTAGCTTCGCTGTCTTGGACGGTCTCCACGAAGCTCTCCTGATCCGCCTCCTGGAGCCGCAAGCGCTGCTCAAGCTCGCTTGCCCACTTGAGGACGTCTCGCGCTGTTGAAATGGCGCTCTCGGCTTTTTCCTGTGCCTGGTCATATGGCGATTTGCCACTGCTGTCGCCTCTAACCCAGCGCTCAAGGTCCGCGTAGGCCACGCGAAACGGCACCGCGTTGTCCAACAGGCCGACGGGACTGAAGCCGACTCCCGCGCTGTCGACGATGCGCTGAAGGCTGCGCGCCGCATTCGCCAACTCATCCACGCCATCGACCGTCGAGCGATTCACGACGCTTAACGCATCGCAACTGCAGTCGGCGTCGAGTGCACAGCTGCTACCGTTGAGCGAGCCCCCCACGCAACTTCCGCCCACGCACGAGCCGCTCTCGCAGGCGTCATCTGCCGGCGGCAGCAGGAAATTGACCAGCGCCCAGTCCCAGTACGCCCCCACGGCGCCCCTCCTTGCCCAGTCAGCGGTCCCCCACGCCCGTTCAGGATCAGCCGTGTCATACAGCCAATCTTCCCCCTGCGTCGCTCCCTCGCGAAAGTCCCGACGCGAGGTCAAGTCCGCGACCCTTAGGATCGTCTGGGCCTTCGCGGCCATGGCTGCCGCCATGTTCCGCACGCCCAGGAACGGGACCTCGACGAAGTCGCTCTCTAATGCAAACTCCCGCTTGATCGTCTCATTGTAAGTTGACTCCGCCGCCACGTATCGGTCGTCGGCAAAGAGATCCCGGTAGATCTTGGCGGCCGACAGGTAATACCCCAGCGCGTCGCCATGCCCCTGGGGGTGCTTCAACGCAGCCTCATCATCATTGGCCACATTGTAATTAGCCTTGTACGCCACATTGCCGGCCTTGGGTGGCAGACGATTGTATACAGCCGCTGAATGCCCGCTTGCGTTGGGATAGTACCGATCTTCGTTGAGCCAGTCCGCCGGCCCGCCCGGAAGCGCCATTCCCCGCAGTAAGGCCAGTTCCTCCTCCAGCAGCGAACTTACCCCGGGTACACCCTGGAAACAAAAGACATCTGCGAATTGATCCACGGGCACGCAGGAAGTCGTGACTCCCTCCGGACAGATCTGAACCGTCGGGTCAAGCGCGTCCGCGAACGCCTCGTTACCGAGCAACATCTCGAACGCCCACAACTCTCGCGCATAGTCCTTTAGCACATCGTCAAAGCTCTCGCACCAAGGAATCTCCGTCCTGAAGTACGCCCGCAGCCTAGAAGCCGGATCTGCATCCAATATGCTCGGAGTCCGATTTGTGCCTCGCATCCACGGACGTCCGTACGCTGCCAACATGCCCTCGTAGGCCAGTCCCTCGCGACCGTTCGACGAAAACAGAGCCGACCCCGTATCTCTGAGCTCCTGCAACGCCTCAGTCGCCGCTTCTACCTCTACACAGTCCACTACTTGGTTGTCATTACAGTCCTCCAGTGTACCAAGCCTAAGATCGCACGTATCCGGTCGTCCATTGTGATCACAGTCGGTCACCGACCCCACACCCATTTCCCTGTAATCCGACAACCCGTTACAGTTACACTCCATCAGGACCTTACGCGTGATCGTCCTCGATCCCTCGGATGAACGTTCCAGCTCGCCGATGATCAGTTCCCCATTTCGGTCAACAGCCAGACCCACAGGCCCTGCCACCGCGTCGCTCCAAAGGCCCGTACCGTGTCGGTCATACGCAAGCACCTCCCCCCCCCCTCCCACGTATACGTTGTCATCGCCATCCACGACCATCGCTAAACCACCTGATGCCCAGTGGCCCGATATGTAATCGAGAACCCACTCGGGTTGTCGCCCTGCGTCATACGCAGAAAGCTCAAGGCCCCCATCACTTGGCCGCGCACCCCCAACATATAACCCCCCATCCCTCCGCCCTGCAACAACGCTTGTCTTCGGCTCGTGAATGCTTCTCCACAGCTCCGCCCCCGCGGCACTGTATTCCACAGTCAGTCCGAATCCATAAGGGCCGCAACCGGTCACAATAATGCTCCCACGGTTGCTGACCGCAATTGCCTGCCTGTTGTCCCACTCCTCGCAGCCCCATGGTTGACACGCGACGATCTGCTCCCAGGCCAGAGAACCGTCCGGCCTATACCGCAGTGTTACGCGATCCAGATTGTGCCTTTCCGTCTCGTTCGTGGAACCCGCTACGTACACGTTCCCATTCCCGTCCACTGCTATCGCGAGACCACGCGCGGAACCATCGCCATAAGGATCGCTCCACAGGGAGCTCCAGCGAGAGGCCCACACTTCATCACCGTCCGCACTGTACTTCACCGTCACTATATCCAGGCATGACCTAGCCAGAGCGTGAGATTGACCTGTAACGTACACATTGCCACTTCCATCAACCGCCAATCCGCCCGGATTGCCGCCGAAACCGGTACTTCCCTGGTAGGTCCGCGACCATCTAAGGGTACCCTGCGCATCGTATTTAACTGTCAGGTAGCCCGATGACGAACCTACCGAAACATAGGAGTTCCCCTCCAGATCGACTGCAAGCCAGTGAGAACAGGCGACTCCACCAATCGGGGAGCTTGTCCATAGCAATCTGCCTAGGGAGTCGTACTTGATCAGCTGTAGACTCACGATGCCGCCAACGACCGCAGCAAACGCCCTGTAAACACTACCGTGCCCATCCACTGCTACAGAGGTACCGCAGGGTGCCGCAGTGGTTAGATCCACTCTCCACTCAGCGAACTCACACTCGTCGGGGATCGCGTCGTTATTGCAGTCCTGGCTGGTGCCGCCGGTGATATCCTCGGCGTCCGGGATGCCGTTGCCATTACAATCATCAGCGCTGCCAAGCAGAGAAGGCCCAGCCGCGTCCGGGCCAATGACAGGGGCGATGTCAGGCGGTGAGCCGAGCAATCCAACGAATGCACAAACCGAGATCAAGGCATTGTATGTCATGGAATAAGTCTCGCCTGGAATGGTGCCATTGTCGCGCCCAACACACGGGGTGGATACATACGCTAATCCAAAACGATCATCTACTGCGGCTCAATGGTCTCGCGCCGAGAGTCCATCCCGCCCGGTGAATCGACGACGGGGCGAGACTCTCCAACGCGTGAGCCTCGTGCCGCCTGACTCAGCGCCTCGGCCGTACGGGCCGAGAGTCGCTGCAACCTGAACGTACCCTTTACCGCAATCGGACGACTGGAACCTTCCAAAAGCTGCTCCTCGTAATGACCCATAAGCCGATTGCCGCCGACGCTTTCGGCCATGCCCAAGCCTTGCAAAATCGGATCCGGATCGCTATCCAGAAACGTCATCTGTATACGACGGGTCATAGCGATCCCCGTCGAGTGCTCGGGGTTGTAACGGTGTCGGTACGGATTCCAGGGGTGCATTGCGTCCATCAGTAGCTCCCCCCGGCCCTGCGAGTCCAGGGGCACGCGCTCATGGAAGAGGAGCGCGTTGTACTCGTACAACACGGGCTGCCCATCCCGCTCGCTCGGAACTGTTACACGATCGAGAAGAGCTTTCTTCCCGGATCCGTCGATCTCCAGAATCAGCGGCATCAAGAATGGCTTGGCCACGTAAAGCCCGGTGGCACCTCCGGGCGGAACGTCCGGGTGACTCCCCACAAGCGTCAATCGTGCCGAGCCGATCCAAACCCCCTCCTCCGAAGCCTTCTCCATGGAGGCACCGAACATGACCCGGCAGCCGCGCGCGTCGCGGACTTCCACGACCCCGCGATACGGCACCCCCACGGCCCGGCCCATCCGGTTGCAGCGCAGGGGCAGGGTTGCCAGGGTTTTGCCGGGGTCGACGCTCAGAGTAGCGGGATTATCTGCTAAGGCATGCCAGGTTTGATCCTCGGAAGAAAGATACTCCAGCCAATCGGAATCACCCGATTGGCTGTCCGCAAATGACCCGCCTGCAGAATCTGTGGAGCCCGATGACGACATACGCACGGTTATCGTCTGGACCTGCGCCGACATCGGAACGCGAACCTGAAGTTCAAATGCTGTGAGCAGCGATCCAAACTGAATCCCGTCGCGCGGAACGTTGCACTCAACTGGCCCGCTGCCGGAAAGGGGCTGTTTCGCCCATACCCAGGCGGCAAGGTTCGAGACAATCGGCCCTGAGGTCGGACGCTGCACGAGTGCCCCGTCTTGGAACTGAAAGACAGGTGTGATCTTCCCTTGTGCGTCAGCCGAAGAGAACCAACGGTCGTACGTAGCCGGCATGGTGATGTCTACCAGGGCCCCGAATAGATTCCACGCAGGACCCGCCAGCGTGATCGATCGTGTCGCCGGTCGACCCACCACCCGCAACGTCGATGCACGCGGGACCAGCAGCCAGTAACCGCGCCTGCTCTGCACACTCTTAAGCGTGTTGACAAACCCCTTGTCGTCAGGAATTTCCCTATAGTGGGAATACCACACGCCGCCGCCGGCCGGCGTAAGGAGGGCCTCAGGAGAGTGGATCGATGTGTAATCGATCTCTTGCAGAACCGTCCCGACATCGCTGGGCTCAGGATCTACGTTGAGCCAGATTAGATTCCACCCCGCATTGAGCGAAAATTCTTGCCCAACGAAACCGTCCATAGGCGGAATATCGCTCGCTCCAAGCGCAGCTGAAGGCATCGCAGCCTGCGACGCAACCACAAGACCCAGGACCGCCATTCCGCGTAGTGCTTTCATCGAAGACCTCATTGCGCTATTACCAGTCCTTGGGACCCGAATCGGTCCAGTTATGCCCTCACTGCCCGTCGTCCCACAAACGGCTGAACTTGGCGAAGTCATCCAGATCAACGTGGTTGTCGTTATCAGCGTCCGCGGGGGCGCAGCCCGGCGCCGTGACCGAGCCACTCCCACCTGTGAAACATCGCTGGAACACCGCGAAGTCACGCAGGTCGCTCGTGCCGTCGGCGTCGAGATCCGGGAAACCAACCACGAGGTTTCTTCTGAAGATCGCGCCCCGCTGGCTCACCTCTAACGAAAAGACCCGTGTCTCCGTTCCGCCTTGCCCCTGTCGAACAAGCACATTCACTACTTCATTCGTAGCCCCGCCCAAGTGCACCTTGTTAGAGCTTGGCTCACATCCGGCGAACAGGTGCTCCAGCTCAATCCGAAGAACGTAATGATCACCCGCAGCCGCATTGTCACCGTGTTGATGATCCTGGTCGCTCCGCATGTGATACTCTCCAACAACACGAGATTGCGAACCGCCCGGCACCACGGCCCGAACAAGGACGTCGTCGCCCTCACGCACGTAATCCTGGTTAAGTACGATACGCCCGAAGAGTGTGACCGGCGGCTCGGGTATGCCCGGGATCGCATATATGACTGTGCTGGCAAGCCCAGCACACACTAGCCCTACACTCGTCGTATTTCTCATTGTGCTTTCCTTCCACAGCGCAGAGGCGCTTGACCGCACCACGCCGCCGCCCGCGACTGGCCGTGGTTCGTAGTCGCCGCGACAACGCGGCCCAACACGACCAGCGCTCGACTCGTACGTGGCCGCTGCTCGCCAACAGCCCCACTTCTCACGCCAGCGCCATTCGTCGACACACCCGCCGCGCGGCGCCGTTTCATATAGTTAGGCTTAATAACAAGTTCAGAACTCTTGTTGGATGGGTCCCCTCGCAGGTCCGAATCGTTCGGTGGCGATACGCAGGCGTCAAGAGACTGGATCATCGAGGAACCCTCCGCCGACTCCTCCAGATCACGTCACGACAGTAACCCACGATTGTACGGCGTCTTGCATTGGCGGGCAAGAACGCTGCCAACACTCCTCGGAGGATCCCCAGAAGATAGCCGCCTCGCGGCGCACTCGGGCACGGCCCAAGAATCGCGGGGGGCCGTTTCTCCGAACCCTGCGTAGCTCCGCACAAGCGGGATTATGCGGCGCGCCTGTGTCATCGACCGCGCGAGATCCGGAACTGGGCCTTGCCAACGCTACCCGGCAGGAGTTGGCTTGTCCCGGCCCCCGGTTAGCGTCGCAACGCGCGGGGCAACACACTTCCAATCACGCAGGCTGCGAGAAGGCGGCGTCCGACCCCCGCCTTCACACGCGCCTCACCGCCCTCGCCGGGTTCTCACCTGACTTTGCGCACGCCGTGTTCGTACAGCACAGCTTCAGAGCCCAGGCGAGAGTCGACCGACCGGCCGCCCAGCCCATTCCGCCCCGTTGATCGCCCAGCCCGCCGGCGCGAACCTCAGCGCCCCCAAGGGGTGGCCAGAATCAGGAGGCCGGCTCGCGACCGCGCAGACACCATGCCACGCACGTAACACAACAGCCCTGTTCGGCAATCCTCCAGGCGCGGGTCGCTCGGCAGGCCGCCCGAGCGGACTGTCTCCGTCGGCAGTACCAGGCGACGAGCTGACCGGGTGTGTTTCCGGATCCCGTCGCCTCACACAACCTATTGCTGCAGCAGTACTTGCGCGCAATGCAGTGGCTCCACAACAGCGACCGTCCGGAACGTCCGGAGCATAGACCACGTCCTGTCGACCGCATTCGCGTTCCGCTCGCCGTACGCCCCGCGGTTTATGAAACCGCCGACCCGATCTCGTAACTCATTGCAGCCAGCCCTCTGAAGGTGTCGTTTTGCGACAGTTGCCACTTTTCAGCATCAATAACGGGGGCGCCCCCTGCAAACTCGCGATTGCTCGGCCAACTCGGCGGCGCGCTGACAATCCGCCGATTCTCCGAAAAGGCCTGTTATTAAAGGTCGCATGACCATCGGATAGACCAATTTCATCACCTTCAAAGGGCTGCTCATTGCAGCTTAGCCACTTGCAATCTGTCCAGAGAATGTCTTGTCGCATTGCTGCGCGGGCCGTGGGCGATTGCGCAGCCGAGACCTCAACCGTATCACGCACCCAAAACCGCGTGAGCTGGGACCCATTTCGCGGAAGTGGCGGGCACCCCGGTGGCGGGGTCGCCTCGGCTTCCGAAGCGAGGGCAACCGCGCGTAACCCATACCTCACCCCAGTATCCCCACCAGCCTCTCATCCTTCTCCTGTCGCTCTGGTCGGGCGTCGGTGCGCCACGCCTCAATCTTGTCCGCCAGCAGCCGCAACGCCGCACTCATCCGGCCCGAAAACCGCCACCCGGACTGGCCGTTTGCGCGTTTGCTCAGCGGGCTCACGTACTCGATCAGTCCGACCACCGCCAGCTTGGCCCGCGTGCGCTCCAACGTTCGGCGGGATAAACTGTGCTGCAATTCGAGAATGCGGAATGACGCCAAGGGCATGTCGGCCGCCTTGAGCGCAAGGAGGATGCGCGCGGCCGCATGCTGCTGATTCGTGTTGCCCGGAAAGACCATCGCCACGATGTCCGTAATGTCTTCGATCTCCCGGACACGGCGGTGCCGGAAATCGATCTTGGTCGGTCCACTCATCGGCCGTCGCCTCGCGGCTCCCGAGGCTGAGCACCTTCGGCCACGTTGGACTCATGCGGCTCGTGATGCGGGTGCTTCGTCTGATCACCTTCCGAGACCGGCAGCTTCGAAGAGTCCCTACCGCCGCCCCGGACCACGCTCGCACTTTCAAACTCGCTTCGCATCGCTTCCTGCCGCAGCGCATATCGCTCCTTGGCGATGCGGATAGCGTAGTCGCGGAGCTGAGTGCCGAAGGTCGTCTCTATGTGAAGCAGGGCCTCGAGCGCGGAGATATAGATATCATTATGTATACGCCAGAAACGCCAACGGACCCCCTGCCGGGTCATGCGAAACGCCCGATAAACCTTCTCTCCGTAGGTGCCGCGAAGGACCATATAGCTCGGCTGCCCGGGCTTTAGTTCAACCCACAAGTCCTTCGACTCCATCAGCCTCTTCAAGATCTCCAGGAACTTCGCATCCTTCTCGGTCAGTTTCACGTTGCATCACCATGATCTCCTCCCCCTCCTGAACGACCTCTACGCGGCCCTCGTGGGCGAGGAATATGATCGCGATAAACCGCCACACGCGGTCAAGACGGTCATCAGAGCGCAGGGCGGGAATCTCATCGAAGGCAAGTGGGATCGTCCCGATGTGAGCCTCTATGTGCCTCTGATAGGCCGTAAGGTCAAAGCGCGAGCGCGGCTCGAATTGGAAGGCTTCACCCGTGGCGATCGTGAGGCCGTTCAAGGCCTCCAGCAGCCCCGGGACGCTTTCCAACGCGATTGGGTGCGATTCAAGCGGCAATGATCGAGTCCCGGCTAGCATCTCCTGCACCCGGTCTCGCAGGTCCTGCTTGCGCTGCCGGTGCTCGGCCATCTTCTGGCGGAAGTAGTCGGCGTCGAACACGAGACCGTCGAAGACGAAGCGCGATGGCACGTCCGCACCGCAGGCCCCGCACTCGTAACGCCGTACCCGCAGGCGTGGCTTGCCCCCGCAGGCCGAGCATTGCTTGAACGTAATGGTCGGATCGAGCACTGCCCCGCACCCACCGCACCGGCATCGGCTCTCGCCGATCATCTCCAGTCGGCCAGCGCACCTCGGGCAGGCGTGGCCCGAAAGCGCGACGAGATAGAAATAGGCGCGGGCCCGGACCAAGAATTCGTTCACGGTCTCGCTCATGCCGAAGGCGAGGGCAACGAACTCCGAGCGGTTAAGCGCTGCGCTCATCCCTCAAATCGCTCGCACCGGGTTCAGCCGGTTTGTTGTCCACCTCGACGCGCTGCTCCTGCTGTAGGACAGCCTCGTTTCTCGGCTGGGCCGGCTCGGCGGGCGGTTGCGGCTCGATGACCGACACTCGTGGCTGATCCGAATCCGGCGCCTTCGAGGCCTCGGGCTGATGCTTCGGCGTGAACTTCCTGCCGCAGGCGCGGCAACGGCGAATTCGGCGAACACCCAGGAGCTTTGTCTTCCGGGCTCCCTTGCTCGTCGTCTCTTTTGATTTGCAGTACGGGCACACGTACGGTCGTCCCATGTGAATCACCTCGCGGGACATGGGAGGGACCGGAGTATAAAAGGCTTACTATTCTCTAAGTGCTACGTGCGGGTGGTGACAAAGTCGCGACTGGATCTTCTTTGTCCCCGAAGGGGCATACCGATGGATCTTGATCCCACTTTTACTTCCGGCGCGCGAGACGTCGTGCACGAGAAAGGGGCTGGCTTAACGGCCGGGACTTCGCTTCAGAAATCTGCGAAATTGCCGTTTTTCTGTGAAGTTGTTCAGTGGGCGGGACGACGGGCGGGGAATGTAGACGCAGGCGGCGTCGGCCCAATATCGCGGCCATGTAGCCCGCAGCCGGCATCTGCGCGCCTACGCACGGAGGCTTCAGTCATGCGACAGCATCGCATTCCCCACCCGCAACAGGTGCGCCGAATCGGAAGCTCCTTTGCGTGGATCGATCATCGCCTCATCCGTGACGGGCACCTTGAGCGGATGACGCACCACGATCAGGTTCTGTACCTGTTTCTTGTCTTGGTGGCCGATCGCTACGGCGTCAGCTTCTATCGCAAGGAGAAGATCTGCGATTGCCTTGGGTTGGACTGGGGCGAGTTCGAGATCGCCCGAGACCGGTTGATCGATCTTGGTCTGATCGCCTTTGAGCGTTACAGCGCCTTCACGCCCAACGGTTTCTACCAAGTGCTACCCATCGATGGGCGTGCGTCTTTGTCGAAGCAGCGGTCCTCCTCCGTCCGCAGCGGCACCGACTCAAAGTTGAACGACATGGCCAGCTCATGTTTGCGGGCATCTTCGAATGGCATGAGCGAGAACGGTCTGCCCGCCGAGCGTCCCAAATCTGGTCTCGGGGCATCACCCCAAAGATTGAACGGGCTTACCCGGAGGGCAGACCATGAGGCATTCTAAAGGTTGGTGCCGGGCGCAGCAAAAGGATTCCAGAAAGCGGGAGCTACTGGCCGGAAAGGCCATGATCTGCAGCCTGGACCTGGCCAAGAAGCGGCATGCCTTCCATGTGCTGGATGAGGACCGGAAATGCATCGCCCGCGGTCGAGTTCCCCACAGCCTCGAAGGCGTCGAGCAGTTGCTGGAGCAGTTGGAATTGCTGCGGGGGCAACGGGGTTGCGAGCGTATCGTGTTCTTCATGGAGGGGGCATCCCACTTCTGGATGCCGATCGCTTCGTTGCTCGAACGGAAGGGCTACGCGTATCGACTGGTCCAGAACCGTGCTGTCAAGCATCAGCGTCATGTCGCAGGTCAATCCGGCCACAAGAATGATCCCATCGACGCGGACAACATCGGCGCCCTGGCCAGCGCGCTACACTTTACCTTCACGCGGCTGCCGCGCCGCGAGGAGTGGATCCTGTTGCGGGCCCGGGCGTGTGAATATCAAGAACTCGTTGACCTGATCACGGCGGAGAAGAACCGCACTCACGCGCTGCTGGAGACCGTATTGCCGGGTTACTACGACATCTTCGTCGACCCCTTCAAGGAGAGCGCGTTGGCGGTGCTACAGACTCTGCCGCGGGCCCGCGAGCTCGACGAAGAGGCGTTCGTTGCGTGCGTCCGCGAGGTGTTTGTGGGCAAGTGCTTGCTGGTCAAGCGATGCCGGGCGGTGTGGGCCCACATCCATTCGAATGACCCGTGGGGCTATATCGAAGCTCGCGGCGCCCTCTTCGAACGAGTTGCAGTGGTTACTGAGCGGCTCCAAGTGCTCTTGCGGCAGCAGATCCAGCTCCGGGAACGGCTCGTCGTGGTGTATCGCCAGATCCCGTACGCCCGCAACTTGGATTCGATCTCCGGGAGCTCGCCCGTCGAGAATGCCGTGTTGTTGGGGGTCCTGGGCGATCCAAAGGAATTCGACGACTCGCGCACGCTCGTACGCGTGGCCGGTCTGGATCCCAGTGAACGCAGCTCGGGCGAGTTTCAGGGGAGGACGCCCATCACCAAGGCCGGCCGGGCCCGCCTTCGCCGGGCGGCGGTCAGCGCCGCGATGTCCGTGTTGAGGTCACGGAAGAATCCGGATTTCGTGCGCCGGTTCTTTTATCTTCAGACTCGAGCAGACAAGCCGCTCAAGGCCTTGCAGGCCTTGTGCGCTTGTGCGTCCAAGTACCTACGAACCGCGTGGTGGCTGTGCACAAAAGACGAGACGTATAGCTCCGAGATTGCCTCCCAAGGCATCCCTTGGGCGAAGCATGACCGAAGCGAGGACATCGGGGAACATTGTGTTGGAGCCGACGATAAGGAGACGGAATTCATGATCCAAAGCAGGTGATCTCCAGGGGAGTGACGCGAGCCTGGTACTTAAAAACTGGGCACAACCCGGACGCAAACATGGGCTCCCTCTCCCCACGAAACTCGGATTATGAATTGCGGGCATAACCCGGATACACGAGTAACCTGAGTGGGGAGCCTTCCAGGGCGATCACCACGGCGATCTGGAGTCGATGGAAAGTGCCTTCATGGGGTGCTGCCGATGCAACACAAACTCAGATTCCTCTTGCAAGGAGCCTAATAGAATGTTTGCTGCCACGGGACCGTGGTGAAGGTGAACGTCGATTATCGGGAAGCGGATACGACTGTGCCATGGTTGACGAGCCTCTGCAGCGTCGTTGTGAACCCGAGCGCAGGGCTGAAAGCGCCTGTACCCCGGAGTCTACGCGTCAAGCGGCCGCAAGAAGCACAGTCAACACGCTTCCTTCGAAAGCGCAAGAGAGCCAGTAAGATGCGAGTGGAAACTTCCGGCGGTGAGCGGTTGGCGTTATCCATTCTCCCATATTGAAGCCTGGAAGGTCCGTTGCTCAAGAGCAGCGGCGGATTTCAAGAAGACGCATATCGCGGCGCCTTCGTACCTGCGGATATATCAATAGTCCGACCTGACGCATAGATCGTCAGCCGCGAAGCACACTCCGCAAAGAACTCCTTCAAGTTCCACTCGCAAACTACGGTCACACCGAATCCAATGTGCTTCGACCATGAACGCCACTGGACGAGCAAACCGCATACTGGAGGCAAGTCCCAACAGGCTGGGCGCGATCTCCACTCGCAAAGTACTGTCACCTGCCTCTTGAGTACCGCTTCTTATGGAGCGTGTGCCAGTGAAATGCGAGTGGAACCAGTGCAGGACAGGTCCCACAGGGCAAACCGCGCGGAGTTAACACGCCAACGCCCCCGGCCGCGGGGTCCTTCCTTCCTATTCCTTTCCATATTGTAGCAATATATATAGATATATCGGAAGCAGTCTTCGGACGGCGTGAAGAATCAGGAAGAAAAGACGGGAAGGACACAGGACACCACACACATGGGTAGGTGCCCACGTGTTAACTGCGCACAGTGTGACAGGCCGGGTTGATGGCTAAGCCAGGGATCTGAGGAAGGAATGTACCACGGCCCTGGGATGCGGCCACGCATTAACACGCACAGCGTGTTCGAGAATCAGGATGGGAGCAGGTGGGCAGCGGAATGATGGACACCCTCCAGGAACAAATGGCTGCCACGTGTTAACTGCGCGCAGTGATGATGCGGGAAGATTACCCAATCCGCGATTGGAAGAACGAGCATGCCACCACATTGAGAGACGACCACGTATTCACTCCGCACAGTGTCAGCATTCTCAGATTATGGCGCCGCGTCGCATGACAAGGCGAGAATCAGCCTGGAAAAGTCGAGCCATCCGTGCCCGGTGTCAGGCTTCGAAGCGCAGACCGGCGATTTCACGGGCCATGTTCCGGTCGAAGGTCAACAGTACCCGGTTGGCGTAGGTGCGCCCTTGCTTGGTCGAGACCAACGCAACCAGGCCGGCGCTCTGCAGGTAGCTCAGATTCGAATGAAAATGAACGTAGCTGAAGGGTTTCTCATGGCGCTGCCGGCAGTGGGCGCAATACCGCTCGTAGATGCTTCGGGCAAAGTCCGAGTCGCCGGTGGCGGCAGCCCAGAGGATGGCCAGGGTGCTGTCCGAGAGGTCGCAGACCAGGTCCACCACCAGGTCCCGCCGCGCGCGTTCGAAGCAGGCGCGAAGGTCCGTGGCCCGGCCTGTCACGTGGTACTGCAGGGTCTTGATCGCGAAGCGGGCGTCGGCGTTGCTGAACTTCGTGGTCAAGGCGGCAATCTCCGAGAGGTCGGCCTCTTCCCAGCAATGAAGGCCGCGCTGCGCGCGATCGCGCAGGATGTCGCGGATCTGATCCGCGTTGTAGTTCTTGAAGTGGACCGGGACCGGCTGCAGGCTGCTCCGCGTGGCCGCATCCAGCTCCTTGAGCACCTGCGGGCTGTTGGACAGCATCATCACCATGAACGGCTGTGCCGCCCGACTGAGCAAGTACAGGATCTCACGGCGTCGGTCCTTGGGACTCATGAGGTCGACTTCGTCCAGGACCACCACCGTCTTTCTGCGGCAACGGGCACAAAAACGCTCGAACACTTCGCTCATACTGGCGCCACGGGCGTGTATGCCCAGAAGATGGGCGAAGATCTTGAAGCTGGTGTCGTGATGGCGGCAGTTGGCGTAGAGGATCTCCAGGTCCGACTCCCGCTGTACGACGCGCTCCAGGTACCTGACCGTGAGGGTCTTGCCCGACCCCCGGCTGCCAACGATGGCCAGGTGTGTGGGTATCCCGGACAGATTGAAGTTGGCGAGCTCATCGATCAGCAAGGTGGCCTCGGCCCGAAGCACCGGCTCATCCGGGACGTAGTGAAAGCTGAAGACGGAGAAATCCTTGATCAGTTTGGCCTCTTCCTCGATCCGTTCGCGCTGTTGTTTGAAATAGGATTCGAAATCCACGGTGCTCATCAACTCTGGTGGCGTATAAAACGCACTGATACATAAAGCTATCGCGCCCCTTGGGAGGGGTGACACCATGAACGAGAGGATGGTCCAGTCCTGGGAATGGCGATCGCGCTCTCCTGCGCGATCCAGAGAATAGTAAAATATAAATACGACCAAGCCCCCACCTCCCTTCATGGATCGCGTGGGCGAGGCGGCGGAACTGGCGAGGGAGACCCTTCTCCATGAATTCTTCCCTGATTTCGTACTCGCAGTGGCCTTCTTCACGGCCCTCTGCTTCGCCGCGCTGAGCGACAGGTTCAGCAAACGCTCCGCCGCTGTCGCCTCTCTGGCGGTCGGCGTGGCGCTCTCAACTGGCCTCGTGTGGTGGGAGGCACAACACGGCTACTCCATCCGGAGCCTAGGCCCAATCGCCGTGGGCTTCGCCCTTCTACTTCTTGCCGCCGTCATGTACCGGGCGATCCACGCCATCGGCGGGACCATCGCGGGTCTGTCGTTCACCTTCGGCGTGAGCATCCTGATAGGCTGGATCCTCGGAATCCCATGGCCTCTCAATGAGCAGGTGCTCCAAACGATCACAACGGTCGCACTATTGGTAGGACTTCTCGCCCTGGGCAACCACCGCCAAGATAACCGCCGCTGGCGCCCACAAACCCCAGCCGCGGTTCCGTCCGTGCGAAACGACCCCGTTCGACTCTACCGTGACCGCCACGTGGCCGACATGCTGGCCAAGCAATTGCGGCGAGCGCGGCACGAAGTGGATTTTCTTGATGACCGTCCGGAGCTGGAGAATGACCTCATGCTCCAACTCCGGCGCATTCTTCCCGCGGAGGGCTATCTGACGGAACGGCTGGCCGAACTTCGGGAACGCGCTCATCACATCCGTGAGGGCCACGTTGCGCGAATCGAGGAGATTCGTGAAGCCATCTCCAAACTGCCGCCGGAAGCGCAACGCAAGCTCGGCGAGGAACTCGCATCTCGCTTCAAGGAGCTCAAGCTGGATCTACGCCTCGAACGTCTAGATCGCGCCTGCGCCGAGGCCGAGCGCCGCATCCACCATGTGACCGCGGAGGCCGCGGAGGCCCTCAAGCGACATGAGTACCGGAAAGTGACCGGTCTGCTCGAGGCCGCCCAGAAGCTCCAGGCCCACAACGCCAGGCTGTTCAAGATCATCGATCGCACCGAGAAAAAGCTCCTCGCCGTCGCTCAACACGTTACCCAACAAACACCCGAGGTGAACCAACCATGAATTCCAAAACCTACGAACCGCCGGACCCCAAACTTGGAGAACTGGAACCGTCGTATCAAACCGATGCCGAGGCCCGCATCGGCCGGACGCTGGACCGATACGACACTCCGTTCTTCTACCGCCAGCCGCGCTTGATCTATGACCAGGGCTACCATGACATCTGGCATCCGACCTTCACCCTGCCGATCTATGACAGCCTCGTCGTCGAGTATGCCGATCCGAAGAGCGGCGTCGACTACGCAGAGCGCCAGCGCGTCTATCGTTTCAACGGAATCGCAGCACTTGTGGCCCGCGACCAGGACTTGAGTGCCACCCGATGGGACGAGACTCTAATGCGGCGCGTGCATGACGAGTATCAGCGCGCCCAAGCCGAATACCGCCACCAGCAGATTCACGGCTACCGCCGGCCAGACCTCGAACGCCTATGAGCCGCAAGTCGTCAGCGCATGCAACGCCAGAGCTGATCGGTGGGCTCATCCTTATGGCCATTCTTCTGCCCACCGTCCTGGCTGGGCAGTATGGCGCTTCGAGACCTGGTCCGGGGGTGAGTTTTGCGTCGGCCGCAGGTCCTGATGTATGTTCGTCGCTGAATTGGCCTCGGCCGCCAGTGCCCTTGTATGCGCCGGGCGTTGGAGTGCAGTCTCGTCTGGTTGCGTACCCTGTGACGTGGCCCGTTCCGCGCGGGCCATTCGGCACCCGTGCCACTCTGCGGTACCCCGCGGTGCCAATCCCGGCGGTAATGATCAGTCCATACCGGGTCACGCCGCAGCCATTCGGATTGCCGCCTGCTGTTCTGATCGGCAACTCGTTGGTTAGTGGTCCCGTGTACGCACGCTTGCCTGATTGCAGAGCGCGTTGATGGATTTGACGTTGCAAACTCAGAATCATGGACCTGGTCGACCGACTACAGCCTCGCCTATGATCTTGCATATGTCACCCTCGGACTCCTACCTGGTCTTCGATGTTGAGACCACCGGCCTCAATCCACGGTCGGACCGCATCATCCAGGTCGGACTTTGCAAGGTGTGCGACGGAGTCGTGACGGAGCGATCCGGCTGGCTGGTGAACCAGGAGGTCGACGTCCCGCCGGAGGCGCGGATGGTCCACGGGATCACCACGGCCGACATTCGTGCGCGCGGTATTCCGCCGCATGAGAGTCTGGCGCGCCTGCTCGGGGTACTTTCCACCGCTCCCTCGTGCGTGGGACACAACATCCATCGGTTCGACATCCTGTTCCTAATCGCCGAGTGTCGGCGCCTGGGCGTGCCCGTGCCGGAGTTCGGGCATTTCGTTGACACCGCAGCGCTCTACAAGGGCTGGAAGCTTAATATGGAACGAAGGTCGGATGAGACTTTCAAGAAGTATGCCGACCGCGTGCTTGAGACCCGCGCACCCGGATTGAAGTTCTCCCTCGCCACTTGCCTTCAGTTCCTCGGCATTCAAACAGCCACAGCTCAACTCCATCAAGCGGGGGACGACGCTTTCCTGACCCATCTTGTCTTTGAAGCCCTCAAGAAAGTCGTTCCCGCTGATTCGAGCGCCGTACAGACCCATGTTTAAGTCAGTCCCCGAGGACCAAATTCGAGCCACAGAAAAACCGACTTGTTGCCCGCCGAGCCCACGATACGCCAAAGCGATGGAATAGCAGTCCCGCAAAGGCCGTCAGAAGGGCCAGTAGTGATACGCACGATCATGATCCAGGGGTTGAGACGCCGGCGGACCGCAACAATTCTTCGGCAACCCGATGCAGCTGGTCTGACTTCTCGATTCGCTGCCGCCACTTCTTCGGGATCGCATCAATTCCGTTGTAAGCACCGCAGATGGCGCCGGTAATGCACGCAATGCTATCGGAATCGCCAATCGTGTTGGCGCCCGTAAGCACTGTCGCTCGGTAATCCCGCGGGCTCCGGCAGAAACAATACAAAGCGCAGGCGACTGCCTCATCGCCAACCCAGGCCTCGCCCAGCACGTCCTTTCGCAGCACCGACTCCGGTGCAGCGCTCAGCAACTCGGGAATACGTGCCGCAAGGACGGCCATTTCTTCGCCGCCCTCCATCTCCCGCATGACGGTTGCCAGCCGCGACGGGAATTCCGCCGGCTCATCGCCATGAAGCGCCCAGGCCGTGAGCAGCGCGGTGGCGGCGGCCGACGCGAGAGCGGTCGGGTGACCATGCGTTGGCAACGAACTGGCCCGCGCCACTTCGATCAGCTCTCGTTCGTTGTCGTGATAGAACAGTCCGATCGGCGCCGTACGCATGGCGCTGCCACACCCTTTTGAGCCCACGATGCCGGCTTCCTGCCATCCAATGCCGCTGCCTAGGTTTCGGCATCCCGCCATGCACGTGGTTCCCGGGGCACGGTCATTCTCCGCGGATCGGCTCCACTCGATGAACTCCTTCGCAATGGCCGACATGAGTGTGTCAAGCGGGTCATGCCCTGCGCGGACCAGCGCTCGCGCCACGCAGAGGCTCATCTGTGTGTCGTCGGTGAAGGTCCCGGCCGGGTGGCCGTCGGGTTCGAGGTCCGTGACGCCTTCAGTCCCGAATCGGGCGCGGATGGCTGCCAAAGTGTGGAGGAATTCCGTAGGGCGCCCCAACGCGTCGCCGACGGCAAGCCCGACAATACAACCTTGGAAGCGGCTCAGAAGTTCCATGATGGTCCCAAGCTCAGTCGCGGTCGATATCGTACTCCCACAAAGCACCATTATATCGCTCGCCGCGCCGATGTCGGCGCTGATTGCGAATAGGCACCGCATAGGGCCCGTGGTTTACGCCACATCCAGCCAGGTCACCAGCTCGACGGCCCGCCGGGCCTCGCGAGGGACCGAATCCAGCGCCCGCTGGCAGGCGCTGACCGCCGACGGCGACGTTGCGACGAGAATCACCCGATCAAAACCGCTCAGGCGCGTCTTCTCAATGTTCATCTTGATGTCTGACTTGCCTGTCTCGATCTCAACGGCCAGGCGCTCGCCAGCGCGCTCAGCTACGACATCTACGATACCGTCGCCGGCCACGGCATGCTCAAGCGCGACTTCATAACCCTGCTTCTCGTACATCTCGGCCACGCGGTGCGCCCAGTATTGATGTTCGAGGCTGGCGCGGAGCGGGGGACCGGGATCCACGCCGATGGCGTTGCACATTTGACGACCGGGATCGGTCAACTGAAAGAGCATCACCTGCCCGGTGCGGGTGGCGAGGGGGACGGCTTCGATGATGCCGGCGGTAAGTAGATCATGGCGGATGGCGTTGCCTTTTCGACGGGACAGATGCAATCGTTGATAACGAGAGACAGTAGTCGATAGCGGCCGGGCGGCTATATCAGTAAGGAAGCGAATTGTCTCTCGAGAGAGTTTAGGATGGGGTGGATCGGGAATCGTATCACGGATGGTCGAGTCGGATGAATCCGAGCGTTCACGTGATCTTTCGGGGGATGGTGGGTGGGGAATAATTGTCGTTGGATTGATTTCAATGTTTTTATCTGGGGCGGGAAGCGGCGGAACCGCCGGTAGCTCCAAGCGCGGCGGACTATTCGCCGCGGACTCAGCGGAATAAGTCGCCATGTGACGTTGAATCGCCGAATCGGAGACGCTTCCTTCCCGGATCGAGCAGCGCGGGATCCGGATCAGGAATGGTTCAGGATGCTCGTCAGCCAGGCGCACGACTGCCGATCCTATCGGGAGAGTGCTCAACGCCTCCTCCTGTTCTTCAGACAAATTCATGGCCCCGGACATGGTCTTGATGTCCGCACGGAGTTTCTGACTGAGCGCGAAGGTCACGTAGGAGTTGGCGAAAGCCACCCGGCTCAACAGGGACGCCGATTGATCGACGAAGACGTAGCCGAGCCCGTACTGACGGATCATTCGAATGGAGGTCTCAAGGCCCGATTCCTTCGTCCCCGTCTGCTTGGCGAGGAGTAGGTTGTGGGCTTCCTCGAGGACAATGACGTTGGTCAGCTGTTCTCGCGGCCCAAGGGACAGCCGGTAGCGATAGAGGTAGAGCGTGATGGCTTCCGAGAACATCACTCGGTCCGAGGAGCTCGACAGACCATCCATCTCCAGGATGACGTTGTGGTCGAGAAGGTGTTGCAGATAGCTGTTGTCCTGGGTGTTCAAGACAGCTCCAAACTCGCCATAGGTCATGGCTAACAGGATCCTCTCAGCCGACGCCTGCCACATTGCCGCCCGGCCCCGGAGCTTTACAGTCCGCAGCCATGCGAGAAGATCGATGACCGTCGGCCAGCGTCTCTTGTCGCGGGCTTCCTGATAAAGCCGATCGAGTCCCGCGATGAGCAGGCTGATGACTCCCTCGCCACCCAGGTACGCTGAGGCAATCACATCCACGATGAGCTTGGTCCAAACTTGGACTTCGCAGCCGGGCGGAGGAATGAAGGGGTTGAATCTGAATGGCGCCACTTCCCGGCCGATGGTGTAGACACGCAAGTCCGATCGCAGCGAAAGCAGGTCCCGGTAGGCGCGCTTCCAGTCCAAAGCCAGAATCTTGACGCCACGGTTCATGATGCCTTGCATGAGAACAAAGGAGAGATTGGTCTTTCCAGAGCCGCTCCTTCCGGCGATCAGGACGTGTTCCTTGAGACGCCCACTTTGAAGGGCGAAGGGATACAACTCGCGAGTCCCGTACGAGACCATGCCGGTTGTAATGTCGCCCAAGGCCGCGAACGTCCTGGCCAGCGGCGGGAACGGCGAGCGATCCGGCTGGTAGTCCGTTCCGAGGTGCTTGGCGGCCAGAAGTTCCAATGTTTGTTCGATGTCCGCTTTGCCGTCGGCGTCGGAATCGGCGACGTACGCCCGCCACAATCCGTCCACCTTTGAACCGAGAACCGGCTTGAGCTTTCGACACAGCTCCTGCATGCGGGTCATCATGGAGCGTCACCTGGTTCGCCTTCGAGGGCGGTGAGTTTGCGGTGCGAGGAGAGGTATGCCTGGGCCGTCTCGGGGAGAGCCAATCGTAGTCGGGAGACATCGCGCCAGAGGTTCACGCGTTGGTCGCGTTGCTCCTGGTAGAGTTCCTGGATCCGTTTGTGGCGAGAATAGAATTGCTTGGCGTCGGGCAGGCCGTGGTAGGCCCAGTGGGCGTACAGGGAGTTGGTTGCGGCCGATTTGGCCAGCTCCAGTTCGTACATGTTCTGGCGGTACACTTCGTAGCGGTGCCGGACCTGCGCGATGATGTCGTCGAGTCCCAGCCAGGAGGTCGTTTTCTTGTCGGAGAGGATGGCCGTGATAGGGTCGCCGGGGGGCGGCGCGAAGTAACCGTGAGCGATGATCTCCTCGACGGTTTGGTTGCGGTCGAGGGTTCGGACAGAGGGAAGTTCGTTGGAGAATCGGTACGGCGTTGCCGGCTCGTTCAGTATCTTGGGACCCGTCAGCACTGCGGGTAGCCCGTAGCGTTCGAAGACCCCACCCTGATAGAAGTACGGGACATAGTTGCCCGTGGAGACAGGGCCGCTGGACGATTGGATTGGGTACATTTTGCCACCTCGAAAGTGTTCACTTGGCGGTGGTAAATGGGGCGGAGTACTTAAAGCTTCCGCTTTTTGCTGCCCCCCAGTAGCGAATCTCACGGGACCCACAGTGCGACCGATACCTTTATGAATCGGGGCCTCTTTCGCCTGCGTTGAGGTGCCGAAATGACCATCGAAAGGAACATCTGGCCGGGTTCAATCGACGATCAAGTCGAGTTCGCGACCCGCGCCCGCTTGGCGGAAATCGGCGCTCGATCGCGCCGTCGTCTCGGCGAATTGTCAGTACAGTTTGCCCGCGCCGAGGGCGTCGATAAGGAGCGTTTGCTGGCCGAAATCGAGTTCGAACGCTGGCTCGTCGAGGGCTGCCAAGAAGACCTGCTCTGACACCCAGGTGTTAGACTGGGTAGAATGTCGGCCTCGGACTCCGGCTCGGATAAGAATCAATATTCCCATAGTCCGACCTTTTCTCGTTTCCTAAGTCCTTGTCTTCAAGCCACTTATCAGCCTCTGGCCCCAAATAGTCCCACACCGTCCTCTCGGTTTCATTTTTGCCTGCTCCAGCATCCCGCCTCTTCACCTTTTCCGTTCATCCAATCATCAACGTCAGCCCGTTATCGTCGCCCCGTCCGGGGGGTCAACCCCGCAGGGTTAGACCCCCCAACTCGGGCCCAGAGGCCCGAGTCGACGCCCCGCTCGACCGTGTCGCTTGCACCTCCGAGTTATTCCGTTCGTCACCGCACGCCGCCCCTTTCACCCGTGAAGAAATGGCGCCCATACACGTTCTATCATCCACCTGTCCGAGTACCCCCACGCGCAGTCCGTCGTCCCCGTACCGCATGACTTCGCCTGTCGCCGCGTTACCGTCGCCGTGCACTCCAGCGGAACGAGTCAGCCAACACGCTCGCCGCGAAAGCTCCCGCGTCCGCTCCGACCGTCAGCTACCCCACCCGTCGCCGATGCACCCCCTTCGCAGATCCGAGCGCCTCCGTCCGCCGGACCGAGGCGAAGCCGAGGTCCGGTTCTGGGATGCAAGAAACAAAACCGGCATTCACCCCAACCATTCCGCAATCGCTGCCGTCAGGCCATTCCTCGGCCGGCACGTTCCACCATCGTCCGACGACCGCCGCCGACCCATCCGCTGCTCGTCCGTCCACTGACCTCCGAAGCCGCCAACCGTGCAGCCGTTACTACCCCAAAGCCCCGCCGTGCCAGAGAATCGTCCGCCGAGCGGAGCGAGGCGGATGTTGAACCGAGGCGAAGCCGAGCGTTCGACCCATGCGAAGCATGCACCCGAAAGGTCCTCGCAGGATGCTGGCGTTCACATCCGGGCACCTTCGATCTCACCCCATCGCTCACCGCCGATACCGTTCCTGCTTGAGCTACCGACAGCCCGTCACCCGTACGTCCTACGACAGGCATGCGAAGGAGGACGATGTCATCCTCCTCTCCGTCGTTGTTCTTTTTCCGCCTCAAGCCGTGCATCGACCTGTTCGTCCCGGTACAGCCCAAACCGCTTCGCAACCTCGGCGAACGCCTTCTCGAATTCTTCCTTGTTCATCTTTGTACCTCCGTGCCGCGAGGGCACCGCTCGAATTTGAGTGGTGCCCGAAGTTCGGATTCGATTGGATACGCGGTCATCACCGGTCGGCCATGCCGGTCGCATCATGCACCACACGGATGGCGAAACCCAGCGCGGGTACGCTGTCAGCTCCGTCCCGCCGACCGTAACGGTCGGCGGACGGGGGACCTCGGCGAAGCCGAGCGTCCACCATGCGAAGCACAAAAAAGAAAACGGGGGAGATCACTCCCACCGTGCCAGCATCGCCGCCAGTTCACGCTGCTTCCTTCTCCGCCTTGCCGCCCGCAATTGCTCGATCTCCTTCGTGAGCCGCTCCACCTTCATGTAGAGCCTGACGAGGTCCTTGAGCTCCACGTCCAGGATGTCCTCGATGGCGATGACGCCCCGCAATGCGTACCGGACAACGACGTACTTGTCCGCATCCCGAACGTGGAATCTGATCGTGTCGATCATCATCCGGACGTTGCGACGCTCCTCCCGAAGCTTGTCGATCTTGTACCGCCCCTTGTCGAACTTGCCCACGGTTCGCTCGAAATCGGCCGTACTGAACGCACCCCAGCTGATGCCGCCGTCCTCATCAATGTCCGGCCTGATCACCGGAGCATCTCGTACCGGCAAGGCCAAGATCGGTCCCCACTCCTGGATATACACCTGCCGCTCCAGCTC
>Ga0315274_10001719_pt1 | contig 33527 bp, 29 predicted proteins | sample YL17G02_20_MG_FD_203700 | JGI IMG/M metagenome (GOLD analysis project Ga0315274, IMG submission 203700) | Sediment microbial communities from Yellowstone Lake, YNP, Wyoming, USA - YL17G02_20 | ecosystem: Environmental > Aquatic > Freshwater > Lake > Sediment | place: USA: Wyoming | collected...
CCGCCAATAGGCCGGGTCTTCACTACAACGGGTTTGAACCCGCCCACCGGCCCTCACAGCCCCGAAAATCAGGACTTTGGCCTCAAGAAAATCCGAACCGGAGCCGAATCCGCGAAGTCGGGCTAATTCAGGACGTGACCCCGCCTGTCCTTCAGGTCCAGGAAACGAGCCGTCCGGGCACCCATGCCAATTCTGGTTAGTGACGCGCCGATTTCGGCCTCGCCACGCCGCCTTTTCTGCGAAGGTGCAAGCCCTTCAGGTACAGATCACCTACGTCGATGCGCCCATCCGACCGGAATGAAACGACACCCAATTCAGCGAGGTAATCCAGGAGCGCGTTAGGCTCGGTCTCGGGCGGGCGGGCCTTTTCCTTGGACCAGTCGATCCGGTCGATCCGCAGCACCTTGAGGACATCCTTTCTCATGGCCGGAACCTGAAACGGGTGGATTTGAAAAGTCCGCTCAAGCGTTCGGAGCCATGGAAACTCTTCATCGGTCAGTTCCTTGACTCTAAACTCCGACACTCGATCTAACGCCCCACGCAACGCCGTGTAATGGATCTTGTGATTTCCCTTGGCTCGTTGGTCTCTCGTCTCGAGGCGGGCTGCCTCCTGAATCAGCATCAGGAGTGGCCGAGGGAACACGCGACCGTGGCCGTCTTTCAGATGGTTAGGAATCCACCGGAGAGTGAGCCCACGTCGCACGTCATGTCCCATGTACTCGCCGAACATGTATTTCACAATCGCCGCGTAGTCCTGTTCATCTTGACCTGATGGGCGCCACCCAAGCGTGGGATGCTTTTCAAGCTGCAATCGTCCCTTACTGAGGTAATCGCGCCATGAATCGCTCGCGTTAGCAAGGCGCTTGAACAGAAGGGCATATAGTTCCCCCGTGTTCCAGAAGATGTCCACGGGATTCCATGCGATCTTGGCGATGTCTGGTCCTCTCAGCGCGGCATGCTCGTACAGGTCCCGCCGCAGGAATATTTTGGATCTGATACGCTGCCATCGGCGAGAGTAAACAGACCAGAATTGCACAAGCCCCTGTAGGACGGCTCTGACCGTAGCCCAGTTGTTAGGGCTAACACGGTCGAGTTCATCGTATGTGACGAAGACATACTCGTCGGTCTCCGTGAGCTTCTTATCCAAGGCGTCAAGGACTGCAAACAGCTCCGCTTGGTTGCGTTGATCTTGCACCGTTCGGACGAGCAAAGGAAGATCCCAGGTCGGCGAAGACAAGACCCTGGCCAGCGGTGCCGGCAGAGCTGCGGCACTAACCTTTGATTCACCTATGAGGACTCGTACAAGTAGGCCGAGCCAGAGTTGGCGGAGGTCATCGGGGCCCTTGTCTCGGGAAAAAGAGTCCATGAGGTCGGATGGCGGAAAGGTGATGCCACGTGTCTCGAAGCCTACCAGCCATGCAGATCGCTCAAGAGGAGCCGTCAAGTAACCCTGTTTCTTCGCGAGTTCCGAAAGCAGGGCGCGTCCTTTAGGAAACTTGAGTGCCTGGAAGAGATGGGATTTGCCCGCACCCTTGTCTCCGATGATGACTCGAACCTGTGGGTCCAGTACGCGGAGATGTCGCGAGATCGGCAAGAACTGACGTAGAAAGACGTCAGCGTCATCGGGCGCGGATTCGGCCACTCCCTGCCCACATGCGTTTGGGATGTCGTGTAGCAGATCCTGCTTGTCAGGCGTCTTCACGGTTCTGTCCTCCCGATTCTGCTGAGGATTCCAGCAAGGAAATCCCGGTAATCACCTTGAGTCAGGGTATCTGCCACGGCGTTCAGTGATCGCGATTGCTGAATGTCAGGCCGAAATTCCAGTACCAGAGGAGAATGCGGCTCGCCGGAAGCATCGGCGGAGGGAACGGGCCAGACATTTTCGGGAATTGAATCAGGCCATCCGTTGGCCGGCTCAGCATCATAGAATTCTTCGCTGAACAGGCTGTAGGCCGCATCCGTAAATGCCTCGACGCGGTCCATTCGGTCCTTGCCGGAAGCTGACGGAGCCATGGCGTAAACGAATGCACAGTTCTGCTGAGGCAGATCGCGCTCGATCTTCAGACGCCCCAAGTGGCCGATCACAATCCTCATGCCCGCCCAACTCTGTGCGTTGTCCAGCCCGAAAACCACGTCCAAATGCGCGATTCCATTCAAGGCCAGTCCCCCAATATCATGCAGCCCTGCCCGCGAGTCCAACAGGATGTAGTCGGCCTTGATCTGGCTCTTGAGCTCCTTCACCAAGCTGACCAACGACGGCTCGTCCGCACTTTGATCGTGCACCAAGCCCTCGTAGTCGATTCGCGCGAGTTTCTCCAGGTAGTCATCGTCCAAGCGTCCCGATGGAATCACGGTGATTGGTGCCCCTTTCGGCCCGATGATCTCCGGTGCATCGCAGACACCCACGTAATCGCCAAGGTCTGCCCGCCCGTTTGCCTGGACGGTTCGCTCCAGCAGGTAATCCACGACCCCAAAACGAGGCCCATCACCCGCCAACGGGAAAGCCACACCTGCTCCGGGAGCTTCCAGATCGAGATCCACCACACACACTCGCTTACCTGCACGCGCCATCTGGATCGCAAGGGAACACAATGCAGTTGTTCTGCCGACACCTCCCTTGAAGGAGAAGAATGCCAGGATAGGCACGGTTTTTCCATTGAGTTGCCAGGGAGGATCGATGGGTTGACCAAACCACGCTCCTTTGGAGAGCCGACGGTTGAGCTCCCGCACCTGTGGGGTTCCATCGTCAAGAGGACCGGCCTCATTCCAAGCCTTTTCCAGAACGATATTCCCGCTGTTCTTAGGCTCCTTTGCGTTGAAAACCCATGTCTCGCCTGTCCAGAAATCGCCCATGACGGTTCTCATCTGTGAGTCGATCTTGGATTCAAGAACACCTGCATCACATCCAGAGCGTGGCCAACAGAGAACTCGCAGCCTCCCCCGTAGATCCCAAACGAGGCACCACTGATGGCCTTGGCCCCGAATGTCCGTGGCAGTTATGACCTTCCTGGCTTCCTCCCGAACCTCTGAGAAGTGTTTCATCTCTGGTTCCCCCTTCCATCCAACAGGAGAGGTGCAATGACTTCCGATAGCATGGATCTTGCGACCTGCGAGACGAGACTCGCATCAGAAGAGGACACCGCACCCGTCGCCGCGTATCGCAAATCAGGCCTCCATACAGCAATCGCCTCGGCCAGTCTCTGCACTTGGTCCACTCGATATCGGGACAGTGCCGGTGAGAGCATTGAGGCCCAGTCAAGTGCCGCAGCCGATAGCGCCTTCAGGTTGTGCCCATAGGCTCGCGGGCCGTACCCATGGACCTGCAATAGGGCCTTCAGGGCACATTCAATGACGTATCCACCAAGATACGTGGCGTTGTCTTCTCTTCCTTGATTCGTCAATACAGAGGAATCCGAGAAGTGACGCAAACCAGCAGACAGGTAGTCTTCAGACATCAGGATACTCCATTCTGTACGCCACCTTCAACACTACATCTGTTCCTGCCATTGGCTACGATCCGCTAGGGGCCTTCGCAGCTTCACGGCCATCCCCCACCTTTCGGAAAACGGGGGACAGTCACCTGTTTCCGCCTTCTCTCATCTCATTTATCTCTCGGCCCTCGCACCCTTACGGCCATCCCACTCATATCGGCCTCACCACATCTGTCCGGCCATATGGGCCACCAACCAGCTTGTCGCAGCTTCATCAGACGCGCATAACTACCGGTATTATGGCGAAGGCAGGCGGGGAAGGCAAGGGGCTTTCCATTGATTATTGATAATGGATGATTGAATCAGCGTTCATCCGTGTTCATCTGCGGTTCCATTTCTCTTCGTGCCCTCCGTGTCCTCTGTGGCCCACTGGATTTTCGATTTACGATTTATGATCTGCGATTGGGGGAAGGACAGGCAGCAGGGAGCAGGCAGTAGGCAGTAGGCATCAGGGCTCAAGTGGCTTCTTTCCTTCCTACGTTCTTACCTTCTTCCCTTCGGCCCTCTGTGGGCTCGGTCGTTCAAGAATCCTCTTTCTTATCTACCACGGAGATCACGGAGGACACGGAGAATGAACGGATTCTCCATCGATGCCACAAGACAACAGGAACCTCGTTGAAGGTTGAAGTTCTCTCAACCTGGTGTTTTTCGTTTCTGTCTCCGTGGCCTCAGTGTCCTCCGTGGTAGAAGAAGTGGATTCCTGCTATCGCAGGAACGACAGAGTCGGAATCCGCGTTCATCTGCGGTTGCATTACCTCTGCGTCTGGGCGTCTCTGCGTGAGATGATCTTCTCGCGTGGCGGTTTTTTTGGGGGGGCCGGCAATTGGCGTGTTGCGTCGGGGCCGGGGGGCCGATATAATCTCTGGGAGGTGAAATTCACGGGGTGTAGCTCAGTTTGGCTAGAGCGTGTGGTTTGGGACCACAAGGTCGCTGGTTCAAGTCCAGTCACCCCGATTTTAAGCCTAACTTCCATTTTGCAGAACTCCGCTTAGAGATGAAGACCAATGCGACACGACAACTCGACGAGCTGGGCATTCACTACGAGCTGCGGGAGTACGAGGTGGACCCGGACGATCTCAGCGCGATCAAAGTCGCCGGCCAGATCGGCCTGCCGCCGGACCAGGTCTTCAAGACGCTGGTGGCCAAAGGGGATGTACATGGCATTGTCCTGGCAGTGGTGCCGGGCGACGCGGAGGTGGACCTGAAAGCCCTGGCCCGGCTCTCCGGCAATCGCCGGGTCGAGCTGGCACCCGTCAGCCAGTTGCAGGCCCTGACCGGCTATATCCGCGGCGGCGTGACCGCCCTGGCGGCCAAAAGGAACTACCCCGTTTACCTCGACGAGTCAGCCCAACTCTACGACATCATTTCCGTCTCCGCCGGCATTCGCGGGACGCAGATCCTGCTCGCCCCCCAGGACTACGTCCGCGCTACCAACGCCACAATGGGCCCCCTCGCCCGCCCGATCGCCTGAACAAGAGTCCGGAGGGAATGCAGGATGTTTGCGGAGACTTTTACACTGTCTTTTGTCTGCGGACCCAGCCGACGAGGGCCATGCCGATCCCGCCGAGCACCAGTGCGCCCGGGGCCGGGATGGCCGCCGGTGTGCCGTTGATGCGGAAGGCGTCCAGATCCGTGGTGACGATGGTCCAGGGGCCCCCGCCCACTTCCTGTGCGTGCAGACCAGTTACCTCCGGCGACGACGTGTTCCAGGCGGCCAAGGTGTCGTCCGAAGCAGAGGCGACGAGCCAGTAGTCGGTATCCGGCGCAAGCAGCGGCCGGAGGATGGACGTGCCTATCAGCAGAGGATTGTTGTTGTCGAGACCACCCATCTGATCGATGAACGAGAAGGATTCAAGGATCGATCCCGGCTGACCGGAGGTATCGGTCCTGAGTGACACGGTCAGTTGATTGGTCCCCGTGACCAATGCGGCGGCCAATTCGATGCTATCGAGATAGCACGCCGGCAAGCTCGTCAAGGAGAACTGGTTGCCCTCGGTAACGTTGCCAACGCCAGACATCATGCCAACGGGGGAGCCGCTGTTTATGTTGTAGGAATTCCCCGAGCCAAAAGTGTTGAACAGCGCCGCCGCACCCGCTTGCCCGCCCACAACGAAAACGATGACCGCCACAATCAGAACCACCCTGGAACTGCCACGTGCGCTGCACATTTTCCGACCTCCTGTCCTCAATCACTCACTCGTTCCATCATCGCCGAGACACGCGGCGTACGGCACTCCTGTCTCATCTGGGAGCAGAAGTCCCCGGAGGCATCCCTGCCTCAGAGACGCCGTTCTGTTGTATTGTACCCGAGTGCTCGCGCACCTGTCAAAACGAAAGCCGGAGAACTGGAAAATCCCCGTAAGACTTCAGGCCATTCGCTTCACTTCATCCCGGGGGACAGACGCGTCCCGGGGCTTGGGGCGGGCAGGAATTGGATTTACAGGGTTTGGCGAGCGCGTTATCAATACACGCCGAACGCTGGTTGGAGATCGGTATGGCCTCCGCGAAAGAGCGGGCAAGAGAATTCATCGAACGGGAGAAGGCGTTTCGCCTCGGCGAGCTGCTGACGGAGTCGTTCCATCCGAAGACGCGAGAGCTCTCACAGACGATGGAGAGGGAACTACGTGCGGGCATCCGGATGCTGCAATCCGTGGACGAGGACATTCCGCCCGCCCTGGACCGGATCTTTGCCCAGGAGTCGTTCGGGAGTCTCGTCGAGGCCCTGCGCGAGGCGATGCGTACGGGCCATCGGATCTTCTTCACGGGCTGCGGCGCGACGGGCCGGCTCAGCATCCTTCTGGAGGCGGCGTGGCGCGAGTTCTGGCGCACGGCCGGAAGGGACAGCCCGCAGGCGACCCGGATGGCGGACCTGTGCGTCAGCATCATGGCCGGCGGCGATTTCGCCCTGATCAAGTCGGTGGAGGGCTTCGAGGACTTCCCCGCGTTCGGCCGGCACCAGTTGAAAGAGGCGGGCGTCCGGCAGGACGACGCCGTCGTCGCCATCACCGAGGGCGGCGAGACCCCCTTCGTCATCGGCACCGCCTGGCAGGGACTCGATGCGGGAGCCAGAGTCTTCTTCGTCTACAACAACCCAACCGACCTGCTGCGCCGGCACGTCCAGCGCTCCCGCGAGGTCATCGACGAGCCTCGCATTCAAAAGCTCGACCTGGCCACCGGGCCGATGGCCATCACCGGCTCCACGCGCATGCAAGCCACGACCGCCGAGCTGCTCGTCGTCGGCGCGGCCCTCGAAACAGCGATGCAGGGCGTGGCGTGTGAGCCTGTACGGGCAACCCGTGAGTACCGACGGCTTTTTGTGGAACTGCTGAGCCAGTTGTCGGCCCCGGACTGCGTCGATGCGATGGCCCGGCTGGTGCAGTTTGAGGAGACACTGTATCGGCGGCGTGGCCTGGTGACTTACGTCGCCGACTCGGTCCTGCTGGACGCACTGACCGACACAACGGAGCGTGCGCCAACGTTCATGCTGCCGCCGTTTCGCAAGAGCGGCGACACGCTGTCGCCGGTATCCTGGGTGTTCGTCAAGCATCCCAATCGGCCGACGCAGGAGGCATGGCGCGAGATGTTGCAGCGTGCGCCTCGCGGCCTGACCTGGGGTCCGGCGGTATATCAGCAGTTGAACGCGCCGGCGGCACTGCAGGCGAGCCCGCCCAAACTCGACAACGGCGAAATATACAGGTTCCAGATCGGCAACGAGCCAGATCCTTCCCGGACGAGTGCCCCGGATTCCGCACTAGTGTTCATCGATGTCGGGGGGAACGGTGTGCACAGCACACCCTGCGGCAACGCCGGATTCAAGAGAACGGCGGCGATTATCGTGGGACCTGAAGCGGCTCCGCCGGCGGTTGATGAGCGCTTTCATTTCGCTTGCGAATTGCCTGCGTCGCCGCTGCGGCTGTGGGAACATTTGGCGATCAAGCTCATCCTGAACACCGTCTCGACGGCGACGATGGTCCGCATGGGCCGGGTAGTGGGCAATGCGATGGTCTGGGTGTCGCCGAGCAACAAGAAGCTGATCGACCGCGGGACGCGCCTGATTTCCCTATCGACCGGCTACAGCTACGAGCAGGCGTGCGAGGCCCTGTACGAGGCGATGGACGAGGTCGCCCGCCGGTCGCAATCCGGCGAGGAGGTCCCCTCCCCCGTCGCACTGGCCATCGAGCGGATCGGAGCGACTGGCCGGGAGGACAAGGCATGAGGTCTGAAACCAGGAGTCTCCAGTTTCAAGTTTCAAGTTTGAAGTGGCAAACGCGGGGTTGCAGGCACACTTCACACTTGATTCTCGTTTTGCTCTTGTGCCTCTCCTCTTCCTGTCGGTTGGAACATGCCCGCGATGCTCAACTGGCACAGATCGACGCCGTCGTGATGGAGGAGATTCAGGCGGGCCATCTGCCCGGGGCGGTGGTCCTCGTCGGCCGGGGGAACCAGGTCCTCTACTGCAAGGCGTTCGGCCTCGAAGTGGCCGAGCCGTTCCAGGAGGCCATGGAGGAGGACACGATTTTTGACATGGCGTCACTGACCAAGCCCATTGCTACTGCGACCGCCGTCATGATCCTTGTGGACCAGGACAAGATCGACGTGAATGACTATGTGTCCCAGTACCTGCCGGCCTTCGCGTGCAACGGCAAGGAGCAGGTCCGGATCCGGCACCTGTTGACGCACACCTCCGGCCTGCCGGCCTACACGGACGCGAACGACCTGCGGACCCGCTTCGGCGAGTCCTGTCCCGACAACGTGATCGAGACGATCTGCAGCTTGAAGGCCCAAAGCCCGCCGGGCGAGGAATTCCGGTATAGCTGCCTCGGGTATATCACCCTGGCGAGAATCGTGAAGATTATCACGGGGAAGGACATCGACGAGTTCGGCCGGGCCAATATCTTCAAGCCTCTCGGGATGACGCACACGAGGTTCAATCCGCCGGTCTCATGGCTGGAGAAGATCGCCGCCACAGAGATCGTCAACGGCAAGCTGCTTCGCGGCACGGTCCACGACCCGCTGGCCCGGCTGATGGACGGCACGAGCGGCAACGCCGGGCTCTTCTCCACCGCCTCCGACCTATCCATCTACTGCCGCATGCTCCTCAACGGCAACTCCTGGAAGGGCAAGCGAATCCTCAGCCCCGCCGCCGTGGCGATGCTGACCGCCGCCCAGTCCCACGGCCGTGCTTACGGCTTCGACGTCAGCTCAGGCTACTCGTGGGTGAAAGGCCCCAACGCCTCTCCCAACGCCTTCTGCCACACCGGCTACACGGGCACCAGTCTCGTCTGCGATCCGGACAGCGGCACCTACCTCATCCTCCTGACCAACAGCGTCCACCCCCACGACAAGGGCATGTCGAAGCCAATCCGTCAGAAGCTCGCGGAGATCGTCTTTCCCCCTCAGCCGGCCGGGACGCCATCCTGATCGCCTGTCGGATTTTTCATTTGAACTCCCAATGGCTTCGGTATAGTCTCTCGGAGTACAGACACCTGGGACTTCGACTACCGCGAGAGATTGTGTTCGTTGAGTTGTAGCGCTCTAACACTATTTTGAGATGGGAGGAAATTGTATGGATCAGCCGACACATTCCTGGATTGCGATTCGTGCCGTCGCACTGCTCGAGGACACGGGGACAGAGCCCAATCTGGTCGCACTGCTCAAGCCTCACGTGCGGGAGGCTTCCATCGGGGCATGGATTCCCGATCAGGCGGACGCAAGGAGGGGAGGAAGCCGCGTGGAGAACCACGTTCTCAAGATGTCCCCATATCGCGGGGGGCAGCCCGAACGTTTCGTCACGAAGAAGACGGACTTGCTCAAGCATATCGGCCCCCACCGGTTGATCGCCGGCTTGCTGGATGGGGACCGGTCCCTGGATTCCCAGTGGTGGGCGGCTCCGTACAAAGGGGATGTGACTACCCGACCCGGCCAGCATATTCCGAACCGGGCGATGGCCCTGAGCACGATGCTCAAGGACCTTCTGCTGCTGGGAAACAAGAGGATCGATGCCCTGGTCTCGGGCAACGTGAGCTTCGTGGGTTCTCTGACGCCGGAGGCGCGCACGCAGGAGGATGCCGCCGCGGTGTACTTCTTCATGCTCAGTCATTTTGTCGCCGATGCGTGCATGCCGTGCCACTGCGACAGTCGCAAGCTCGCCGGGTACAACAACGGATTGCACATGCAACTGGAGAAGCATTGGGCCATGCAGGTGGGCACGTACTTCGAGAAAGACCACTTGCTCAAGAGCAAGCCGCTGCCTCGGGTCCATGACGTGCTTGGCAAGGCCAGGAATGTCGACGGGAAGTTCTCGCTTGCATTCAGCCAGACGAAGATTCCGAACCTCATCAAGGACCATGACGTCTGGCTTGAGCTGATCTACCTGTGCCGTGCGTCATTTGCGCTGGCCGGCATGATTGCGTCCAGTCAATCATGCCCGTACGGCGACGACCGCGCTCGAGCGAAATTCAAGGACCTTCAGAAGAGCAGACCGAAGTTCCTGGCGGAAATGGATCAGGCGGTCATGCACGACGCGGTCCTGAACACGGCCATCATCTGGAAGCACGTGTGGACCGGCGTCTGCAGGTGATGCCAACTGCGAATGGATGCCTCGCCTGCGGCTGTCTTCATCGCGGTTCCGGACTACCTTGATTGTCACGCGCTCCGGCCGCGAGCGGCCGCAATCCGCCGATGGTGCGTGATGCGTTTGACTCGTTCGCTCCTGCGGATCGTGTGAGCAGAAATGGGGAGGACCAGGGATTCAATCTACGTCTGAATCGTGTCCAGCTCGATAAACGCAATCGGCAGGAAGAGGAAGAGGGGCAGCCAGGCCCAGAACTCCGGCATGACCCGGCCCGCGATGACGATCTCCGTCGCGAGCATCTTGCAGGCAAACGTCACCACGAAGCACGTCGCCGTCAGTGCGAAGCTCGTCATGATCCGCGACTTCATCGACCTGGGGTCGCGGGAGATCAGCACGGGCAGACTCACCATGAGCATCGTCAGGTTGATGATCGGGTCCGTGATGCGGAAATGTTTGAGGCTGCACAGTTGGGCGACGTCGCGAATCTTCGTGTTCTGAGCGGCCAGGGCGGACAACTGGCGGGAGCTGAACAGGGAGGCGTGCCTGGACTCACAGATGATGGGGATGTCTTTGGGCAGGAGGTTGGGGGCCGCGTAGGATTTCGCCGGCCGCACGCCGTCCTGCGGTCCCGTCCCGACAGACACTCCGTTGACCAGGTCCCAGGCGCCTGTCTCGCTGTTGAAGACAGCCTGATCCGCGGTAATCCGGCCGGTGACTTCCCAGATCCCCGGCCGATCCGTAGCCCGGCGAGTGATGATCATGGGTCTCAGAAAGGAGGACGTCTTTACGTCGAACCGGCCGGAGTAGATCAGTGAGCCGTTGCCGTCCACGATGAACTCCGCCCTGAAGTACTCCTGCCCCGGCACGTCGCCATGACTGCGCACCAGCTTGTCGCTGATCGACGGGATGACCAACTCCTGGTCGACCACCCACACGCCGGTGAACAGGAGGGCCAGCACCAGAACGGGGCCGACGATTCGCTGCGCGCTGACCCCGGAGGCGATCATGGCCACCAGCTCATTCGTCCGGACCATTCTGCCCAGGGAAAACGCGGCGGCCACCACGGTGATCACGCCGGCCAGATCGCGGAAATACAGGGTCATGTTCAGCCCGTAATAGACCACGATGTTCTTCGCGACGGACCACGCCCCCATGTCGATGTGCTCGGCGAACTCGTCCAGGTTGACGAACAGATCGATGATCGTCCACAGCCCGATGAGGACGCAGAACGCGATGGCGTAGCCGACCAGAAAGTTCGCCGCAATGTAACGGTCCAAAATCTTCATCACTTTGTATCCCGCTGCCTGTCGTGCAGGCAGTCCTGCTTGTCCCACGAGACAGAAAGAAGCCGTTGCTCGTCCGTGCCCCGGCAATAACGGCCCCAATCGCCGATATCCCCAATCATAGCCGCACCCGCCGACGATAGGCAATCCCAAACTGGCTGTGCCGCAACTCTGGCCCATGTGACATTTTCCGGATTCATCGACACCGGGAGCCGGGATAAGCCTCGAAATTTTTGCAGAAAAGGGGTTGCAGCGGATGAGGAGGACGTATATACTCCAGAGGTTGACTCGCGGGCGTAGCTCAGAGGTAGAGCATCACGTTGCCAACGTGGATGTCGTGAGTTCAAATCTCATCGCCCGCTGTGTAGGAGTTGTCCTAAGGATGGGGATCTGCAAACGCATATCCGCGTTGAGGACCCCCCTATAGTATCGGCGAGTTACCGGCTAGGTGGTAGTTTGGCATTGGTCGTCGATACGTGGAAGCCTCGCGGCCGCGGCGGCGAGGTCGGAAACGTTCACCTGGCTAAGGGGATGATTCCCCTGATGCCTTTTTTTGTTTGGGCACAGGAACTGAGATTCAAAGCTATTTGGGAGCGCCGACATGGCGGAAGAAAAACAAGAAACGACACCTGAGACCACCGAGGAAACCCAGCAGACGGAGGAGCCCAGGACCGCGAAGAACACGGTTACGATCGAGGACGCCGGCCCCTGCAAGAAAAAGGTTGTCGTCGAGGTTCCGGAGGAGACCATGAAGGACATGGCCGACGAGCAGTACCGGGAGCTTCGCCGCGAGGCCATGGTGCCGGGCTTCCGGAAAGGCCGGGCCCCTCGCCGGCTCCTGGAGAAGCGATTCGGCAAAGAGACCAGCGAGCAGGTCAAGCTCAAGATCCTGGGCGAGGCCAGCGAGGCGGCCATCAAGGATAAGAAGCTGGACGTTCTCACCGACCCGGACGTCGATTATGAGAATATCAAGCTGCCCGAGTCGGGCCCGATGAAGTTCGAGTTTGAGGTCGAGGTCCGGCCGGAATTCGAGCTGCCGGCGCTCGAAGGCATCCCGGTCACGCGGACCAAGCTGGAAGTGACCGAGGCGCAGATCGATCGGGAGATCGAGCAGCTCCGCCGCTGGGCGGGCCTTTGGGTGCCCAAGGAAGACGGCACAGTCGAACAGGGCAACGAGGTCGTCGCGGACGTCCGGCTGAACGTGCACCTGATGGAAGAGGAGAAGGCCAAACAGGCCGAGGCGGCGGAAAAAGGAGAAGAGGCCCCTCAGCATGGGATCACCGAATCGGAGACGAAGCTGGACAACACCGAGATTCATGTCCGGCCGAACGGCTTTGTCGGGGCCGTCCCCGTCGCGAAACTCGACGAATTGCTGGCTGGAGCCAAGGCCGGCGACAAGAAGACCACGACCGTCGAGATCCCCAAAACGTATTTCCGCGAGGAGTACCAGGGCCGAACGGTGGACATCGAGATCGACATCAAGGAAGTCAAGTACCTCAGGCCGGCCGAGATGGACGGGCAGTTCCTCCAGCGATACCACGTGGGCAACGAGCAGGAGCTTCGCGACCGTGTTCGAGACAACCTGCAGGCCCAGCTTGAGTCGCAGATTCGAAGCGATATGAGCGAGCAGGTCTATCAACATCTGCTCAGCAACACGAACTTCGATCTGCCGATGGACATCGTCGCCCGGCAGGCAGGCACAATCCTGCAAAGGCAGTACATCAATCTGCTGGCCCGCGGCCTGTCGCGCGAGCAGATCGAAGAGCAGATGGAGCAGCTTCGCGCCGGCAGCGAGGAGCAGGCCAAGCAGCAGCTCAAGACCTTCTTCATCATGGACAAGGTCGCCGAGAAGCTCGGTATCGACGTGACCGAGGAGGAAATCAACGGCCACATCGCGCAGGTCGCCATCCAGCGGGGCCAGCGGCCGGAGAGGCTGAAGGAGCAGATGGAACGCGACGGCTCCCTCTCGCAGTTCCGCCTCGACATCCGGCAGGGCAAATGTATCAGTAAACTGCTGGAATCCGCGAACATGACCGAGCAGCAACCGGAAGTAAAGGCAAAGAAATCCAGAAAAGGAAAGAAATCGGCTGAGGAAAAGGCCGAAGAGCAATAACAGAAAAGGATGGTTCCATGCCCGAGCGACACTCGATAAGAGATTTTCACCGACAACGCGACGTTTACGACCAGTACTCGCAGTATCAGCGCTATCGCCAGATGAGCCTGGACGACATGCTGCTGGAAAACCGCATCGTTTTTCTGATCGGCGAGATCAATTACGCCCGCGCCGCGGAAGTGATCATGAAGATGTTGTACCTGGACAACCTCAAGCGGGGCCGGGAGATCAGCCTGTACATCAACTCGCCCGGCGGCACGGTGGACGACACGATGGCGATCTACGACACGATGCAGTTCGTGGGCTCGCCCATCGCCACCTACTGCATCGGCCGGGCGCAGTCGGGCGGGGCCGTAGTCCTTGCGGCAGGCACCAAAGGCCACCGTTTCGCGCTGCCCCACGCCAAGATCATGCTCCATCAGCCTTGGGGCGGCGTCACCGGCCAGGCCTCCGATATCCAGATTCAGGCGGAAGAAATCCTGCGGGCCAAGCAGACGATCAACCTCATCCTGGCCAAGCACACCGGTCAGCCCATCGAAAAGATCGCCGAGGAGACTGAGCGAGACCACTACATGGGCGCCGAGGAGGCAAAGCAGTACGGCCTGATCGACGAGGTCCTCCACGAAGAGGAGAAGAAGTCCGAAGAGACGAAAGAGAACAAGTAATACCACGCAAGGGAATACATAGATGCTCATGCAAGAGACGTTTATACCGATTGTCATTGAAAAGACCGGGCGCGGGGAGCGGGCGTACGACATCTATTCACGGCTCCTGAAGGATCGAATCGTCTTTCTGGGGGGTGGGGTTACCGATGCCAGCGCCAATACCATCATCGCCCAGATGCTGTTCCTGAGCAACGAGGACAGCAAGAGCGACATTCACTTCTACATCAACTCGCCGGGCGGCTCGATCACGGCGGGCCTGGCGATCTACGATACGATGCAGTTCCTTCGCTGCGACGTGGCGACCTACTGCATCGGCCAGGCGGCCAGCATGGCGGCCGTGCTTCTGGCCGGGGGCAAGAGCGGAAAACGATTCCTCCTGTCCAACAGCAGGGTCCTTCTGCACCAGCCTCACATCATGGGCGTGCTCGAAGGTCCGGCCACCGATCTGGACATCGAGGCCCGGGAGATCCTCCGGCTGCGGACCCGGATCTATCACATTCTCGCCAACCACAGCGGCCAGCCACCGGCCAAGATCGAGAAGGACTCCGACCGCAACCTCTGGCTCAGCGCCGAGGAATCCATCAAGTACGGGCTGGCCGACAGGATCCTCCAGAAGGCCCCGGAGATCGTCAGGAACGAGCAGCAGCAAGAGTGACAGTAGGCGGCAAGACACATGAGGCGTGAATCGAATCCGTCACACAGGTCCTGTGGGTCCCATAGGACCCGTGTGCTTCTGGTGCTCACGGCGATTCTTTCAGCCGGCTGCGGAATCGGAAGCGAGAGAAAGCACCCGCTCGAACTGAAGGTCGAGGCCCTGCAGCGGGAAAAGGCGGAGTTGGCCGGCAGTCTCGAACAGTGCCAGGTCGAGAATGAGCAGTGGCAGCAGCAGGTCAAAGCGATGGCCGCCCTGCCGAAAGACAGCGGCGAGAATCCCTATAAGCTCGCGAGCGTCCGGATCGCCAGGTTCACGGGCTTCTACGACAAAGACGAGGACGGCAGGCGGGAGAAGCTGCTCGTTTACCTTCAGCCCGTAGATGCGAGCGGCGACGTCGTCAAAGCCGCCGGGACCGTGCACGTTCAACTGTGGAACCTTGAGGACCCGAACGGCCAGGTACTTGTCGGGCAATGGCAGATCCAGCCCGCGGAATTGCGCAGACTCTGGATCAGCGCGCTGGTGTCCGACTATCGTATCGGCTTCGACGTGTCTCTGACACCCGAGCTCCTGGCGCAGCCACTCACCGTGAAGATCACATTCACCGACTACCTCACCGGCGAGATCCTCCGCGACCAGCGCGTCATCAAGCCGAAGCCCGATTAGTCGCCTCAGCAGCGACCCCTATTGCTTTCACGCATGAATCCGCCGGCGACGTGCAGTTCCGGACGCGCCAGGAGGTCGAATTCCGGCGTTTGTTCTTGACTTTCCCACTTAGCTTATGTACAAAGAATGAAGAATAAAGATGCCGGTAAATAGGAATCCCGCAATAGAGGCTGTAACCCGGAAATCGTGACATCGAAAGGAGGGCCTGTGCTCGGTCCAGCGAGCGAGAAATGCGCGAAGCGTGAAGGAGGGGCGCGACATGTATGGACGCTGGGCATCCTGGTAGGAACGCTGTTGGCCTGTGGCGCGTTCGGCAAGGATGCAAGGCCGGTTTCGCTGGACCCGCCCCTGAACCATTGGCTCTATCAACTGCCGGAGGCAGACCAGATGGCCCTGGTTTCGGTCACCGTATGGGTGCAGGATGAACTGGGTGCACCGGTGCCCAAGGCGACCGTCCTTGCCCACTGCCTGCCTTGGCACTATGTCTGTAGAGAGACCGCCGACGAGAACGGGCAAGCCAGTTTGCAGGGTCCTCTGGGCGACTGGACCGTCTATGCCGGTCGGTCGGGATACCTTGCCGTCAAGCGCAACGTCACGGTGGCGAGGGACTGCAAGATCATCGTTGCGTCCGAGAATCGTACGGCCTCGCGCTTCATGGATATCCTGCCGCCTGAAACGGGCCAGGAGCTATCCTATGGGCACTGTGCGATTGCGCTGGACTTGGAGGATATCCCGACCCCTTCCACCTCCCGCTTGAACATCGGCAGCCTGCAAAACAGCACGCTGGAACTGTCCAGTACTCCCGGAATCAAGGGGTGGCTGTGGATCACGCGGGACGCCTCCGCGGATCAGTCCGGATTGGCGTTGGGGTATCCGTACAATACGGCCGAGCCCGAGGACATGCCGGACCTGGATTCCGGCCTGTCGGAACTCAGGATGCACTTCGACGGTCTCGGTGAGAAGGTAAGGGCGGTTGTCAATTTCACGAATCTCGATCAGGTCTGCCACACAGGTTACGTGGCCTACTACATACCGCCGGCTGGCGGCGAGGCGACCATTCGGGTCACCCCGGGCACCTATCGCCTAGATGCAACGGTGATGCCCGGAGCAGGCATCGTCTACCTGTCACAGACGCGGCGACTCGAGCCCAATGACGTATGCGAGTTCGACTTCGGGAGCACATTCACTGTTCAGGCCCGTGTCCTGACTTGGAATCGCAGTCAGCTCCATCTCTGGTTCGACATCATCGACAATTATGGCAACTGCCTCTTGCAGGTCCCCTCAGACGACACATACGTGCGACTGACACAGGACGGGAGTCTGATATACGAAGGGCCGACGTATGAATCCAGATCGAGACACCTGCGGCTGGATTTGGATTGGGAGCCCTACTGGCGGGAGGAATCGCCGATCTCGTACGAGTACCAGATCTCGAATGCGGCGACGGGCAACCTCCGTGTCACGGGCAGTTTCCCCTCCGACCCGAACATCTCCCTTGCGGCAGGCAATCTCCCGATCGCGTACCAGTCCGATCATTTTGAGCTCCGTCTGCTCGACCTGCCGGAAGAACGAGGCCGGAGACTCGCAGAAGGTCTGGAGACAGCCCTGCAATGGTTGTTTACTCGCTATGCAGGGCCCGTGTCACCCGCGAACCGCGAGCGGTGGCCGTTGGAAAGCAAGGCACCGGTCGGTGTGGGGTGGTCCGGCGGGAGCCAGTTCTCGGTCAATGTCTATGGTGGCTCCATACTGGAACCCCAACTCCCCGAAGGCAATACGTCTGTGCTGTTCCATGAACTCGGGCACTGCTATCAGGCCAGCCCACCCCATCATCAGGCGCGTGCGATGGGATCGACGACGTGCGAGTCCAATGCGTCGTTACTCGCCGGCTACGCCATGAAGGCTGTCCAGGGCGACCGTGGCCTGCAGTACATGCAGCAGACGTATGCCGACAGGTTCTTTCAGCGACTTCTGTCTGGTGCGCCGAACAGCAAACCGAACGCGGACGACTATGATTTCATCTATTTCTACATCCACAATCGCTATGGACAGGCCGTGCACCGGGACTTCCAGCGGACCATGTACCGCTCGGAAGGCAACTGTGAAGCGATCCTCCTGTCAGCGGACTTCCTTGTCAGCGAAGGCGAACGATCTGCCGCGATCTACTCGTTCCTGTGCGGAGACAACCTCGCATGGCTCTATCGCTGGATCGGCGAGGACGTGACCGACGAGGTTATTGACCAGGCGATCGCTTATTTCACCCTCCAGGGGGCAACGATTCCCGAAAGTCCCGCGTTCCGCTGACGAACGGACAATCATAAGAAGCGGACGGCGCTATCCTGAAACGACAGGCTCACGTGAGGGATCCAGGCCGATGACGGCGGCGAATCGGCCGCAGGCGTCGCCTTCCCGCCGGTGGCTGGGGAAGAGATCGTTGCGACAGAGCGTGCAGACCCCTGCCGTGTGAATCGATTGGGGCGCAAGACCGGCACGTATCACGGCGTCCGTGTTGGCCTGCCACAGATCGAAGTGGGATTTCCCACGAGGCCCGCGTTGGAAGAACCCTTTGGCGTGAGGACCAATCCCTCGAACGGCCGCGGCTACGACTTCATCGCCGACCTCATAGCACTCCGGCCCGACGGATGGGCAGATGCACGCCACCAGGTCGACGGGGTCGCAACCCAGCTCGATCATCCGGCGCACGACCGCCGGCGTGATCCCCGCCACGGTCGCCCGCCACGAGGCATGGGCGAATCCCGCCGCCCTCCCGCGCCTGTCCGCAATCAGCACGATGGGACAGTCCCCGCTCTTGCCCATCAGCGCCAGTCCCTTCGTCGCGGTCACCAGCCCATCCGCAAACCCGGCACACCCGCCCCGCTCACAGATCAGAACATCGCCCCCGTGCACCTGCTCCAGGAACGCAGCATCTTCAAAGCCCAGCATGCGGGCAATCTCCCGCCCCGCTGTAGCCGGTTCATGCCGGACGTGCTGCACATTCGGTCCCTGCCGCGTCGTCACAAGATGGGCAACCCCGATCGCCTCCAACGCGGCAAACCGGCCAACCAGCCACCCGTTCGACAGCCCCTCCAGCCGAAACTCCCCCGTCAAATCCGTTCGACCGTCAATCATCCAAAATTCCTATCGTATCCGTGTCCGTCATCATGCCGGCCCACCCAGAGTACCCAATCAAACACCTTTAGCCAACGGTTCATCCATGACGCACATGCGCCGACATAACCATAGAAAGCCAATCCTTGACAGGCAGAGGGAACACTTGTATGAGGTTGGCGAGCGTGCCGTCGGGCGCGGACAGGAGTGCCTTGGATCGCCGCACAGCGCCGGCATGGAACACAACGGACGTCTGTGAATGCTGTTTAACTCGTACGTATTCCTGTTGGTTTTTCTGCCGGTCACATGGGTGATCTTTCGGCTCGTCACGCGGCTGCGGCTGTCCGCCGCGGCCATGGTCACGCTGGTCGCAGCGTCTCTTGTCTTTTACGGCTACTGGAATCCGAAGTTTGTCCTGCTGATCCTGCTGTCCGTTGCCTTCAATTATCTCTGGAGCACACTGCTCGACCGATCGCGGGGCCGCTCGAGATTTCTCCTGGCCCTGGGAATCGGAGTGAACCTCGCCCTCCTCGGGTACTTCAAGTACACGAACTTCCTGCTCGACAACCTCTCCCGGGCAGGCTTGCTGCCACAGATGGAGCGGGACATCGTCCTTCCCCTGGGCATCTCCTTCTTCACGTTTGTACAGATCGCCTACCTGGTCGATATCCACCGCGGCGTCGCCCGGCGAGGGGGTCTGCTCGAGTATGCGACGTTCGTGACGTTCTTCCCTCAACTGATCGCCGGCCCCATCGTGCGGTATCGTGAGATCGTCCCGTGCTATGGGGGCCTGCGGCTGTGGCGCGATGAGCTACCGGAACGTGGCCGCCGGCCTGGGATTCATCGCCCTGGGTCTGTTCAAGAAGGCCGTGCTCGCCGACACCCTGTCGCCGTGGGTGGACGACGCATTCGGCACGGCGGACACGCTGTCCTTCATCGAGGCCTGGGGGGCCAGCTTGGCCTACACGTTCCAGATTTACTTCGACTTCAGCGCGTATTCCGACATGGCCATCGGCGTGGCCAGGCTGTTCAACGTCGATCTGCCGATCAATTTCAACTCCCCCTATAAAGCGACTTCGTTCATCGACTTTTGGCGACGGTGGCATATCACGTTGTCCCGCTTCCTTCGGGACTACCTGTACATCCCGCTGGGCGGCAATCGCAAAGGGGCCGCGCGTCAGTATGTGAATCTGCTCGCGACGATGCTGCTGGCCGGCCTGTGGCACGGCGCCGGGTGGACCTCGTGCTCTGGGGCGGGCTCCACGGCGTCTATCTGGCGATCAACCACATGTTCCGCCAGCTCAGCCGCCGATTCGCATGGCATGTCCCGGTGTGGGCCGGTTGGGCCATCACGTTCGCCTGCGTGAACGTCGCATGGGTCTTCTTCCGGGCCGATTCCGTCAGCCGCGCCGTCGATATCGTCAAGGGCATGGCAGGCATGAACGGCATCATCGTGAAAAGCCGGCATCTGCCCGAGTTCCTGGTCCAGGCGCTGGCGGCCATTCACATCCCCGTGGTCGGCAAGCCCGCCACGTGGCACTATTTCGCCCCTGAGGAGCGCAACTTGCTCCTTATAGCCGCCATCATCGCTCTGGCTGTGCCGAACACGTGGGAATGGGTCCGCCGCAGCGTCGAGCGCCGGCCGACGAGACAAACGGCGATCTTTATCGGCATCGTCCTGTGCATCTCCGTGTTCTTTCTGGGCAAAGTCAACGAGTTCCTTTACTTTCAGTTTTAGTGGATCGACCGCTCGATATGCGTAGCCACAGGAAATGGATAAAGACGCTGGGAGCCACGGTTGGCCTGCTGATCGTCGCGGCCAGCGCGGGCGATATTCTCCTGCCTCGGTGGCTGGACGTGGACCGAGAGCCACTCGACGAAGACCTCGTGCAAAAGGTGTATAGCCTGTTGATCGAGCCCGGCAGGGTCCCCCGGCGTGATTGTCGCTGGGGATTCAAGGGCGCAGAGGCAGGTGATTCCAGAAGTCCTCAGGCGGGAGCTGGGCGTTGACGCCGTCAACGTGGCGGTGGCCGGCGGAGAGCTCATCTCGGTGGCCAAGGCCCTCCAGCGATATGGCCTCAGCGAGAAGAGACCCCTGCTGATCCTCAGCGCCACGGTTTTTCAGGTCAATGACGGGGCGATCGATCACGACGCCATCTCCATGGATTGCCTCATGGCCATGCGGTGGATCGATCAGATGGCGATCTTTCACGAGAAGCTTCCGGAAATGGCGTACCGGAAGATCCGGATGTACAAGAGGTGCCTCGGCACCAAGTGCGGCCTTTCGTCCGTGCGAAAGAAGCATTTTGTGGAGGACGGTTTCATGGGGATCGATGGGACATTCGACATTTCCGGCATGAGAGCGCATCCGGAGCGGATCAAGCACCCCTGGTACGAAAACCTCCGCCTCGACGGCCGCAAGTGGCGGGTGTTCCAGACGGCGCTGCGGGAGATTGCAGGGTCCGGCTGTCCGGTCCTCCTGTACAATGGACCTTCGAGCCCCGCCTGGCGGCAAGTGAGCCGTAACACCTTCATGGATGCGGCGGAAGAACAGTATTCCCGCCTGCTGCAGCGCGAGGCCGCACAATACCCCAACGTGCACTTCCTCGATTTCCACAGCGGCTGGATCGACGAGTTCCCAGACGCCATGTTCTACGACATCCAGCACCTCAACCGCACCGGCGCCGAGAAACTCACCCTGGTCCTGTGCGACGAGGCCAAAAGACTCCATCTCCTGCCCCCGCGCCCGAGCCCAACCGCCCTTGACCCGCGATGAGGCTCGTCGCTGCGCTTGCCCATCAGCGCCAGCCCTTTTTCAGCCGTCACCAACGTGATCGGAGGAAGAAGGCCGGCTGCAAGCCGGCCTGAATCATGAATTCTATCCCCGGATTGCCGGACAGACAGTCCCTCATTGGACGCTTTGGCTTTGGTATGTCTGAACCGTGGCGGTCTGGCATGACACGCCCACGGAACCGGCCCCGCCAGTGATGGAGGTTGCCTGCACACCCGTGACGCTCGTGGACTGCGTCATCGTGCCTCCGGCCGGGGTCGTGGTCGTCTGCACGCCGCTGTAGCTGCCAGAATTTACGCCAACGACACTTCCTGGTCCAACACTGACGCCTACCTGCCCCCAGCTACCCAAGGAGCCTTGTTCTTGGCTGTTCGACGTGCTCTGCCCCCACAGAACGGGGAAGAACCAACTCCAGATGCCCGCTGAAGCAATCGACGGTATGCTCAAGATCACGAGCGCGAGGAACAATAGTCTCTTTCTCATATCTCATTCTCCTTGACTCTCTCTCCTGGTCGATATCTATCCACGCGGATGGGACAACACCTGCGGCTCCACCGCGGGCTTCCCACGTACTATCGGCAAGACAAAGCGCTTTGCATGAGGGCGGATTGTGCCCACCTGCCTGTGACTATGGCTGTGACCGATGGTTCTTGCCTTGCTCGCGATTGCCTATAGAATGGCGGCATGCGTGATTTACTGAACCAGATCATTTGTGATGATTGCGTGACACTGCTGCGGCAGGTCGAGGAGCCATTCGCGGATCTGGTCTTCGCCGATCCGCCGTTCAATATCGGGTATAAGTACGACAAGTACCACGACGAGAAGGCGAGCGAGAAGTACCTTGCCTGGACGCGGGACTGGATCGGGGCGTGCGTCCGCGTGCTCAAGCCGCACGGGTCGTTCTATATCGCCATCGGCGACGAGTACGCGGCGAACATCAAACTGATCGCGGACGACTGCGGACTCGTGATGCGTAACTGGATCATCTGGCACTACACCTTCGGCCAACAACTAAGAAGCAAGTTCGCCCGCTCGCACACACATATCCTCTACTTCGTCAAGGACGTGAAGAACTTCACGTTCAATGATGCGATGGTACGTGTCATTTCCGACAGGCAGAAGAAATACAGCGACAAGCGGGCCAACCCGGCGGGCAAGATGCCGGACGACGTGTGGGATGAGTATCCCCGCATCTGCGGCACGTTCCGCGAGCGGACGGGCTTCCCATGCCAGATGCCCGAGAGCCTGCTGGCGAGGATCATCCGTGTCAGCTCCAATGAGGGCGACTGGGTGCTCGATCCGTTCTGCGGCTCCGGCACCACCGCCGTCGTCGCTCACAAGCTGAATCGCACGTTTACGACCCTCGACATCTCCGAGGAATACGTCGAGGCGGCACGGGAGCGAATCGCTCAATCCAATGGTTTGCCCGTGGAGGCCGAAGGGCTGCCGGACTGGCCGGAACATGCGGATGCCGAGTTGCGATGGCTCTATAGTGAGAACAAGGTCCCGGTGCGCCAGTTCAGTACGAACCGCATGTTGCTGTCCCTGCTCGCGAAGAAGTTGAATGCGAGGCTGCAAAAGACGCGGCACTATACGCCGGAGGAGGTCTATGAGCGGCTGGACCTGCTCGACAGAAGCGGCAAGCTCAGCCCTCTCGACAAGGCAAGCGGACCACAAATGGGGGCACTGTTGTTTGAAGAATAGGACGTTTCTCGTTCCGGTATTGTCTCTCGCCATCAGCGCCGGGATGCTGACGGTGATCCAGTCGCCGATTGACTGGTCGTATCTGGCGTGGGTGACGTATGTGCCGTTTGCGTTGGCGTGCTCGCCGCAGATTCGGGGCCGTCGGCTGGTGCTGCCGGCCCTGGGCGTCGGATTCCTGTACTGGCTGATCAACCTGTATTGGGTCACGCCGATCACGCTCATCGGCTGGACGGCGATGGCGTTCTACCTGGCGTGGTTCTGGCCGCTGCTGGCGATTGCCGTGCGGTTCTGCCGGTCAATGGGCGTGCCGTTGTTCCTAGCGTTGCCGGTGCTGGTAACAGGTGCGGAGCGGCTTCACGGCTTTCCCATGGGTGGATTCTACTGGCGATTCCTCGGCCACAGCCAGTATGCACATCTCGCGATGATTCAGATCGCCGACATCTTCGGGGCGGCGGGCGTCTCGTTCGTCGTCGCCATGGTCAACGGCCTGCTGGCAGATTTCGCCCTTGTGCTCACGAAGGTGCGCAGGGAGCCTTTGCCGGGACCTCACGTTTCGCGCTTTACGCTTCACGCTTCGCCGACTCCCATTCTGGGCCTCCTGTTGACTACTGTCGTCGTCGGCGGGACGGTCCTGTACGGCCAATGGCGGCTGCGACAGACGGGGGAATACCTCAAGGAAGGTCCACGAGTGGCCGCCCTGCAGTCGAACGTGCCGCAATCGGTCAAGCGGAGTTTCAGCAAGAGCGGGCAGCTCTTCGATGATCTGATGGTCCAGAGCAAGGCCGCCGCCGCGACCGGGGTCGAGTTGATCGTCTGGCCCGAAACCATGGTCCAGGGCCTGCTGGATCCGAGGCTTTGGCCGGTCCTCACGGGCGACCTCGACGAGGCCAAGGCCTTTCATCAGGCCTTGTGTGAGCACGCCAAAGACAACGCCTACCTGCTCGTCGGGGCCCTCGGGGGCGAAGTCATGCGCAACCCTGCCGGCGAGCTGTACCTGGGTAGCTATAACTCGGCGTACCTGTATCGCCCGGATGGAACACGGGACCCGCAGCGATATGACAAGATTCATCTTGTCCTCTTCGGCGAGTACACGCCCTTCCGGCGGAGTATCCCGTGGCTCTTCCAGCAACTGGGAAGATTCCTGCCCGACGGCTATAACGTCGATTACTCGCTCGAGCACGGCAAGAACTATACGATCTTTGAGATGGCCACGCCCGCCCCCGCGGAGGACCCCAACTCTCCTGCCGAAACAGCGTCGAAGCCGCCCCCGGCGTATCGTTTCGGGGTGATTATCTGCTACGAGGACACCGTTCCTTACGTCGCCCGGACGTTCGCCCTCGACGACCAGGGCCGCAAGCGTATCGACTGGCTCGTCAACATCAGCAACGACGGGTGGTTCGTGCGGTTCGTCAAAGACCCCGAGCGGGTGGTCCCCAGCGCGGAATTGCCCCAGCATGCGGCAATTTGCGCCTTCCGGGCCGTGGAAAACCGGCTGCCCATCCTCCGCAGCGTCAATACGGGGATCAGTTGCCTGATCGAGCCCACGGGCAAGATCCGGGACGGCTATACCGCCGCGAGCGACGGGTTCCCCGCCAGGGCCATGGACCGGACGGGTCTGACTGGATGGTTCTCGGACAAAATGCCGATAGATACGAGGGTGACTTTCTACAGCCTGTACGGCGAATGGTTCGCCACGAGCTGCGCGGTGACATTTGTCGCGGCCGCGGCGTGGCCGCTTGGTCCCCGGCTCATCCGCCGGAGACACCGCAAGGCCGCCTGCTGATATCGGCAACGTGGTGGGGCTAGTGCTCCATTACTCGTGATATGATGCATGGTCATGGCATCCACTGTGGAACGGGTAGCCAACTCACATTCTGGATTCCCGCTTTCGCGGGAAGGACATTCCTCATTTGAGGAGTAATGGAGCACTAGGTGAATCCCAGAGAGGTGCTGTAATGGCTCGGATCGGTTGGCTTCCTGGAATGACAGTGCTGTGTTTGGCGATGCTTCCCATGCTCGGGTGCGAGCAGCCGAAGCACTCGCCGAAGTCGCTATTCACCCCTGCGCCGACGAGCGGCGACCCGCAGTCGCAGGCCGGCCAGATAGTCTTCGACGGGCTGGCGGACCCCGACCCCCAGGTACGGGCCAACTCCGTCGAGGTCGTGGTCACCACCAGGCAGATTCGCTTCATGCCGCGGGTCCACAAAATGCTGCATGATGAGGCAATCCCCGTCAAGTTCCTCGCCATCCTCGCCGTCGGCGATCTCGATTACACGATGGCCAGGAACGATGTCGCACAATTGCTGAACGATCCGAACCCGAACATCAAGATGGCCGCCGCCTACGCCATGATGAAGCTCGGCGATACGCAATTCTACAAGGTCTTCCGCGACCAGGTGACCAGCGAGGACCAGACGGTGCGGGCCAATGCGGCCCTGCTGCTGGGCAAGAGCGGCCAGAAGGACGCCGTTCGCTTTCTTTATTGGACCCTGCAGCGGCCGGACTCGGCCGACAAGGTGATTCTGCAGGCCCTCGAGTCCATCGCCATGCAGCACGATCAGCGAATCTACCCGAAGCTGTGGTCGCGGCTGATCAGCGCCTACGCCGACGACCGGCTTCTGGGCATCAGGGCGATGGGCGCGCTCGGCACGGAGCAGGCCAAAAACGCCATTATCACCATGCTCGACGATGGCATCCTCGAGGTCCGCTTGGCCGCCGCCGAGCAGCTCGGCAAGCTTGGAGAACCCATCGGCGAAGCGAAAGTCGCCGAGGTCTTCGACAAGAACCTGCTGGCCGGGATGGACGCCGAGAGCCAGCAGCGGACCAAGGTGCTCAGCGCCCTGGCCATCGGCGAGATCAACTCCGAGTCGCTGAGCAAGCACCTGCCCCCCCTGCTGCGTGACCCCTCCAAGCCGGTGCGGCTGGCCGCCGCCAAGGCTGTCCTGCGACGCATGGCCAAGTAAGCCGCAGGACCTACTCGCGTCCCATCTCTCGTCTTGCGTTGCCTGTCTTGCGTCCTTCATTTCTGCGGGCGTATTTAGGCTATTTGGGAAAAATGACTTGACCTTTGCGAACCAGAAGCGTAGAATTATGCTATGCGAAAGTAGTATCGGGATTTGGGCAGGATTAGTGAGGTTTTTTGCCATGGGAGGCATATCCAGCGGTTCTCTCTCGACTTGCCCCAACGTCCTATAGAATAAGGTTTTATGGAACTGCAAGAGCGTTCCAACTGGTGAAAGGAGCCTGTCTTGAGCACGCTTACGAAGGTTCTGATCGTTCTTCTAACCGTCTTCTCCCTGTTCCTTTGCGGCATCGTTGTCACATACGTGGCCAACGCGGAAGACCAGCGAAAGAACGCGGAGGATTACAAGCTGCGATGGCAATCGGCGAAACAGAGACAAGATTCGGCGATAGCGAGCGAGGCCCGGCAGAAGCAGGAGGCCGAGGCCCTGAAGGCCGATCTGGGCAAACAGATCGCGGATCTGACCACGCTCAGGACCCGACTTGAGGACGAGATCGACAAGCTGAAAAGGGACAATAGCCAGAAGGGCCAAGAGGCCAGGGATTCGAGCGCCCAGGCTGCGTTGGCGACGGAGACCTCGTCCAAATTGAGCGACCAAGCGGCCGTGGCAGAGAAGGAAGTGAAGAGCCTGCAGGCCAACCTGACCAACCTCGACAAAGAACTCCAGGAGACGACCCAGGCCCTGATGGAGCGGATCGCTGTGCTCACCGACCTGGAGAAGAGGAACCGCCAGCTCGTCGAGGAGAAGCAGGGTCTTCAGACCCAGCTCAACCAAGTCCTGCAGCAGTACGGTCGGGCCCCACTGCGGCCTCTAACGGTCACTTCGCCGCAGACGACGGCCCAGCCAATCCAGCGGGCTGTGGCGCAGCAGCCCACGGCGGTGACGCAGACCCCGACACGGGCGATCAACTTGAACGGCCGCATAACCCAGGTCGATATGAAGAACAAAGTGGCCGCGATCTCCATTGGCGCGGCCGCCGGCGTCCGCGGAGACATGAAGTTCCACGTCACCCGCGGCGACCGTTTCATCTGCGATATCCTGATCTTCGACGTCGATCCCGAGAAGGCGGTCGGGACCCTCGATCTGGTCCAGGTCGAGCCGCAACCGGGCGACTCGGTCACCACGAATCTGTAGAACGGAAAGCAGCAGGAGCTGCATATAGTAGCCTCACAGGAGGTCCCTGAGATATGAGTCCGATGCCTCAACCACGCGGCGGAAAAGTTGCCCCTGCGAGCAACGTGTACACGGTGATTCTGGCCGTGGCGTTCGGGGTCGTGCTGGCCACCTTCGCGTACGTCGTGTACGCGTGCAAAGTCCAGTATGGAACGTTTTTTGGCATGCCCTAACGAATTTCCGCTTGACGTCACCGCCTAAGGGTATTCAGAATATCCAATGGCAATGTAAGAAAGGATTCGATCGTGCTGTTGGACTCCATTCTTGGCTTCTTCAGCATGGATATGGGTATCGATCTCGGTACCTGTACCACGCTGGTGTGCGTGCGAGACAGAGGCATCGTCCTGAACGAGCCGTCCGTGGTCGCCGTGCGTAAGGGGACGAACATCGTCCTCAACAACGGCGAGGCCGTCGGTCTCGTGGCCCGCGAGATGCTGGGCAAGACCCCGGGTTCGATCAGCGCCATCCGTCCGCTGAAAGACGGCGTGATCAGCGACTTCGAAGTCACGGAGGCCATGCTGAGCTACTTCATCCACAAGGTGCACGGGCGGGGCAGACTGGTCCGGCCCAGGGTCGTCATCGCCGTGCCCAGTGGTATCACCGCCGTCGAGCGGCGGGCCGTCATCGACAGCGCCGAGCGGGCGGGCGCCCGCAGAGTGTACCTGGTCGATGAGCCCATGGCCGCCGGCATCGGCGCAGGGCTGCCCATCACCGAGCCGACCGCCTCCATGATCGTCGATACCGGCGGGGGAACCACGGAGGTGGCCATCATGTCCCTGGCCGATATCGCCACGGCCGAGTCCATCCGCGTCGGCGGCGACGATATGGACGAGGCCATCATCAATCACCTGAAGAAGACGTACAACCTGCTCGTTGGCGAGGCGCGGGCGGAAAAGGTCAAGATCCAGATCGGCTCCGCAGCCCCGCTGGAGGAGGAGCTGACGATGGAGATCGCCGGGCGGGATACGATCTCCGGCCTGCCTCGCAAGATCACCATCACGAGCGAGGAAATCCGCGAGGCCCTGAAGGACCCCGTGGCGGCCATCATCGACGCCGTCACCGGCACCTTGGAACGGGCCGAGCCCGAATTGGCGGCCGACCTGATCGACAATGGAATCCACATCTGCGGCGGTGGATCGCTGCTCCGCGGAATGGATAAGGTCCTCGCCAATGCCACCGGCCTGCTGGTGCACCGTGTCGAGGACCCACTCACTTGCGTGGCCCGCGGCACGAGCGTCTATCTCGAGAATTTGGAGATGTGGAAGGACACGATGGATCACAGCGATCGGGGGTACGACTAACAATCTGGCAACAAGTACAGACGGTCTTTATTTCCGTCGCAATCGGGCACGTTCACCTCACCCGTTGAGCGGAAGGCCATGATGCAAAAGTGGACCAGGGTATCCAGACGGATGCTATTCACATGGTGCCTGCTCGGCGGGCTGATCTGTATGTTTGCGCCTCCCAGCCTGACGAACAAGCTCCAGTTGGCCTATACGTACGCATTCAGTTGGCCTCTGGCGGCCGGGCAAAGGGTGTCTCTGGCCAGCAGGGCTGTTTCGCCGCTGGGAGGCGTCAACGACACGGGCAGCGGAGAGACCGTCACAGAGCGGCAGCGACGGATGAATCGCATCGCCAATCTTGAAGCCCAGTTGAGGGAAACCCGCCAACAGATCGACCAGCTTGGCCGCATACGAGCCGTGCCACAGTGGGACCGTATGAGTTTTCTTCCGGCCGACATTACCATTTCCGGCCAGACGCAGGACGTGCTGTTCATCAATCGCGGCCAGCAGGATGGGGTCGCCGTCGGGCAGTATGTGATGGGCGACATGAGCATCATCGGGACCGTCTCCAGTGTCTCGGCACAGACAGCCAAGGTCAAGCTCATCACCGATCCGGCCTCGAAGGTCCCGGTGACGCTCGGCGAGTCGGACCTGGCCCGGGTCATGGAGGGCCGGCCGGGGAACGTGGCCAAGGTCCCGTTCGTTCCCACGTCCTACCCGGTCGCCAAAGGGACGAAGGTGTACGCCAAGAAGATACCGGGCCTGCTGGATGCCCCCATCATTGCGGCCCAGGTGATCCAGTGCAGGAGCGATCCGGAGAACCCGTCGCTGCTGGATATCACCGTCCAGCCCGTCTGCGATATCTCCGCTCTGAGCCGCGTCACAGTGATCGTGCCCTCGCCACATCAATAGCCCATGCACGTACAGGCAGGTGGAACATGCGTTGGTTTCGGTTTGCAGTGCTCGTCCTCATCGCCACGATCCTGCAAACCAGCCTCGTCGGCATGGTTTCCCTCCGGGGTGTCAGGCCGGACCTGTTGCTGATCCTGCTCGTCTTTTTCGCCATCAGTATCGACCCGCGAGACGCCATTGTCGCGTCATTCGCCGTCGGGTTCGCGGCCGACCTGAGCAACCCGATCAGAGGCCTGATGGGGCCGCAGATCATCAGCTTCGGCATTCTCGGCACCCTGCTGTCCGACGTGCACAGCATCATGTCGATCCAGAGGATGGCGCACCTGGCCGTCACAGTCTTCGTCATAGGTTCGCTGACCGCCCTGCTCAGCTACCTGCTGACCTTCTTCCGGGCCGAGCCGGCGACCGCCCATTTCGCGGCCCAGCTCCTCTGGCAGCCCCTGTATTCCGCCGTCCTCGGGCCGTTTTTGTTCTTCCCTATCGCCTGGTGGATGCGTATAAGCAGAAAGGGCCGCAAGCGCAGGAGGCCGGGATTGTGGTAGTGTTATGATCTCCCCTGATGCCACGGGGGCCGAGGCGATTCGGGATGTACGACAAGCGAGTCAAGATATTCATTGCGATCAGTCTGGCGATGCTGCTGACGTGCGTGCTGCGGCTGGCACAGATGCAGTTGCTCGCGGATTCCCGCCTGCAGGACGAGATCACCGAGTTGAAGCGGCAGAGGGGCCAGTCCAGGCAGCTCAAGACCGTCCGCGGCAGGATCCTCGACCGGAACGGCAATGTCCTGGCCGCCGACGCCCCGCGATTCCAGATCTGCATCAGTTACCCGCTGAGCTCATTCCTCGACGACCGCGTGGTCGAGGCCCGCAGGTTGAAGACTGTCGAGAAAGACACCAATCCTTCTCGAGTCAAGTTCTACAACGAGGTCGAGGCAAGACGCAGTCAAATCACGGAGGTCGTTATCCCGGGCTGCGTCAAGCTCGGCATGAGCGAGCAGAAGATCCGGGGCCGGATCAAGGCGATCAACGACTACATGTGGAACCAGCGTGCCTTCCAGGCCTGGCGGCGTAGCAACCCCGACCCGAAGCTGCTCGAGAACGTCCTCAGCGTACGGCTGTCCGAGGCAATGGCGGACTTCAAGCGGCGGTTTCCCGACGCCCGGGAGCGGCTGCGGCGAATCGCCGCCGTGGATGATCTGCAGGAGATGAACAGGCCCATGCCGTTGCTCGAATTGAAGACCGACGACGACATCTTCGCCGCCCAGATCGAGTTCATGGACGTCAACGATATCAAGATCCTGCCGACGGCGTATCGACAGTATCCCTATGGGTCGGTCGCGTCCCAGACCATCGGCTGGGTCGGCCTGGCGACGCAGGAGCAGGACAGGAAGCTGTTCGAGGACGACCGGCTCGCCAGCTACCTCAAGGACGAGGTCTGCGGGCGTGACGATGGGGTCGAGTACGTCTGCGAGAGCATCCTGCGGGGCCGGCGAGGCGAGCTGGTCTATGACATTGACCGCGAGCTGATCCGGCAGAACGAGCCGGATTACGGCAACGACGTCATCCTGACGCTCGATGCCAGCCTGCAGAAACGAATCGAAGAGGACCTGACGAACCCACAGATCAACCCGCTTCATCATGTGTCCCCGATGGCCGCCGTCGTGATCGAGGTGGGATCGGGCGACATTCTGGCCCTCGTGTCGGTGCCGACATACGACCTGAATGGCGCGCGATACAACTACGGCGATATCCTGAAGGACCCCAACGAGCCGGCGATCCACCGGGCCCTCAACAAGGCGTACCTGCCCGGCTCGTCGGTCAAGCCGATCATCCTGATCGCCGCGATGGAGACGGGTCTGGTGACGAGTGAGGAGCCCATCGTCTGCCCGACTCGACCGGCCCCCTCCGGTTGGCCCAACTGCTGGATCTTTCGGGGAAGCGGCATCGGTCACAGCGACCTGTGGACCAACAACGGCCGCAATGCCCTCAAAGGAAGCTGCAACATCTACTTCTCGCACGTAGCGGACCGGCTCGATCCACTCGCCCTGCAGCGATGGCTCTTTCTTTTCGGGTACGGACGCCCCCTGCCGCTGGCCTGCCCGGTCCCGCCGTCCGGCGAGCAGCCAGTGCGGGAACTGCGCCAGGAGCCCGGCCAAATCAGCGCCAAGCCGGTCCCGATGAGTAAACGAATACAGTCCTTCGACGACATTCCGCCGATGAATCAGGGCGACAAGAGACTTTTCGGGATCGGGCACGGCAATCTGTGGGCGACGCCCCTCCAGGTCACCAACGCCTTCGCCACGATCGCGCGGGCCGGTCTGCACAAGCCGCCGCGATTGTTCCTGCAACCGTTGCCGAGTGTCACCGGCCCCAATCTGTCGGCCGACCTGAACATCTCCAAGCACACGCTCGACGTCGTCTATGACGGCATGAGCGCCGTGGTCAACGAGCGAAACGGCACCGCGTACGATGCCTTCGCCCCCGCCAACTTCTCTCGCTACGGCGTCCACGTGTACGGCAAGACCGGCTCCACCGAACGTCCCGACAACGCATGCTTCGGCGGCTTCGTCCAAGACACGCGCGGACGCAAGATCGCCCTCGCCATTGTCATCGAGGGCGCCCAGAGCGGCTCCCATGACGCCGCCCCCCTCGCCCGCCACATCATCCAACTGTGCATCGAGGCCGGCCATATCGGCAATTCCCAGACAGGCCCAGGAGCTGCGACGCTCACACGTTGATGCTGATGGGGGTGTCGAGGCGGGAGAGGGTGACCTGGAGAATCTCGAAGAATTTCTGATTGTCGGGCCAGAGGATTCGGTCGTCCTGCGGCATGGGCCCGTCGATCTGCCGGAGGAAGCGGGCCAGCGCAGCCTCAGTCAACAACGGCGACGACACGCCGAGCCCAAGTCTCTCGGCGTAGTGCGCATTGATGATCTGCTCGTACTGGCCGGCCAACGGCAGCAACAGCATCCGCTTTCTCAGGTACAGACACTCGCTCATCAGGGAAAAGCCCGCCGAGGCGATCACGCCCCGTGCCCCGGCCACGTCGAGCAGAAACCCGTCCGTCGACCGCTTCTTGAAGAGGCAGTTGCGAACCTCGACCGCCTTATTGAACCCGTACACGAGGAACTTCTGGCCGGGGAATTTGAACAGCGTCTCTCGCAGTTGCCCTTCGTGCGTGCCCGTGGTGGAGTACACGACGATGTGGCCGTCGTTGGAGGGCGTCAGGGTGGTGACGACCCCGCGCACGACGGGCGGGGCCAGCACGGCCTTCTCGTGCTTCAGCGGCGCCGTGAAGAAGTTGATTATAACGTACGCCTGGGCCCCGATGCAGTGCAGCCTGGTCACCAGCATGGACGTGGCGCGGGGGACGATGTTCTTGAGCCTGTGCTCCAGCCTGCACATGATCAGCATGTGCTCGTTATCGACGCTGATAAACGGCACTTTGTGGTACCAGGCCCACCAGCCGCTGAACGGCTCGAAATCCGTCACGACCAGGTCCGGCTGGAACGGCCGGTACACCTGGTCGAAGAGCCTCTTGTTCATCCGGGTGCCCAGCGTGAGCTGGGACAGGTTCTTCTGGACCGTCGCCATCGCATCGACGTAGCCCCGGCTGTATTCGTACGTCAGGCCGAAGATCTCCTTGACCTGCTCGCCGTAATACTGGCGCAGGTACAGCAGTCCCCGGTGCGAACTGGCGAACAGCACTTCGTGCCCGGCATCGAGGAACCGCTGCGCGATCAGGTGCACGCGACTGGCGTGGCCGAAGCCCTCGCCCGCCACGGCATAAATGATCCTGGCCATAGCCGCACAGTCTACCAAATTCCCGCCCGCCCGCCAGTCCCGCGTCTGTATCGGGGTGAAGGCAAGAACCTGCGAACGCGCCGACAACCGAGATGCAGCCGAAAACTCGAAGCACGAAGCCCGAAACTCGAGACAAACTCGAATTCCAATGACAGTGGTGTTGTGAAACCCCTGATGAACGGTAGAGTAGAGGACTGAGCGACCGGAGAGTCGCACAGTCCCCCCACATCGAACCGGACGTGCGGTTTTCCCGCATCCGGCTCTCACGGATCGTTCTTAGTTCGGCTGT
>Ga0315274_10001721_pt1 | contig 33511 bp, 24 predicted proteins | sample YL17G02_20_MG_FD_203700 | JGI IMG/M metagenome (GOLD analysis project Ga0315274, IMG submission 203700) | Sediment microbial communities from Yellowstone Lake, YNP, Wyoming, USA - YL17G02_20 | ecosystem: Environmental > Aquatic > Freshwater > Lake > Sediment | place: USA: Wyoming | collected...
GACGGCCTCGATTCCGGCCCCCCTGGCCCGGAAGGAACGGCCGCAACGAGGACAGGCGGCCGGCTCCGTCTCGGTTTCGCCGCAGAGAGGACAGACGAGCTTCCTCGTCCTTTTGTGAAGGACGAGGGGGATGTCGCAGCGGCGGCATTTCGGAATATGGGAACAATGGGAACAGATGAGCGAAGTCGCGAAGCCGCGCCGATTGAAGAAGACGATCGCCTGTTCTCCCTTGGAAAGAACGCCGTCGAGCGCCCGCTTCAACCGGCCGCCGATCAAGTTTTTTTCGAGCTTCGCGTCCGACACTTCGACCCGGACTCGGCTCGTCTCCTCCCCCAAGTCGATAAGCCAACCTCCTTCGCGGGCCCGGTGATAGCCCTCAACCGTGGGATACCCGGCCCCTGAGACGAAAAGGCATTCCTCGAGCTCGGCCCTCAGCCGAGCCCCCTGACGGAGGTCGAAGGAAGGATAGCCCTGGAGGTAGGAGTCCTCCTGTTCCTCGTCGACAAGGATCAAACGGGACCGTACAACCGGGGCCAACAGCGCCGATCGGGTCCCGCAGACCACGGACGCCCGCCCTTCACGGATACGCCGCCATTCCCGCTCGCGGCGTGACTCGGAGAGCTCGCCGTGAAGCACGGCAACGGTCTTCCCCAGACGGTTCTCCAGCCTTTCTCCCAGCGCCCGGGCCAGCGAGACTTCCGGGAGGATGACCAAGGCCTTCCCCGAACGCGAAACAATCTCATGGAGCAGGCCCGCATAGACCTCGTCCCTCCTCCGGCTGGAGCCTCGGACCAGGAATGAGGCGAAACCGCCCGTCCGGAGACGATCGAACAACGGCCGCAGGGCCGGCTCGGACGGCGCTCGGGAAGGAAAGTCGAATTGCAGCTGGGTTCCGGCCGGAGACAAGCCCTCCTGGCTCGCGACCCTGCGTCGCTCGATCCCCCTTCCGACGCTCTTCCGAACCAGGAGCAACCCTTTCTCTTCCATGCGGGCCACGAGTCCGGCGATGTTGGGGAGCCGCAGTTTCCGCGCCAGGAAAGCCTGGCTGTAGGTCCGTCCTCCGAGAAACCGGGCCAGCTCTTTCTCCCTCCTCCCCAAGCCGCCCTTCCGAACGGCCTGTTCCCCCGCCTGGGTCAGAGCGACGGTCGTCCGCGTCCTGACCAGGAGGGAAGGCGGAACGGCCGACTGGAGAATCTCCCCCCAGGAGGAATAGGAGCGCCGGGCAAGCTCTCGGGTGAAGGACAGCAACACGCTCGAAAAGATCGGTTCCTCGTCAAGGACGGCGCTGATTTCCTTCAGGGCGGGCCCGCCCGGAGGCGGCGCCCCGGACACCCCCACCACGAATCCGGTCAGCTCCCTCCGCCCGAAAGGGACCAGGACCCGGACGCCGGGTTGGAGCGCCTTGCCGGCGCTTTCTGGAACGAGATACCGGAAGGAGCGTTCGAGAGGGAGAGGGACAACGACATCCGCGCAGAGCGTCATTTTCGGCCGAGGAGCTTCATGACCTTCTGCATATCCTGCCAAACCTGCTTTTTGACGTCCCTGACGTTTTCCTGGCGAAGGACATACGAGGGATGGAAGGTCGGCATGACCGGAATGCCTCGGTAATCATGGAACTCGCCCCGGATTTGGGTCATCCCCCTGGAACTCCGGATGAAAAAATCCGTCGCAACCTTGCCCAGGGCGACGATGACCTTGGGGCGGATGATCTCGATCTGGGCGGTCAAGTAGGGTCCGCACTTCTCGATCTCCTCCCGGACCGGCGTCCGGTTTTCGGGCGGCCTGCACTTGACGATATTCGTGATGAAAACGTCCTCCCGCCGGAAGGTCATGGCTTCGATGATCTTGGTCAGGAGCTGGCCGGCCCGGCCCACAAACGGTCGTCCCTGAACGTCCTCGTCATGGCCGGGCGCCTCTCCCACGAATAAGAGCTCGGTCTTGGGATTCCCCTCCCCGGGCACCGCCCGGGTTCGCGTCCGGGCCAGGGGACAGAGCCGGCAGGTCAAGACCTGATCGACGATGTCCTGGAATTCCCCTCGCGGGGCCGCGCCCTTCTTGGGACGGCGGGCGGCGAACTGCGCGCCCGACTGGTCCAGGAGCCGGAGATGGTCCTCGATTCCGAGGATGAGTCTATCGATTTTTCCGGCCAAAAACACCCTCGACTTCATCCAGAATAAGGCGGCCGATCTCCCGTTTGCTGAGGCGTTCGGTCCGTACGGCCCGCCCGTTGCGGTCGATTATCACAACCTGATTCTCATCGGCGTCGAACCCGATCCCCTCGGCCTTCACGTCGTTGGCAACGACGAGATCCAGGTTCTTCTCGCGAAGCTTGCGGAGGGCGTTCTCCTCGAGCCGATCCGTCTCAGCGGCAAACCCGACCAGGACCGCCTCTTTGCGCCTGGAGCGTCCCAGACCCTCCAGAATGTCCGGGGTGGGGACAAGCGCGATTCGGCCGTCGAACTCGTTCTTCTTGAGCTTCCGGCCGGCCGTCTTCGGGAACCGGAAATCGGAGACCGCCGCGGCCATGATGATGACATCCGCCTCCGGGGCCCGGGCCGCGACCTCCGCACCCATCTCGCCTCCCGTCTCGACCGGGACGAGCTTGGCCCGGAAAGGGGGGAGAAGGGCCGTCGGACCCGAAACGAGCGTGACCTCCGCACCGCGGCTGAGGGCTTCGGCGGCCAGGGCGTATCCCATCTTGCCCGAGGACCGGTTCGACAGGAACCGGACCGGATCCAGATACTCGCGCGTCGGACCCGCCGTGACCAGGACGCGCTTCCCGGCCAGGCTCCGGCTCCGCCGGACAAGCCGCAGGCCTTCCTCGACGATCCGTTCGGGCGCGGCAAGCCTCCCCCACCCCTCCTCGCGGCAGGCGAGGTAGCCTTTCTCCGGCTCTACGAACTCGACGCCGGCCGCCTTGAGGGCGCGGATGTTGGCCTGGGTTCGGGGATGGAGGAACATGGCTTCGTTCATGGCCGGGGCGATCAGGACGGGACTGTCGACGGCCAGGTAGAAGGTCGACAGGAAATCGTCGGCGACGCCCTTGGCGAATTTGGCGATGACGTTGGCCGTGGCCGGCGCCACGCAGAAGAGCGAGATCTCGCGGGCCAGCTCGATATGGGCGATCGATCCCCCCGACTCCTCCTGGATGGGATCGACGATGGCCTTGGACCGGGCCAGGGCGCTGAACAGGAGGGGCGCGATCATCCGGGACGCGTTCAGGGTCATCAGGACGCGGACTTCCAGGCCGTTCTTCTGGAATCCGCGCAGAACCTCGCAGGCCTTGTAGACGCTGATCGAGGAGGAAACGCCCAGTGCGACCGTGGTCCCCATCGTCATTTCCCCTTCCCGGCCCGGAAGCTCTGCAGGATGGGCCGGATCGCGCCTTCCCGGGCCCGGCGCCGGCAGCGCTGGCCGAGAATGACGGCCTCGAACTCTCCGACCGCCGCGTTCAGGTCGTCGTTGATGACGATGTAGTCGAATTCGCGGTAGTGCCGGATCTCGCGCCGGGCATTGGCAAGCCGCGCCCGGATCGTGCCCGGATCGTCCAGCCCGCGGGCGAATAATCTCTTGCGGAGTTCGGCGTAGCGGGGCGGCAGAACGAAGAGGGAGACGGCGTCCTTGAAGCGGGCCCGGATGGAGCGGGCTCCCTGGACATCGACGTCCAGGACGAGATCGCCCCGCTTCCCCTTGGCCTCAACCTCGGCTTTGGACGTCCCGTAATGGCAGCCGTGGACGACGGCCCACTCCACGAAACGGCCCCGGACGATCATCCGCTCGAAGGCGGCCCGGCTCACGAAATGGTACTCGCGGCCGTCCCGTTCTCCCTTCCTCCTGGGGCGCGTCGTATGGGAGACGGAGAATCGCAGGTCCGGGTGTCGCGCCAGAACCCGTCCGATCAGGGTCGATTTTCCGCAACCCGAAGGCCCGCAGACAACGAAGATCATGGCGTCCGTCCTTTGTCCCGCCTATTCGATGTTCTGAACGTGTTGGCGGATACTCTCGATCTCGCCCTTGATGACCAGGCTTTCCCGGATGATTTCGATATCCTGGGATTTGGAATTGACCGTATTGGCCTCCCGGTAGAGTTCCTGGGCCAGGAAGTCCAGGGTTCGGCCGACCGGGTCGTCCTGCTTGGACGACAGGGCGCGCCGGATGGCCTGGGAATGGCTCTTGAGCCGCAGGACCTCCTCGGCCATATCGTAGCGTTGGGCGAGATAGGCGGCCTCCTCGGAGATTTTTCCCTCGGACACGGCCGACTCGAGCTTGAACTCTTTGACCCGGGACTTGATCCGCTCCTGGATGAGGGCCGGCTGGGCCCTGACAAGCCGTTCGATCCGGCGGACGCTCCGCTCGGTCGTCCGGATGTGGATATCGAGCTGACGGCGGGTGGCCAGCCCTTCCCTCTCCCTTGACTTAAGCACGAGATCGAGCGTCCTGAGGAAGCTCGTCTCCAGGAAAGACGTCTCCGCGGCCGTGAGGTCTTTGCGCTGGACATCGACGAGCTGGGGAATCCGGAATAGCGTTTCCAACGACAGGGACGCTCCCGTCCCGGTCCGGCGTGTGATCCGGGCCATCGAGGCCAGGACCTTTTCCAGGAGCCCCTCGTTGATAAGAACCTCCCAGCTCGCTTTGGACAGGGAGGTCAGGTCGAGACCGACCTCGATCCGGCCGCGCCGGACCCGCTCCTGGCAGAGGACGCGGAGACGTTGTTCGACACCCCCGATGGCCGCCCCTTTGTAAATCCAGTCGAAAAAGCGGTGATTAAGGCTCTTGATGGTCCACTTGGCCCGCAGGAAGGGCGAGTGGAAGCCCTTTTCGGCGAAACCGGTCATGCTCCGGATCATCGTTGGATCTCCTCGTCCTCGGGGAACTGCAGGTCGTAGAGCTTCCAGTAGATGCCGTTCTGGCGGCAAAGCTCCTCGTGAGTCCCCCGTTCGGCGATCGTCCCCTTATCGACGACAAGGATCTTGTCCGCGCTGCGGACCGTCGACAAGCGGTGGGCGATAATGATCGTGGTCCGACTGTGCAGGATATTGGCCAGCGCTTTTTGGATGAGGGACTCGGACTCCGAATCGAGGGCCGAGGTGGCCTCGTCCAGGATGAGAATGGCCGGGTCCTTGAGGAGGGCCCGGGCGATGGCCAGCCTCTGTTTCTGGCCGGCCGAGAGAAGTCCTCCCCTCTCCCCGACCAGCGTGTCGTAACCCTTGGGCAAATCCATGATGAAGCCGTGGGCCTCGGCGGCCCGGGCGGCCGCCTCGATCCGCTCGGCCGGGGCATCGGCCATCCCGTAGGCGACGTTATTGCGGATGGTGTCGTTGAAGAGAATGATATCCTGGGACACCAGACCGATCCGGGACCGGAGGGAAGCCAGGGTCACTTCGCGGATGTCGATTCCGTCAATCGTGACCCGGCCCGCCGTCGGGTCGTAGAACCGGGTCAGGAGGTTGATGATGGTCGTCTTGCCGGCGCCGCTCAGACCGACCAGGGCGACCGTTTCGGTCGGCGCGACCGTAATATCGACATGGCTGAGGACGGGCCTATCCTGGTTGTAGCTGAAGGACACGCCCTCGAAGCGGACCCGCCCTTTAACCGGCGGCATCGGGTAGGCCAGCGGAGTATCCTGGATCTGGGGGACGGCCTTGAGAAGCTCTTCGATCCGTCCCCAACTTGCGACTCCCTGCTGAACCTGGTTATTGGCACGGCTCAGGCGGCGGATCGGCATATACATGGAGAAAACGGCCATCACGAAGGCCCCGAAGTCGCCGGGGCTGATGTGCCCCTGGGCGATCCGGTCCGTCCCCACGATGAGGATGAAGGCGCCGGCGATCCCGCCGATAAACTCCATGAAGGGCGAGGCCATGCTCCCGATCCGGGCCAGCTTGATGTTCGTCCTGAAATAGCTGTAAGTGGCCTGGAGGAAGCGCTTGATCTCGAACTCCTCGGTCGTGAAGGCCTTGACGATCCGGTGGCCGGCGATCGTCTCATGAAGAAGCTCGTAGATGCGGGCCATCTTGACCTGGCCCTGGAGGCTTTTTTTCTTGAGCTGATGGCTGAAAGCGACCAGCGGGATGAGGGCCAGCGGAGTAATGACGAATAAGGCCAGGGCCAGCTGCCAATCTTTGACGAAGACGTAGACGAGGAGGGCGATCAGAATGAACAATTCCTGGGCCAGGTCTCCCAGGCTGCCCGAGACCGCCTGCTGGATTTTATCGACGTCGTTGGTCAGCCGCGACATAAGCTCGCCGGTCGAGACGCGGTCGAAATAGCCCGCCGATTGATAGATGAGGCGAGTATAGAGGTCGTCCCGAATCTTTTTGATGACCTTATGGCCGATCGCTTTCATGAAGAACGAGGAAAAATAGTCGAAGAGGCCCTTCCCAAAGATGACGATGACGAGGATGAGGGGGAGGACCCACTTCAGGTCCGCGTCCGTCACATGGAGGCGGCTGAAAAAGACGTCGAGCAGGCGGGTTTTAGCCGGAACTTTGCCCGGGGCGAGCGGGAAGAGCTTGTCGATGATGGGCTGGACGAGATCGACGAACAGGTAAGTGAACAAGGCGACGAAGAGGTTGGCGACGAAGGAGAGGACTATAAGCCTTTTCTCCTTGAAGGAGAGCCGGAAAAGCTGGAGGATCTCTTTCATGACACCTGTCCGGAGGCCGCCGCGAGTAGGCCCGCGATGCCCAGGGCGTTCAAGGCCGAGCCCCGGGTCAGGATGACTTTGGGCGCTCCCTGGAACTCGGTCAGCTTGCTGAACTCCTCCTTGACGTCGGTGTCGTAGAATTCCATGATCTTGACGGGGAATTTCTTGCCGTCAAGGACATCTTTGAGTCCCTTCCCCCGGAGCGTCTCGGTGCCGACCAGAGCGCAGCGGAGAGAAGTTTGAGTCTTCATGCCGATCGGTCCGGGCTCAGGCGGATCTGCCGTACCCCGCCATCATGAGGTACATCCGGTCCTTGAGGGCAAGCTTCTTTTTTTTGATCTCCTTCTCGGCGAGGAGATCCTCCTCGGACAGGGCGGATTTCCGGCGAAGATCCGCGAGCGCCCGGTCAAAGCCCTGATGTTCCTCAAAGATCCGCCTGAACTCTTCGTTCTCGCGAAGCATGCGTTCCTTGAGCTCTCTCTCTTCCATGAAGCCGTTCTCCAACGGACAAGATTAGCACATCCGGGGAGCTAATTCAATTTGGCCCGGACGCCCCTTTCCTGACGCAGACCCCGGCTCCATCCCTAATCCCTGAAATAGGACTCCAGGCGGGCGGCCAGGCTCGGCCAGGTGAATTCTCCGATCTTCCGGAATCCGGCCTCGGCCAAACGGCCGGCCAGGGAGCGGTCCTCGATGAGGCGGCGGAGGGCGCGGGCGATGAAATAGGGGCTTCGGAGGGGGACGACCAGGGCCGTCTCCCCCGGCAGCGCGAAGTCCCGGCTCCCGCTCGGGGTGCAGACGATCGGGAGGCGGCAGGCCATGGCCTCGGCGGCCGTGTTGGCCCAACCCGCCCGTTTCTCGGCGGAGACGAAGGCGTCGGCCCGTCCGAACAACCAGGCCATCCTACTCTGGGGAAGGTCGAGGTGGAATTCGTGGGGGACGGACGTCTTGATCAGGGGGCGGGGGTCCCGCCGGTCTTCTCCGACCAGGCTGTCGAAGAAGACGAGGCGGAGCCCGGGGTGGCGGCGCCTGAGCCGCTCGACGGCCTTGATGACCAGCGGGATGCCTTTCCGCCGCTTGGTGACGCGGCCATAGCAGAGAACGCTGAATTCGCCCGGCGGCCGGGCCGATCTCTCGGCCGGGTCGAGGGGATGGAAGATCTCGGTGTTGACGCCGCCCGGGGCGCGGCGGCAGACGACACCGTACCTGCGCTCGATCCGGCGGCAAAGGCCCTCGGAATTCCCGAGAAAAAGAAAACCCCGGCGGACGACCTCGCGCTCGAGCTTGTGGCCTTCCAGGACGAAATAGAAGTATTTCCGGGACGCCCGGAGGCCGTCGAACCGGTCCAGGATGGAATACTCGCTGCAGAGGCCGACGTCGAACGCCAGGCTGGGGAGGGCCGCAAAGGTCAGGGATCGCCCCCGAAACGGAAGCCAGGAGGGCGATTCACCGGATGGGGTGAACAGGGTAAACTCATGGCCGCGCCGGACGAACTCGTTCCCGATCTCGATGTAGCGGCGAACCCCCCCGAAGACCTCGGTATGGGGAAGAAGCGCGGCGATCCTGAGCATGCTGCTCACTATTTTAGCAAAAAAAGCGATAATCCGGGTTAGCTTTCTGGGAATTCTCCGATTCCGCCTTGACAAATCTCGCCCGTAAAATTAATATAATCTGCGCCGCAAGGCCGAATGGCAAGGTAGCTCAGCAGGTAGAGCGAGGGACTGAAAATCCCTGCGTCGGCGGTTCGATTCCGTCCCTTGCCATTTTTTTTTGCATGAGCGCGGCCAACTGCATCGCTCCTATCGTCGAGACCGGCGGATCTGCGGGCGATCGAACAAATTTGCTAAGATCGAGTTTGAAAGCGGAATCCGTGAAAAATAGGCTCATCCTTTTATCGTGGGTTTTCGCGATTCTGGCGGCGGCCGCCCCGGCCTGGGCGGTCGCGGTTTCGACCGGTTCCGGTCAAACGACCTGGCCGATGTGCGCCTATAGAAAAAGCCGGAACTGCCCGGCCCAGGATAGGACAAGGACGCGGATGGAACGAGCGGATTCTGATGAGGCCGGTTAGGACTGGTTCGGATTCCGGAGCCGGCTCTTGCGCCGCCCGTACCCGAAATAGATCGCGAAACCGAGGACGAGCCAGACCAGGAGCCGGATCCAAGTGTCCCGGGGCAGGCTGATCATCAAGTACAGGCAGGATAAAATTCCCAACACGGGGACGAAGGGGACCCAGGGTGTCTTGAACGGCCGGTGAAGATCCGGCCTCTTATATCTCAGGACGAGGACTCCCCCGCAAACGATCATGAAGGCCATCAGGGTGCCGATGCTGACCAGCTCGCCCACGATCCCGATCGGCAGGAGCGCAGCCAGGACGGCCACCACGACGCCGGTAGCGATCGTCGTGACATAAGGCGTCCGGAACCGGGGATGGACCCGCGCGGCGGTCCGAGGCAGCAGCCCGTCGTTGGCCATCGCGAAGAAGATCCGGGGCTGGCCCAAGAGCTGGACGAGGATGACCGAGGTCAGGCCGGCCACGGCCCCGATCTTGACCAGGACTTGGAGCCAGGGAAGCTTCATGGCATCGATGGCGACGGCCACCGGGGCCGCGACGTTGAGTTCCGTGTAGGGAACGACACCGGTCATGACGAGCGAGACGATGATATAGATGACCGTGCAGATCGAGAGGCTCCCCAGGATGCCGAAGGGCATATCCTTCTGGGGATTCTTTGCCTCCTGGGCCGTCGTCGAAACGGCGTCGAACCCCAGGTAGGCGAAGAAGATGACGCCCGCGCCCCGCAGGACCCCGCTCCAGCCGAAGAACCCGAACGATCCTTTGTTGGCCGGGATGAACGGCTTCCAGAGTTCGGGCTTGATGAAGGCCAGGCCGACCACGACAAAAATAACGATGACTATGACCTTGACGACGACGATGCCCGCGTTGACCCTGGCCGACTCGCGGATCCCGATGACGAGGAGCGTCATGATCAGGAGCACTATGAAGGAAGCCGGAAGGTTGATCCAGGCGCCGGTCGCCGTCCATTGGCCGGACTCGGGATTGAAGGCGTAGGGAGCGGAGGTCAGCTTCTCGGGAAGGGCAATGCCGATGTCACGCAGGAGGCTCGTGACGTAGCCCGACCAGCCGATCGATACGGCCGTCGCGCCCAACGAATACTCGAGGATGAGGTCCCAGCCGATGATCCAGGCCACGAATTCGCCCAAGGTGTAATAGGCGTACGTGTAGGCGCTCCCCGAGATCGGGATCATCGAAGCGAACTCGGCGTAACAGAGGCCCGCCAGCGCGCAGGCGATCCCGGCCAGGACGAAAGAAAGGACGATGGCCGGTCCGGCATACTGGGCCGCCGCGTGTCCGGTCAGGACGAAGATGCCGGCGCCGATAATGGCCCCGACACCGAGGAGGAGGAGGTGCCAAGGTCCCAGGACCCGCCGCAGCCCGTGGATGTCATCGCGCGTTTCCTCGTGGACCTTCTCGATGTCTTTCGTGATGAACAGGCTCTTCATGGAGCGTCCTTTCGGGTCGAGGGCAGGTCGTTCCGGGTCAACCCCGGCTTAAACGGTCGATGAGGGCCTTGAGGTCGTCCTTGAATTCGGGGCGTTTGAGGGCGAGCTCGACCGTCGCCTCGAGGAAGCCCCATTTATCCCCGCAATCGTAGCGCCGCCCATCGAACAGAAGGCCGTAGACGGGCTCCTCATCGAGGAGGACGCGGATAGCGTCCGTGATCTGGATCTCGCCCCGGGCGTCGGGCGGCGTCCGTTTGATGGCGTCGAAGATTCGGGGCGTGAAAACGTAGCGGCCCAGGACGCCCAGGTCCGAAAAGGCCCGCTCCGGGCCGGGTTTCTCGGCCAGATCCAGGACCTGGAAAACCCGGTCCGAAACCTGTTTGGGCTTGATGACGCCGTACTTCTTCGTCCCCTCAGCGTCGATCCGGCCCAGGACGATGACGGTCGCTCCGCGCTCGGAGAAGCAGTCGACGAGCTGTTTGGTGCAAGAGGGACGGCAGTCGTAGATGTCGTCGGGCGTCAGGGCCGCGAACGGTTCGTTTCCGACGAAGGTCTCCCCCATCAGGATCGCGTGCCCCAGCCCTAAAGCCTCTGGCTGGCGGATGAAATGGAACTCGGCCATGTCGGCGATCCAGCGGACCTCTTCGAGCAGGTCGAGCTTTCCCTTGGCCCTGAGAAACTCCTCGAGCTCGGGGCTCCGGGCGAAGTAGTCCTCGAGGGCGCTCTTGCCCCGGCTGGTGACGATTCCGATCTTGCGGATCCCGGCGCCCAAAATCTCTTCGACGCAGTAATGGATGAGGGGCTTATCGATGACGTTCAGCATCTCCTTGGGATGAGCTTTGGTGACGGGCAGGAAGCGGGTTCCGAACCCGGCCGCGGGGATGACGGCTTTTCGGACGCTCATGGGCGGATTCCCCTCTCCGGATTTTCGCGTTCCCTCAGGAGGGGAGATGGATCTGGTTCTTGAGGCGCTTGAAAGTTTCCAGGACGCGGTCGATCTGCTCGTCGGTGTGGGTCGCCATATAGCTTGTCCGCAGGAGGCTTGCGTTGGGCGGGACGGCCGGAGGAGCGGCGACGTTGGTGTAGATCCCGGCCGCGAACATGATCTTCCACGCCTTCATGGTGTCCATGATATCCCCGATGACGATGGGGATGATCGGCGTCTGGCTGTGCCCGATATTGTAGCCCATGCCCCGGAGTTCGGTCCGGACCCGTTCCCCGATCTTGTTGACCCGCTCGATCCGCTCCGGTTCCTGCTCCATGACGTCGAGGCAGGCCAGGACGGTCGCCACGTTCGGCGGCGGGAGGCTGGCGCTGAACATGAAGGACCGGGCGAAGATCTGGATCCAGTGGACGGCCTCCTTGGGCCCGGCGATGAAGCCGCCGATCGAGGCGAAGGACTTGCTGAACGTCCCCATGATCAGATCGACCTGGCCGGCCAGGTCGAAATGGTGGGCGGTCCCCCGGCCCCCCCCCAGCACGCCCAGGGAGTGGGCATCGTCGACAAGGAAGCGGACGCCGTGTTTCTTGCAAATCGGGACGATCTCGGACAAGGGGGAGATATCGCCGCCCATGCTGAAGACGCCGTCGACGATGACGAGCTTGCCGGGGTCCTTGTCGAGGCCGCCCAGGATGCTGTCCAGGTCGCCGGGATCGTTATGCTTGAAGTACCTGGCATGGACGTTCTTCTGGGCTTTGGCCATGCGGACGCCGTCGATGATGCTGGCATGGACCTCTTTGTCGGTGACGATGATATCGTTCCGGTCCATGATAGCCGGGATGGTCCCCAGATTGACCTGGAATCCGGTGCTGAACACGAGGGCGGCCTCCATCCCGGTCCACTTGGCCAGCCGTTCCTCGAGCTCGATGTGCATGTGGAGGGTTCCGTTCAGGAAGCGCGACCCCGTGCAGCTGGTGCCGTACTTGCGGATGGCCTCGATGGCCGCCTCCCGGACTTTGGGATGGCCGGTCAGGCCGAGGTAGTTGTTGGACCCGATCATGATGTACTTCTGACCGTCGATGAAGACCTCGGTCCCTTCGGACTGCTCGATCGGGATGAAAAACGGGAAGAGCCCCAGGGCCTGGGCCGTCCTCGGGTTGGTCGGATAGCCGTACTTTTGGGCGACCTTGGGGTCCGAATAAAATCCCTTGCACTTCTCGAAAAGGTCCATGCGTTCGTCCTTTCTTCTTAGCTCGGGCATTCTAATATAAATCTCCGGGGAGGTAAAGTCAAACTCGGCCACAGGGGCCCTCCGCCTTCGGTCAAGCGCGCGGATACGCCCCGGCGGCCGGTTGCCCCGCGTTCGCGGGCACGCTTCTTATTTCGGAGTGAAAACGAACCCGCCGCTTTGATCGGCCTCGATCCGGACGGTGACCCCTTCCTTGTAATCGCCGGAGATGATCTTGAGGGCGAGCGGATTCTGAATGTCCCGCTGGATGACCCGCTTGAGGGGCCGGGCGCCGTAGACGGGATCATAGCCTCGTTGGGCCAAAAGTTCCTTGGCGGCCTGGCTGGCTTCAATCCCGATCTTCTTCTCCGCGAGCCGGGCCCTGAGGAGGTCGAGCTGGATATCCACGATCCGGAGGATGGTCTCTTTGGACAGGGCCCGGAAGATGATGACCTCGTCGACCCGGTTGAGGAATTCGGGCCGGAAGTGGCTTTCCAGGATGGCCTTGATTTCCTTCTCCATCCGCTCATGGTCCCGGCCGAGTTCCTTGACGGCTTGGCTCCCCAGGTTCGAGGTCATGATGATGAGCGTGTTCCGGAAGTCGACCGTCCGCCCCTGTCCGTCGGTCAGCCGGCCGTCGTCGAGAATTTGGAGAAGGACGTTGAAGATATCGGGGTGGGCTTTCTCGATTTCGTCGAGGAGGACGATCGCATAGGGCCGCCGCTTGACGGCCTCGGTCAGTTGTCCGCCCTCCTCGTATCCGACATAGCCGGGCGGGGCCCCGATAAGCCGGGCCACGGTGTGCTTCTCCATGTACTCGGACATATCGAGGCGGACCATGGCCTTCTCGTCGTCGAACAGGAACTCGGCCAGGGCGCGGGCCAGCTCGGTCTTGCCGACGCCGGTCGGGCCGAGGAAAAGGAAAGAGCCGATCGGGCGCGAGGGATCCTGGATTCCGGCTCTGGCCCGGCGGATTGTGTCAGCGACGGCCCGGAGGGCGTCGTCCTGTCCGACGACTCGCCGGGCGAGATTGGACTCCATCTTGATCAGACGGGCCGCGTCGCCCTCGAGCATCTTGGCGACGGGGATGCCCGTCCACTTTGAGACGATCTGGGCGACGTCCTCCTCGTCAACCTCCTCCTTGAGCATCTTGCCCGTTTTTTGGAGCTCGGCCAGCTTGGCCGTCGCCTCTTCAAGCCGGCGGCCGGCCTCGATGATCTTCCCGTAGCGGATCTCGGCCGCCCGCTCGAGATCCCCCCGCCGTTCGGCGTTGGCCTGTTCGATTTTGAGCTTGTCGATGGCCTCCTTGAGCTTCCCCGCCTCGCCGATGAGATCCTTTTCCCTCTGCCAGCGGCCTTTGAGGCCGGCCGCCCGCTCCTTGAGGTCGGCCAGCTCCTTGTCGATCTTGGCCAGCCTGTCCTTGGCGGCCGCATCCTTCTCCTTCTTGAGGGCCTGTTTCTCGATTTCGAGCTGGAGGATGCGGCGCTCGAGTTCGTCGACGTCCTCGGGGAGACTGTCGACCTGGATCCGGATCCGGCTGGCCGCCTCGTCGACGAGGTCGATGGCCTTGTCGGGAAGGAATCGGCCGGCGATGTACCGGTTCGAGAGGGTCGCGGCCGCGACCAGGGCCGAGTCCTTGATCTTGACTACGTGGTGGATCTCATACTTCTCCTTGATCCCGCGCAGGATCGAGATCGTATCCTCGACGGAGGGCTCTCCGACATAGACCTGCTGGAAGCGCCGCTCGAGGGCGGGGTCCTTCTCGATGTGTTTCTTGTACTCCCTGAGGGTCGTCGCCCCGACGCAGCGGAGCTCGCCCCGGGCCAGGGCCGGCTTCAGCATGTTCGAGGCGTCGACGGCCCCCTCGGCCGCTCCCGCCCCAACCACGGTGTGGAGTTCATCGATGAACAGGATGATCTCTCCGCCCGTTTCCTTGATCTCGCGGAGGACGGCCTTGAGCCGGTCCTCGAACTCACCCCGGTATTTGGCGCCGGCGACCAGAGCCCCGATGTCGAGGGCGAGGACGCGCTTGTCCTTGAGCGACTGGGGGACGTCGCCGTTCGCGATCCGCTGGGCCAGGCCTTCGACGATGGCCGTCTTCCCGACGCCCGCCTCGCCGATCAGGACGGGGTTGTTCTTGGTCCGCCGCGACAGGACCTGGATGACCCGCCGGATCTCGTCCTCCCGCCCGATGACGGGATCGAGCTTCCCCTGCTTGGCGAGGACGGTCAGGTCGCTGGCGTATTTCTCCAGGACGCGGAACTTCCCTTCCGGCTCCGGGTCGCTGATGCGCTGCGATCCGCGCAGCGACCGGAGGGCCTGGAGGACTTCGTCCCGGCCGACGCCGTGCTCCTTGAGAAGGCGGGCGGCTTCGGACGTCCCTTCTTTAAGAAGGGCCAGGACGATGTGCTCGGTCGAGACGTATTCATCCTTGAGGGCCTCGGCTTCCCTCTCGGCCTCCGCCATAATATTCTGGAGTCCGCCGGATAGGGTGACCGGACCCCCGCCCCGGACCTTGGGCTTCTTAGCCAGGTTTGATTCGAAACCGCCTCGCAGGACGGAGGGGTTCGCGCCGATCTTGGCCAACACGGCCACGACGATATTGTTCTCCTGGGTCAGGAACGCCCAGAGAAGGTGTTCGGGCCCGATCTCGGCCTGGCCGAGTTCCTCGGCTTTGGATTGGGCGAGGCGCAGAGCTTCCTGCGACATGACGGTCAATTTATCCCATCTCATGCCGGTCCTCCATTGTGGTACCTTCGGTCTTTATTTTATCCTTTTCCTTTTTCTCTTGACAATTGGGCGAAAATAGATATTTATTTTGTTGGGAGTGGATTTTATGGAAGAGATTGAAATCGCAAGCTGGAACACACTCGACGCCATCAAGAAAGCGGCCAAGGTCGTCGATACCGTCGGCAACCTGCAAACCGGCCATTCCCAATCCATCTTCTGCGTCATCGAGGACGACTTCCTGGAGCTCTATTATAGCGACTCCTCCTCGAATTATCTCCGCCGTTACGACGACCGCGAAGAGTTCGAGATCGCGATCGAGAAGCAACTCGAAGACGACGGCGCCGCCCCCTTCGAAGAGGAAGGCTACGAAGAAGACGAGGAAGAAAAGAAAGAGGAAGGCCTCGACATCGAAGACGACTCCGACCACTTTTAGCCCGATTTATTTTTTAAGCGTGGCCTGGAGATTGTAGAGGAATTCGAGGGCCTCGAGGGGGGTCAGTTGAGCGAGGTCGCAGACGCCGAGCTCGCCGCGAATAGCCTCGAGGAGCGCCAGGTCGCGGTCCTCGTCGAACAGAAGGAGCTGGGACTTGTCGCCGACCGGGACCGCATGGGAGGCGAGCCGGGGCCGGCCGGCCGCGTCGAGTTCCTGCTTCTCGAGGTTGAACAGGATCTCGCGGGCCCGTTCGATCACGGCCCGGGGAATGCCAGCGAGCTTGGCGACGTGGATGCCGTAGCTGCGGTCGGAGGGACCGGGCACGATCTTGCGAAGGAAAACAACGTCTTCCTTCCACTCCTTGACGGCGACGTGGTGGTTCCGGATCCGGGGATGGGTCAGGGCAAGCTCGGTCAGCTCGTGGTAATGGGTCGCGAACAGCGTCTTGGCCCGGACCTCTTCGCGCTCGTGGAGAAACTCGGCGACGGCCCAGGCGATGCTCAGGCCGTCGAAGGTGCTTGTCCCTCGTCCGATCTCATCGAGGAGAATAAGGCTCCGCGGCGTCGCGCTGTTCAGAATGGCGGCCGTTTCGATCATCTCGACCATGAAGGTCGACTGTCCGACGCTCAGGAAGTCCATGGCGCCGATCCGGGTGAAGATCCGGTCGACGACGCCGATGTCGGCCTCGGCGGCCGGGACGAAGGAGCCGATCTGGGCTAAAATCGTGATCAGGGCGACCTGGCGGAGATAGGTCGACTTGCCCCCCATGTTGGGACCGGTCACGATCAGGATCTGGTTCTCGCTCCGGTCGAGGAGGGTGTCGTTGGGGATGAACGGCTCGGCCTGGCTGACTTCGACGACGGGGTGACGGCCGTCCTTGATCCGGATTCGATCCTCGCCGTCGACGCGGGGCCGGCGGAAACCGCGCTGGGCGGCCAGCTCGGCCAGCCCGGCCAGCACGTCGAGCGAGGCCAGGGCGGCCGCGATCCGGTGGATCCTCTCCGTCTCTCGGGCGATCCGGGCCCGGACCTCGCCGAACAGGCGGTATTCGAGCTCGCCGATCCGTTCCTCGGCATGAAGGACTTTCTCCTCGTAGTCTTTGAGCTCAGGGGTCAGAAACCGCTCGGCGTTGACGAGGGTTTGCTTGCGGATGTAATCGGCCGGAACCTGGGGGAGGTTGGGCTTGGTGACTTCGATGAAGTAGCCGAAGATCCTGTTGAATCGGACCTTGAGGGATCCGATTCCGGTTCTCTCCCTCTCCCGCCGCTCGATCCCGGCGATGAATCCTTTCCCGGACCGGCTGACGGCCCGCAGTTCGTCGAGCTCGGCGTTGTAGCCGTCCTTGATGATTCCCCCTTCGGTCAGGAGGACGGCCGGTTCCTCGAGGACGGCCCGGTCGATGAGGTCGGCGATATCCGCGCCGGAGTCCCAGCCGTCCTTGATCCCCTCGATGGTGGACGATCGGAACGGATCGAGAAGACCCCGGAGGCGGGGGCAAGCGGCCAGCGATTTCTTGAGGGCCACCAGGTCGCGGGGATGGCCGGCCGCCAGCGAGATCCGTCCCGACAGCCGTTCGAGGTCGAAGACGCCCTTGAGCGTCGACCGAAGCTCCTGCTGTTCGATGGTTCTTTCCAGCATGTCCTCGACGGCGTCGAGCCGCTCCGCGATCGCGGAGACGTCGAGGAGGGGCTGCAGGAGCCAATCCCGGAGGAGGCGGCCGCCCATCGGCGAGACCGTCATGTCGATGACGCCGAGCAGAGAATCCTTGACACGGCCGTCGCGGAGATTCCGGACCAGCTCGAGGTTTTTGACGGCCGTCGCGTCGAGGACCATGGCCGCGTCCGACGCCTGAAAGGAGATGGCGTGGACGAGCTCCAGGGAGTCCTTGCGGACGCCCTTAAGATACCGAAGCAGGCCTCCCGCCGCCGCCGTGGCCAGAGGCTTGTCCTCGAGGTCGAACCCGGCCAGCGAGGGAACTTTAAAATGCCGGAGAAGAAGCTCCCGGGCCGGGATCGTGTCGAAGGTCCAATCATCGGCCGGACTCCGGGTGATATCGGCCAGGTTCGAGCGGGACAGGAATTCGGCCGCCTGGGCTTCCTCTTCCCGGGGGACGACAACCTCCTTGGGCGAGGTCTTGTACAATTCGTCGATGAGGGCCTTGGGGTCGGGACCGCCCGTGAAGGTCCGGATCCGGCCCGCGCCCAAGTCGAGAAGGGCCAGCCCCCATCCTTCCTTCCTGAGGACGAGCCCTGCGATAAAGGCCGGCGTTTTGGCGCTCTCCAGCTCGACCTCGAGCGCCGTTCCGGGCGTCAGGATTTTAACGACGTCGCGCTTGACGACGCCCTTGGCCAGGCGCGGATCCTCGAGCTGCTCGCAGACGGCGACCTTGTAGCCCAGCCGGAGGAGCTTGGCCAGGTAGGCGTCGACGGCGTGGTGGGGGACGCCGCACATGGGGATCTTCTGGCGGGAGGTCAGGGCGATCTCGAGAAGGGGCGACGCCGTCTTGGCGTCATCGTAGAACATCTCGTAGAAATCGCCCAGCCGGAAAAAAAGGAGCGCTCCCGGATGGGCTCGTTTGATCCGGAGGTACTGCTCCATCATCGGGGTCCGGGATCGGTCGTCCGTCATCGCGTCCTAACTATACTCAGAGGTCCGGCCTTTTTCAAGAACTCTTCGTCCCGGGTAAGCATCTACGTTTCAGTGAGAGTTTCATGAGCAGTCAGGCCAGCTGAGGAGGAAGCCATCCGGAGGCGAGCGGGCATGGTTCCTCGAAGAGAGGAGCGAGCCGAGGACTAAGCGGATTTTCCTCGCTGGGGAAAATCCGCGGGCTGACGATTCAGCTGACCTGACTGTGACTGTATCACGGTTTTGGAGACGCTTCCGCGCCCCGGCCGTGAGTCGAGGATGTGGGATGCGGGAATCGAGTATGGTATACTGAGCCTCGCGATGAACGGCCCCAACATCCTGACCATCCTGCGCATCCTTACCATTCCCGCCATCGTCGCCGTCCTGGTGACGCCGTTCGAAGGGCACCTGACCGTCGGCTTCATCCTGTTCGTGTTCGCTTCGCTGACCGATTGGGTCGACGGCCTCTGGGCCCGCTGGAAAAAACAGGTGACCGTCTTCGGACAGCTCCTGGACCCGATCGCCGACAAGCTCCTGATCGCGTCCGTCTTCATCTGCCTCGTCGAGCTGGGGCTGGTCCGAGCCTGGATGGTCGTCGTCATCATCGGCCGCGAGCTGGCCGTCTCCGGCCTCCGGTCCATCGCCTCCTCGCGCGGAGTCCACATCCCCGCCTCGCTCCTGGGAAAGGCCAAGATGGTCTGCGAGAGCTGGACGATCGTTTTTATCCTGGCCGGGAAAAATTTCCTGGGCTCTTCCGCCTTCCTCATCCCTCTGGGCTTATGGCTGACCCTGGCCACGGCTCTGCTCTCGGGCGCCGAGTATTATCTCAGGTTCGGAAAACGGATCTTCTCCTCCGGCGGCTCATGACAGGGCGGCCCGCGCCTGCTCGACGGCCTCCCAGCCGTCCGCGCTCAAGACCGTGACCGGAACGCCCCAAGGCCGGGCGATCCGCTTGATGAGCGTCGCCAGGACCTTGCCTGAACCGACCTCGACGAAGCGGTCGACCCCTTCGAGGTGAAGGGCGTCCATCGAGGCCTGCCACAGGACGGGACGGCTGACCTGGCGCTTGAGGGCGTCCCTGGCCTCGGCCCCGCTCCGGATGGGCCGGGCGTCGACGTTGGTCACGACCGGGAATTTCGGGTCGCGGAACTCCGTCCGGTCCAGGTCCGCCGCAAGGCGTTCCTCGGCGCTTTTCATCAAGCTTGAATGAAACGGCGCGCTGACCGGAAGGAGGACCGAGCGGGGGGCCTTGAGGATCTCGAGCGCGCTCTCGACGGCCGTCTTATGGCCGGAAATGACGATTTGTTCCCGGCTGTTCCAGTTGGCGACTTCGACGATCCCGCTCCGGACCTGGGCGAGGCCCTCGCGGACTTGATCGAGGTCGAGGCCGATGACGGCGGCCATGGCCCCCTCCCCGACCGGAACGGCCTCCTGCATGTAGCGGCCCCGCTTGTGGACGAGCAGGACGGCATCCTCGAAGGCGAGGACGCCGGCTGCGACGAGGGCCGAATACTCGCCCAGGCTGTGGCCGGCGGCGATGTCCGGCTCCCGATCGAGCAGGCTGTAGGCCAGCGTACTGACAAGCAGAAGGGCCGGCTGCGTGTTCCGGGTCAGCTTCAGCTCCTCCTCGGGGCCTTCAAAGCAGAGCCGGGAGAGGGGAAAGCCCAGGATCCGATCGGCCCGCTCGACGAGCTCCTTGGCCTTCGGGGACCGTTGATAGAACTCGCGGCCCATACCGACGGCCTGGGAACCCTGGCCTGGGAATAGGAACGCGGTGCGACTCATCGCTCACTCCTGGTTGCGGGATATCTGTCTCAGCCAGTCATACCGGAACTCGACTTCGGCCTGGCCGCGCAGATTCTTGATCCAGAGGACGGCCTGGGCGTCGATCTTCTCCCGGCGGATTCGAGCCTCGATTTCTTGAAGCAGGGCGATCATCGGCTCGGGCTGAAGCTCTTTCCGGGTTTGACCGGAGGCATAGACGCGCTGGTAATAGGCCTCCATTTCCTGAAGGCTGACCGTGACGCTCCGGCTGAACCTCAACTCGATGATCCTCTGGAAGACGAGCTTCTCCTCGAGGATTCTCATGACGTCGTCGAGGTCGAGGTCGAATCTTTCGAGCTTCTCCTGAACCGCGTCGGGCCCGAGTTCGTCGAGGAGGCTGCGCAGGGCCGATTGGATCTCGGCCTCGGGAATCGAGACGCTTCCGCCCGCGAACTGGATGACGGTCTTCCGGTCGACGATTTTCTCCAGGGTCCTGAACAGCCGGTCCCCGGCGGCCTCCCCGACCTCCTTCCGATAAAGCCCGAAGGCGTCGACGATCCTGACCTCGGTCAGCGTCACGGGCTGGCCGTTGACGACGGCCACCAGGCAGTCGACGACCTCGGCGGCCGGCGCGGAGATAAAGAAAAGGACGAGCGCCGCGGCCAACCCCGCGACTTCCCGGCATGAATGCCGGCACCCAAGGAGCCGCAGTTTCGGCTCCTTGGGTACTGCAAGGCTGGGCTTGTTCGGGGCAGAAGCTCCACGAACATACGTCCGTTGGCTCCGTCCCATTGCATGCGTTGGAGCGCCCGTACTCATGAACCGTTTCCGGTTCATGAGTGTTAGCCCTGAGCATCGCTTCTCATCCCCGCCTTGAAAGGCGGCACTCATGGAAGCATGAGTACAGCAAGGCGGGCGTAGCATCGGCGAACGGGCCAGCGGGCCGGATCGAAACGGAAGATATCGTCTCATCCCCATGTTAAAACACGTTGCCGATCGTGATGAAGACCAGGGGCTTGCCTCTGCGCTCGGGCGCGTCCAGGTTCCAGGCCAGGTCGAAACGGACCGGACCGAGCGGCGTCCGGTACCGGATGCCGAAGCCGAGGGCCCGCTCGAGGTCGAACAGGTTGAATTCGTTCCTGTTGCTCCAGACGTTTCCCGCGTCGAGAAAAATCGCCCCGCTCAGGTCGCGGAACGAGGCGAACAGCGGAAAACGGAGTTCGGAATTGAAAAGGAGGAGGGCCTTGCCCCCCAGCGGCAGGCCCGAAGACTTGTCCCTGGGACCCAACCCCTCGAACTCGCGGCCCCGGAAGGAGTTGCTGCCGCCCCCGAAGAACCGCTCGTGAATGGGCATCCGCCCCATGCCCAAACCCAGCCGGGCCGTCAAGTTGAACCCGAACTCCGTCAGGATTGGGACGAAATGCTGGTATTTGACGAACGATTTCAGGTAGTCGGACTCGGCTTTGAACAGAGGGTAGGCCCAATCGACCGCCCCGCTCAGGAAGAAGCTCCGGACCGGATTGGCGCTGTCGTCCCGCCGATCCCAGATGCAGCTCGCCGAGAGGGAGGTCGTCGAGTAGGGAACGTGCTCGCGGTCGACCGAGGATTCCGAGATCTCCAGATAATAGAGGATGGTCCGGTCCCAGCGGAGCGTGCCCAGGATCATGAACTCCTTGGACAAGGGCTTGATCGAGGTCAGGCTGACGCCGCGCCGTTCGAATCCATAGCTGGTCCGCTCCTCGCGCTCGATCCAGGCGTTCAGGAAGGTCTCGAGGGGAAGGCCGAACAGATAAGGCTGCTCCCAGGAGACGACCGCCCGCTTTTCCTTGAGGCTGAACTGTCCGACCAGGCTCAGCTGGGCGCCCGTCCCGAAGACGTTGGTGCGGATATACTCGGCCGTGCCCCGGAGACGGATGACGTTGTCCCAAACGGCGAAGGTCTTGGGCTCGTTCTTGGTTTCGAGCCCGACCCCGACCCCGGCGTAGTTGAGCTCGCCCTCCCGGACGTTGACGACGATGTTCTCAAGGCCAGGCCCGACCGGGACTTCCTCGACCTTGACTTCGGAGAATATCCCCAGGTTCTCGAGCCGCCGCTTCGTCTCCTGGATGGACCGGAAGCGGGCCGGTTCGTCCTCCCGGACCCTCATCTCGCGCTGGATGGTCTTGCGCCGGGTGATCCTGTTTCCCGAGATGAGGATCTTTCCGATCCTCATCTGCTGGCCATCGTCGACATCGAAATGGACGATGAAGGAGTTGGGCGAAGACTCCTCGACCCGGGCCGCGACCGTGGTCCCGCGGATCCCCTGGTCCAGGTAGAAGGTCTCCATCTCCTCGATATCGCGCTGGATGTTGGCGGCGAAATAGGGCCCGCCCTGGCGGCTCTTTATCGAGCCCAACAGGGTTTCGACGCTGAAGAGCGAAGCCCCGGCGATTCGGATCGTCTCGACCCGCTGCTGGGGGCCCTCGTCGATCGTGAAGACGGCCCCGATCTTCGTCCCATCCCGGGCGAGATTGAACTCGACCTTGGGATGGGCGAATCCTTGAGTCCGGTAGAGGAGCTCGATTTCGCGGGGCAGGCCGAAGAGACGGTCGCCGTCGATGACGCCGAATAGGGAGAGCGTTTCGCTCAACCCGAGCTCCCGTTTCATGCCCGCTTCGCCGAAATAAGCGGCCCCGACGAAAGACAGCCGGGTCACCGTGAAGCGCCGGCCGGGATCGACCTCGTGGACGATCCGGATTAAATTCCCTTCCCGCTCGATCGAGGACCGGACCGTCGCGAATAGGTACCCCCTCCTCCGCAGATGAGCCATGATCCGGGCCTCGCCCTCGCTCAATCCCCATTCTTCGAAGATCCGTTCCTCCCAGATGGGCCTGATCAGGCCGGCCGGAATCCGGGCCCCTTTGATGACGATCTCGATCCGCTCGTTGAGCGCGACCCTCAGCGTCAAGTGAACGTGGCGGCTCTTCCGGTCGAAGGCCTGGCTCTCAACGGCGATTTCGGCCCGTTGATAGCCGCGTTCGACATAGGTAGCCTTGATTCGTTCCAAGTCTTCGGCCAGGACGGCCGGGACGAACTCGCTTCCTTCCCGGCTCCTCATCCGTTCCTTGATTTTTTCGTCCGGGCCCAGGACGCCCGGGGGGACAAAATCCACCCGCCGGATCAGGAAGCGCTGGGCGGAGCGGACCTCGAACTTGACGTCGACCGCGTTGGCCGACGGATCGCGTTCGGTGACAAGGCGGACGTCGGGAGAAAAAAAGCCTTCGTTCTCCAGGGCGGCCCTGATCGACTCAACGGCTTGCCCGCCTTTGCCCTCGCTGAATTCGCCTCCGGGTTTGAGGGTATCAAGCTTGGCCAGGATTCTCTTTTCGGGAATCCGCTCGTCTCCCGTAACGGAGATTCTGTGGACGACGACCTTGCGGGCGAGCAGGAAGGTCAGGTCGATTCGGCCCGTCCCGGCCTTGAGGACCTGGACGTCGGCAAAAAGACCGGTCAGGTAGATTTGCTTGATGGCGTTCGCGATCCTCTTCAACGAGAACGCCTCGCCGGCCCGGATCGGGACAAGCTCGCCGATATCCGGATCGGCGGCCCGCCCGTCAACCTTGACCTCGACCGAGCCGACCAGGGGAACGGCCGGCCGCGCGGCCGGGGCGGCCCAGGGAACGCGGACGATTCCCGCCACAAGTAGGATCGCGGCCATCGCCTTCTTCATCGCCGCCCTTTAAAACCTCCGCCGGACCTTGAGGTCGAGGCTGACCCGGCCGAGCTCGTCCCGGATGCCCACCAGAGAAAACTCGTTGCTCAACTCCCATTCGATCCGGACGATCTCGTCGCGCTGGGTGGTCAGGTTGGTCGAATAAAGAATGAACAGGTTCTTGGTGATCTTCTTCCCGACCGAGAGCCGCGCCGTCATCTCGGCCGAAGTCCCCAGGATAAAGGGATCGACCCGGAAACGGTCGATGACAAAGAGCTTCCCCGTTCCCAATTTGGCCTTCTCGGCCAGCTGAAAGGAGAGGAGCGAGGCCGTGCTCTGCTGCGTGCTCCGATCGTAGGAATATGTCCGCCGGAACGCTTCGCCCAGGGCCAGCAGGGCCAAAACGTCCTCGGGCGGCAGCGGCGGCGACGAGCTGAACTCGGTCTTGAGACGGTCCATCGATCCGGCGACCGAAACCGTGACCCGGTAATCCTTGACGTAGGTCTCGCCCTTGATATCGATGGTCGGCTCGACCGAGAGCGGATTGAGGAAGCTGACCCGTCCCTTGAGGACTTTAAACGTCCGGTCCTGGAAGTTGACTGTCCCATCCAAGGCCTCGATGTCGCCGAGAAGGATCGGCGAACGGACGCTTCCGGTCACGGTCAGGTCGAAGCGGCCGTTGACCCGGCCCAGCGAGTTATCCAGCCAAGCGTCGCCCGCGGTCCGGAAACGGAGGTTGAGGTTGAGGTCGTCGAAGAAGCCGGGCGGGCGGGGCTCGAGTTCCTCGGCGGTCGAGAAGCTGACCCTTTCAAATACGTCCCTCCGCCAGGACAGACGCTTGACGTCGAACGTCCCCTCGAGCAGGAACTGGACCGGATTCTTGACGAGACGAATGGAGCCGTCGGCGAAGCCGCGCGTCCGCTCGAAGGGAGAGACGAGCATGTCGCGGGCCTCGGCCCTGAGGTCGATCGCGGCCACTCCCCCCTCTCCGAGCTTGACTTCGCCGGAGCCCTGGACGGTCCCGCCGCCGAGCGTTCCGCGCAGGGAACGGACGATGAGGCGCTCGTTCTCGACGAAGACGAGCCCGGAATAATCATTGAAGGCGTGGGCGAAATAGGGAATCGGAAAGACCGGGCCCTGGAAGTCGACCACGCCCCTGACTTGGGCGGACCCCTTCTCGGCCCGGACCTCGCCGAGATAATTGACCTTGCCCTGGACGCCCTTGAAGGGAACGAGCAGCTCGAGGTTGCTGAACGACCCCTTGAGGTTGACGGCGGGGGGGCGCTGGTCGAAGGGGATGCGGCAGGCGGCTTCGAAATCATTGGCCCCGGGCTCGATATTGCCCTTGAGCTTGAGGTTCAGGACGTTGCCGGAAAAATCGTAGTCGACCTCGAGGCCGCCCCCGGCATTCGTCTTCGGGAAAGGATCGAGGAGGGCGTCTTCGAGGGCGAAGGTCCCGGGCGCCGTTTCCGTCCCGAAGGTTCCTCGGCCCTTGCAGTCGAAGCGGAGCCGGCCCTGGAGCTTGGGGGCGAAGGCGGCCAGATCGATCCTCCGGCCCTTGATATCCAGGTCGAAGCCGTGGTCCAGGATTCCCAGCTTGGCGTCTCCCCGGACTTCCCCGCGAAAGATATCGAAGCGAAGGTCTTTCAAGGTCAGAGTTCCGTTCGCCCAGCCCAACCGGCCCGAAACGCCGGTCAGCTTCCGATCCAGGAACGCCAATGCCGCCGCGCTGAAATCCCCCTCGGCGGTCACATCGGGATCGCCGGTCTTCTGGGAAATGTCGAAGGTTCCCTTGGCTTCCCCCTTGAGCGGGAGCGGGATTTCGAGCCCGGCCAAAACCGTCTCGACCTTGGCCCGGTCGGCCCGGAGCCGGGCCGAATATTTTTCGGCGGCGGCGTCGACGCTGACTTCGCCCTCGAACTGGGGATCCTTGACGTTGAATCGGCCTTGGAGGCGGTTATCGACGACCTGGACCGTCCCGGTCACCGATCGCGCATTGAACTTATCGAAGCCGCCGGGCGCCAGGTCCGCTTCGATGTCAACGCGGGGAAGCGCCGACCGCCCCGTGATCCGGACCCGGGCTTTGCCGCGGCCGCGGATCTCGGGAAAAGTCCAGGTCTGGCGTAGAACGAGCGAGAGGAAGCGCCGAGCCTGGCGGACATCCAGGACATCCCCCCCGATCTCGAAGTCGCAATCCTTGAGGACGTTCAAACGGCCCTTGGCCTTAACGACGGCGAAGCTGGAGCGGATTTCGGGGGATGATAAGAGGAGCGTTTCCTTCCCGTCCCAGGTCAAGCTGACCGGACCGTTGAAGTGGAAGCGCGACCCGGTAGGTTTTTTGATTTCGTCCCTGAATTCCCCGTCGGCGGTGACCCGTTCGGAAGAGGCGCTGAAGGAACCCCAGAACGGCGACTGGACCGGCCAGGGAATATTGAACCCGCTCATGATGGGATCGAGCCCGAAATTCCTGACCGTTCCCCGGACGCGGCTTCCCTCGAAGTCGATGGCGGCGAACTCGGCGCGGGAATACCGGCTCAGAATAGCGAGTTCGACCCGGCCATTCAGCCCGGGGCCGACGTTGAGAGTCCCCGAGACGCGGCCGAGCGGCACGCGGTTGAGGATGATATCCCGGCTGGCGAGAGTCGTCCTGAAGAAAAGGCCCTTCGCGTCCCGGATGAGATCCCCCTTCGCTTCGATGCGCCCGCTCCAGACGAAGGGGAGGCCGATGATCCGGGCCGGGACGTCCATCGGGAGCCGGACAAAGACTTTCAGATGGAGCCTGGGGTCGGTCACGCCGACGATCCGGCCTTTCGCGTTCAGGCTCAGCTCGGTCCCGGCCAGGGTCAGGCGCTTGAGGATGATCTCATCCCCCTCCCCGTACAGCGACACGCTTCCCGCTCCGGCCAGCTCGCGGCCGGAGGCGACAACCTTGAGCAGGGCATCCTCCCAGTCGCCCCGGCAGGAGAAGGAGCTCCCTCTCTGCTTCAGGACGGCATTGAATTGCCTCAAGTCCAAGGCCAGATCTTTGCTTTTAATGACGATCCTGCCGTCCTTGACAAGGCCCCGTTCGATCGTAAAAGGCAGCGGGAACAGGGGCTTCCGCGTTTTCCCGGAGGAGCGCCAGACATCCTCGTCCAAAGAGAGGACGGGACCGTCCATGACCAGGGTGAGGGGCTTATCCCTTTTGAGAAGGGAGAAGTAAGAAATCTGAACGGCCACGGCCCGGGCCGAGAAGACGATCGAGGGCGGCTTGGTCCGGACGTTCTTGAGGACGAGGACGGGAGGGAAAAAGGACATCCGGAGTTCGTCGTAGAGAAATGACGCCTCGACCCTGCGGCGGACCTGGCTCAGGAAATAGGACTTCGCGAACTGTCCCGCGGCCAGGATGGTCCCGGCGACGACCAGAACGGCCGCGATCGGCCTGAGCTTCCTCCACGACGTCATGGCCGCTCGGTCAGGTCTTGACCTTTCCCCAATCCTTGAGGAACTTCGCGATCCCTATGTCGGTCAAAGGATGTTGGACGAGCTTCTCCATGACGGCGAAGGGAATGGTGGCGATGTGGGCGCCGATCAGGGCGGCTTCGATGACATGGCGGGGATGGCGGATGCTGGCCACGATGATCTCGGTCGCGTAGTCGTAATTGCCGTAGATGGCCGCGATTTCTTCGATGAGCTCCATCCCGTCTTGGGAGAGGTCGTCGAGCCGTCCGATGAAGGAACTGACGAATGCGGCGCCGGCCTTGGCCGCCAGGAGGGCCTGCCCGGCCGAGAAGACGAGCGTCATGTTGACCTTGACGCCGTCCCGGGCCAGGGATTGTGTGGCTTTGAGCCCCTCGATTCCGACCGGAATCTTGATGACGACGTTGGCGGCGATCCGGGCCAGCTCCCTGGCCTCCCCGATGATGGCCCCGGCCTCGGTCGAGACGCATTCGACGCTGATGGGGCCGGGCACGATCCGGCTGATCTCTGCGATCAGGTCTTTGAAAGGCCGGCTCTCCTTGGAGACGAGCGAAGGGTTGGTCGTAACGCCGTCCAGGATTCCCCAGGCGGCGACCGTCCTGATCTCCTCGAGATTGGCCGTATCCAGGAAGAACTTCATCTCATCCTCCTTCTTCCATTATGACATGATTGGAAAGGGTTCCGATCCCCTCGATCTGGACGTCCACCCGGTCTCCGGGCGCGAGCGGGCCGATCCCGGACGGAGTACCGGTCGTGATGATGTCCCCGGGCACCAGGGTCATGATCCGGGAAATGAACCTGACCAGGACCGGCACCGGAAAAATCAGATCGGAGGTATGCCCCGATTGCCGGAGCTTGCCGTTGACGAACGTCTTGATGGCGAGGCGGCCCGGGTCGATCCCGGCCGCGATGCAGGGGCCGGCCGCGGCGAACGTGTCGAACGACTTGGCCCGCGTGAACTGGACGTCCTTGTCCTGGAGGTCGCGGGCCGTGACGTCGTTGAAGCACGTGTAGCCTAAAATGTAATCCTCGACGGGATCGTCGTCCTTGAGGCGGGAGGCCGTCTTCCGGATGACCAGGGCCAGTTCGCCCTCGTAATCGACCCGCGAGGACATCCGGGGATGGACGATGGCGTCTCCAGGCCCGATCAGCGCGCTGGGCGGCTTGAGGAACAGGAGCGGTTCGGAGGGTAGACCGCGGCCGCGTTCGAGGGCGTGGGCTTTGTAGTTGACGCCGACGGCCACGATCTTGGAAGGAAGGGCCGGCGCCAGGATGCGGACCTCGCCGATCGGGACCGTATCGGCCCCGGCCTCGAATCCCTCGCTGATGGAGCCGCTGGCGATCCGGAGGATGTCCTGGTCGAGAAGACCATAAGACACCCTCCCGGCCCGTTCGAAACGATAAATTTTCATGGACGCGGTCTCCTGGCCGTCTCGACGACGGCCGGCGTTTGAGGACTCTCATTCCCGTTCTTGTCCACGGCGGTCAGCGCATAAAAATAGCGGATCCCGGGCTTGACGGTCCGGTCACTGGTGTTCGTTTCCAGGAACGGCGTCTCGGTCAACGGTCGGAACTGCTCCTCGGAGGCGGCTCTTCGCCAAACCCGGTATCCGGCCAAGTCCGCTTCCTGGTTGGTCTCCCAGCTCAAGTTGATGAAGCCCTGCCCGGCGATGGTCTTGAGTCCCGTGGGCGGTGCGGGCGGAAAAACGTCCTTGGGCGTAATCTCGACGGCCGGGGAATCCCCGCTCTCAACGGGTGGAAGCGCCTCGCCGGCGACGGCCCTGACCGTGTAGCGGTACATCGCGCCGAACTCGAAAGCCCTGTCTTCGAAGGCCGTCTCTTTGACCGGCGGGCTCGTCAGGAGCTGGGCGGGATCGGCCCCTTTCGACCGATAGACGTCGTAGCCCGTGACCAGGGCCGGCGTCGAGGAATCCATGTTGGCGGCCGGCGGCTCCCATGAAACCAGGATTTTGTCGGAGGACAGGGTCGTCTTCAGTCCCCGCGGCGGAAGAGGCAGAATCTGGGGAACCAGGGTGATCCGCGAAGAGAATTCCGAATATTTTTCCCGATGATCCTTGACGCAAACGGCGAACGTATAGCGGCTCTTGAGCCGGCCGAAGTCCAGGGGATGCTCGTACGACTGGGGCAACGATGCCGGGCCCTGCGGCTCCGGCATCGCCTCGGCGAAATCCTTCTTGACGCTCGACGCCAAAACGGCCTTTTCCCTGAACGCCTCAAGGGGCAATTCGCCGGACATCATGAGACCCGGCGCGGCCAGCGGGTTTTGTCCGGACGCCGACGGCGCTTGCGCAGTGGTTGTTGGGGCCGGAGCCGTTTGAGTCCCAGTCGTTGGGGCTGCCTGCGCCTGAGCTTTATCGGTCTGGGCCGCCGCGGCTTGGGGCTGAGTCGTCTGCTCTTGAGCAAGAGTTTTTGAGGGCGGCGCCGGCGGAGGCGTCTCGGCTTTCGCCTGTCCGGTCTCCGGCTCTTTTGCGGCCGGTTCCTTATCGGTGGGGGGCATGGGGAGGGCCGGGATCTCTTCCATCAGGAGCCAGATCTCGACTTCGACCGGCTTCGAAAAAACGGTCCCGTCTGGATAGGTCACGGGCAGCTTCCACTCGAGGCGGATCTTGTCCCCTCTCTGGAAGGCCTTGAATTCCTCGACCTTCTGGGGAATCCGGACGAGGGGGGCCTGGATCGGGCCCTTTTTCCCGCAGCCCGCGGTCAAGAACGCTCCGAGGGCGATGAGACAGGGAAGCGCGCGTTGAGTCAACCCCTCGACTCCCCGGCATGAATGCCGGGGCTTGTTCGGGGTTAACCCTGAGCCTCTCTTCTCGTCCCCGCCTTGAAAGGCGGGGCTCCGATTCAAAGCCCCGCCTTTCGGGCGGGGTAGCGTCGGCGAATGGGTCATCAAAGGATAAAGCGCCTCAGGTCTTGGTCCTTCATGATGTCTTTGAGCTGCTCGCGGACATATTCGCGGTCGATCGAGATGTCCTTGGTCTTGATATAAGGGGCTTCGAAGGAAATCTCCTCCATGACCTTTTCCAGGATGGTATGGAGGCGCCGGGCGCCGATGTTTTCGGCGTCCTGGTTGACCTTTTCGGCCGTGTCGGCGATCTCGTCGATGGCGTCCGCCGTGAATTTGACCCGGACGCCCTCGGTGGCTATCAAGGCCTCGTATTGTTTGATGAGGGCGTTCTCGGGCTCGGTCAGGATCCGGATGAAATCGCCCTTGTCGAGCGGGGTCAGCTCGACCCTGATCGGGAACCGGCCCTGGAGCTCGGGGATCAGGTCGGCCGGTTTGGAGACATGGAAGGCGCCGGCGCCGATGAACAGGATGTGGTCGGTCCGGACCAGGCCGTAGCGGGAATTGACGGTCGTCCCCTCGATGATCGGCAGCAGATCGCGCTGGACGCCCTCCCGGCTGACCTCGGGTCCGCGGCCCGACTCGCGGCCGGCGATCTTGTCGACCTCGTCCAGGAAAATGATGCCGGTATGCTCGACCCTCTCGATGGCCAGCCGGGCGACCTGGTCCATGTCGATGAGCCGTTTCTGCTCGTCCTCGAGCAGGACCTCCCGGGCCTCCTTGACCTTGAACTTCCGTTTCTTGGTCTTGCCGCCCAGGAAGCCGGGTATCAGCTCCTGGATCTGGATGCCGATTTCCTCCATGCCGCCGTTGGAAAAGATTTCGAGAGGGGTGGTCGATTTCTCCTTGACCTCGATCTCCACGATCCGGTCCTCGAGGAAGCCCTCGCGGAGCTGTTTGCGGAGCTTCTCCCGGGTGTCCTGAAAATGGTCCGGCTCCGGCTCGGCCGGCCCGTCGTCCCGCCGCTTGCCGGGGAGAAGAAGGTCGAGGAGCTTCTCCTCGGCGTTCCGGACGGCCTTCTCGTTGATCTCTTCGATCTTCTCGGCCTTGACCATCTCGACCGCGATCCGGACCAGGTCCCGGATCATGGACTCGACGTCCCGGCCGACGTAGCCGACCTCGGTGAATTTGCTGGCTTCGATCTTGAGGAAGGGCGACGAGGTCAGCTTGGCCAGCCGGCGCGATATTTCGGTCTTGCCGATTCCGGTCGGACCGATCATCAGGATGTTCTTAGGCGCGATCTCGTCGGCGAGCTCGGGCGGGAGCTTGCGGCGGCGGAAGCGGTTGCGGAGGGCGATCGCGACGGCCTTCTTGGCGGCCTTCTGGCCGATGATGTACTTGTCGAGCTCGGCGACGATCTGCCGCGGAGTCAGCTCGGCGTCGTCGGCGGCCATCACAGCTCCTCCACGCTGATCTCGTCGTTGGTGAAGACACAGATCCCGGCGCTGATCTTCATGGCTTCGAGTACGACCTCCCGGGCCGAAAGGCCGGTGTGCTTGAGCAGGGCGCGGGCGGCGGCCAGGGCATAGGGTCCGCCCGAGCCGATCGCCAGGATTCCGTCGTCGGGTTCGACGACGTCCCCGGTCCCGGAGATAAGGAACATTCCGTCCTTATTGGCCACGATCATCAGCGCCTGAAGCTGGCGAAGGGCCTTGTCGAGACGCCAGTCCTTGGCCAGCTCGATGGCGGCCCGGGACAGGTTCCCCCGGTATTCCTCGAGCTTGGCCTCGAAGCGCGAAAACAGAGCGAAGGCATCCGAGGTCGCGCCCGCGAAACCCGCCAGGATGGCCCCTTTGTGGAGCCGGCGGATTTTCTGGGCCGTCCGCTTGAGGACGGTTTCCCCCATCGAAACTTGGCCGTCGCCGGCCATGGCCGTCTTGCCGCCGTGCTTGATACAAATGATGGTCGTCGAACGCATTATAGGTACTCCAATTCGCGCCCTTATGATAACAAAAAAGCCCGGCTAAACCTATACCTTTAGGCCAAGCCGGGACCACCGGGGCGGTCCGGCCGCCCAGCCGGGATTCGCCGGGGGGGCGTTTGACGGCGCGCGGCCGGAATGGAATAATCTCGAAGCCGGGACGTCTTGGATCAATGAGAGATAAGATACGGACCATGGAAACCTCCGCCGGGGCGAGATCGAAGGCCTTCGAGGAGCTTCTCGCCCTCAAAGAAACCGTTTTCAGGATCTGCCTCGGTTACGCCAAAAATTACGCCGACGCCGAGGACTTGACCCAGGACGTATATCTCAAAGCCCACCGGAGCCTGAACGGGCTCTCCAATCCGGAGTCCGGCCGGATCCGGCGGCCGGGACGGCGGCCCGTCCTGGCCTGGGCCGGCCTGATCTTGGTCCTCGTTTCCGGCGTCTCGATCGGGGTCTGGATCCGATCGTGCGCCGCTCGGACCGGAACGGTTTTAGCCGTTTTCGAAGCCGCCTTGGCCCGAAGCCCTCTTCTTCGGCCGAACCGGGCGGACGAGCCCGCCGGTGGTTTCGACGTCGTGGATAAAGCTCTTCAGAAGATCATGGCCGAAGTTAAGAAGGCCAAGGCCGAAGGAAAGATCGACCGGATCTTCACGACCAGGATGACACGCCTTCTCGTGGTCGTCCGGCTGGCCATCCAACCCGATCCCGAGATCATCCTGGGACCTTTCATCCAAAAAGAAATCGCGGAATTCGTCCGAGAGGTCAGCGGAGAGGAAATGCCCGGCGACGGTAAGCGCGGGATCGGAGCCATCGCCTCGGCGATGGCCCATGAAATCATCAACCTCCGTATCTACCTCGAGACCCTGCCCCGTCGCGCCGAGCTTATGAAAAACCTGGAGCAGGGATTGCTGCTGGATAAAAAATAGCGTGGAGCCGTCTTTCTTTTTTCGCGAGGAGAAGGCCTGCCCTGACCGGACCCGACGATCATCGGCGGGAAGATCAGCGGGCGCTTCCGTCTCGGCCGGCTCGGGGAGGTAGCAAGCCGGGTTTTTCTCCAGCCGCTCGAGGAAGATTCCCTCCCGGGTGATTTTGGCCTTGACGTTCCGGTCGGCGTTGCAGCTGACGCCCATGCCGATCGGGCAGGAGGCGCCGTGCCGGGGCAGGCGAATGACCCGGACGTCGAAGCAGAAATATTTCCCGCCGAACTGGGCGCCCAGGCCGATCTTGCTGGACGCCTCAAGCAGCTGCGCCTCGAGCTCGAGATCGCGGAAGGCGTGCCCGCCCGGCCCTCCCTTCGTCGGCAGGCGGTCGAGGTAGCGGGCCGAGGCCAGCTTCACGGTCTTGAGGACGAGCTCGGCCGAAGTGCCGCCGACCACGATCGCCAGGTGGTAGGGCGGGCAGGCCGCCGTGCCAATCCCCTTCATCTTGCCGACCAGGAATTTCGTCAGGGCGTCCGGGTTGAGGACGGCCTTGGTTTCCTGGAAGAGGTAGGTCTTGTTGGCGGAGCCTCCCCCTTTGGCGATGAACAGGAAATCGTATTCGTCGCCGGCTACGGCGGAGATGTCGATCTGGGCCGGCAGGTTCGTGCCGGTGTTCTTTTCGTCGTACATCGTGAGCGGGGCGTTCTGGGAATACCGGAAATAGTTCTTGGCGTAGGCGTTGAAAACGCCGCGGGAGAGGGCCTCCTCG
>Ga0315274_10001723_pt1 | contig 33496 bp, 24 predicted proteins | sample YL17G02_20_MG_FD_203700 | JGI IMG/M metagenome (GOLD analysis project Ga0315274, IMG submission 203700) | Sediment microbial communities from Yellowstone Lake, YNP, Wyoming, USA - YL17G02_20 | ecosystem: Environmental > Aquatic > Freshwater > Lake > Sediment | place: USA: Wyoming | collected...
CTGACCATGATTTCTTAAATGCCAAACTACACGGAATGAGAAGCACCCTCATTGAGGGTGATAAATTATTGAAGAGTCTCGAAAAAGCTGAAGATGAAATCGTCTTTGGTTATGGCACTATTCTTCCTTCTTCCGATGCCTCCATAAACAGATTAATGCTCGAGAAAGTCCTCCTGGAAAGAGACATACTTATCTTTAAAAAGATTCACAAATTTTTGAGTAAAGAAGACAAAATTGTCTTAGAACTCTTTTATGAAGATGTCTTTCTCGACAATCTCAAAGTAATATTCAAATTATGGCACCGTAAACAAAAAGCAAATGTATCCGAATTTCTTGTGCATATCCCTGGTAAGAAACCTATCCTGATAGAAAAATTACTCTCCGCAGAGGTTATATCCGAATTTGCCCGCTTCATTGATGACAAAACTTATACAGACCTATTTCTTCTCGCATCAAAATATTATAAGGCTGGGGAAGATACATTCAAATTCGAAACATACCTTGATACCCTCCATTTTAATTATTTCTATAAACAAATTAAGGCAAGATTCACCTTTGAGGAAGAAGGATTTAATGCCATTCTAAACACAGTATTCGACGTAGCAAATCTACTCTCAGCCTTAAGATTAAGAGAAATCTATCAGTGTGGTTGGGATGAGGCTAAGGATTTACTTTATCAACATTCAGGTTCCTTATCCGACGATTTCCTTAAAGAGATATATGATTTACCAACCCGTGCTGAATTTATCAAGGCACTCCCAAGTAATTATAGAAATCTGTTAATTGGTAAAGAAATTGAACCCCTTTCTGATATTGAAACAATATTAAATAATTACTCGTATACAATTATTAATAAACGGTTTTACACAAGCCTAAATTGCCTGATAAAAATTCTATGCTTTGTCTTCTTGAAAAAATTCGAGACAAGAAATCTGATTACTATAAGTGAAGGGAAAAGATTAAACACTGATAGACAGGATATCCTGAAGTCATTGATTCCTTCAATATAAAAATGGAACGTGGATAAATAATCGGTTTAGAGGCTTGAGACTTGAGGCTTGAGTCCTCAGTCTCCAGCCTCCAGCCTCAAGTATCACTAATTGGAGAGATTCGATAATGTTTACAACTGCAGCGATGATGAAACTTGAAATCATCATCCTTGCTAAACATATTGATGTTGTCACAAAGACTCTTGCTCGCCTTGGTGTTATGCATTTAATTAATACCATCACCGATAAGAACATAAAGGAAATCTCCCCTGATAATATCTCGGAACAGATTAAAAAATTTGAAGACCTTGAAAGAAGGTTAAATTCATTTATTCAACGACTCGATATTAAAATAGATAAAATCCCCAAAATTGATGAAGACCAAGATATCGGTCAAAACGAGAATAAACTTGACTTGATTGACAAAGAATTAATTGAAATTGAAAACAAATGTAACAATGTAAATTTTGAACTGAGTGGAATCGAATCAGATATTCTCCAATTCAAACATCTCTCCTTCATCGATATCGACATCGATAAATTCATCCATCTCGAATATGTTAATTCTCTCCTTGGCTCATTACCGGAAAGAAACATCCCTGAATTAAAGGAAAAATTGAGCGATAAAGCTGTGGTCGGAACCTTCAAAAACGATATGGACCAGAACAAGGTTGTCCTATTTTTCACCAAAAAAAATAAATGGGCAGTTTCGGATGAAATAAAAAACTTTGACTTCAAAAAAGATGAAATCTCTGAAGACTTGAAAGGAATCCCATCTAATGAGCTACTCCGCTTGAAGAATGAATATGATGAAAAGAGAAAAAGCCTTCTAATCTATGAAGATGAAAAATCATTCTTCAGAGAAAAATACAAAGATTTTATAATTGAGGGTGTTCTCTACATAACCTACTGCCTTGATTTATTAAGAGCGCGGAGGAACTTCGGCAAGACACACAGTTTATATTTTATCTCAGGATGGGTTCCAAAGAAAAACCTTCAAAAATTAGAAGACGAAGTAAAAAGGGTCACAGACAACACAGTTGTTTTCAATTCATTCGACCCCACCGACCTTCCTGGATTTGCAGAAGGAACACTCCGAGTCCCTGTTATGCTGGCTAATCGACGCCTTTTCAAACCCTTTGAAAAATTAATTACAACTTTTGGAACCCCTGAATATCAAGAAATTGAACCAACATTATTCGTCGCTATAAGCTTTATCTTGATGTTCGGTGTTATGTTTGGCGACGTGGGTCAAGGTCTAATCCTATTTCTTGTAGGTTTATTTCTAAATCGTTCAAAAAATGAAAAGATCAAAAAACTCGCCGACATCGGTTTCATATTAATGAGCGTAAGTATCTCATCTATCATCTTTGGATTTCTTTATGGTAGCTTCTTTGGAGATGAAGAAATTCTTCCGCACCTATGGGTCAAACCATTGAATAATATAGTGCTCCTATTCAAAATTGCTATTGTCTTTGGAATCATAATCAATAGTCTCGGTATTATCCTCAATATGATTAATAAATTCAGACAGAGGAAATTTTACGAAGGAATTCTTGATCGATTTGGGTTAATCGGAATAATATTTTACTGGGGAGCTATTGGTATAGGAATAAAACATCTCATATTTTATAAACATATAAATGCAATAGAAATCTTATTGCTTATTGTACTGCCACTTATCATATTATTTTTTAGAGAACCCATTTTTAATATTTATAAGAGAAAAAAGAAATTATTTCATGAAGATGTATTTATGTATTTCATCGAATCAATTATAGGGATGATGGAAACGGTAATGGTATTTCTTGCTAACACTGTCTCCTTTATCAGGATTGGGGCATTTGCATTAAGTCATGCCGCTTTCTGTGCTGTTATTTTTACTATTGCAGATATGTTGAGAGGTTCCTATGCGGGAAATCTCTTACCAATTCTTGTGATTATACTTGGAAATGGTGTGATAATTTTACTTGAAGGCTTAGTGGTTTTCATCCAGAGTTTAAGGTTAGAATATTATGAATTTTTCGGAAAATTTTTTCAGGGTACTGGTGAAATATTCAGACCATTCAAGCTCACTTTTGAAAAAACAGAACTCAAAGAACAGTAGCGTTGTGTCATAGAAATCGGGGACAGACGGTATGCGTCTGTCTCATATTTCTGACAAAATTATCTCGATGAATAAAACCGCTACAAAACGTGATTATCAAATATCACAAAATATTATGGAGGAATTATAAATTATGAGAAAAATGAAAGTTATTGTTGTAATTTGCTTGAGTTTTATAGTACTAACCAACTTTCTTATGTTCGGAGTTGTTTTTGCTCAACAGATATCAAAAGACACCAGTAGTCAGCCTCCGATGGGAGACCTTGCACGTGGTAATGCCTTCTTGGCTGTTGCAATAAGTGTTGGTTTAGCCTGTTTAGCGGCAGGATATGCAGTAGGTAAGGTCGGTGCAGCCGCCATCGGTGCAGCAACGGAAAAACCCGAAATCTTCGGTCGTGCCATTATTTTCGTTGGACTTGCAGAAGGAATTGCTATCTATGGTCTCATCGTCGGGATTATTTTACTTGGAAAGGTTTAACTATAAATAGCAACCCGGAATCTTTTTCCAGATGCTGAATCAAGTTCAGCATGACAAGAAGAGGGAAAATGTCATTCCGAACTTGTTTCGGAATCCCTGACAAAAGAGTCACGGTTACAAACTATAAGGATAATTTAAAATGTAAAACCGACAACTGACAATTCAAAACGAATACTTATAATATTTCATTGTAAATTATCGGTTGTCAGTTTTAAAAGGATTTGATTATGAGTATGTTCATTCTCGGTGATGAAGACACCATTATCGGGTTTAACCTCGCCGGTGTTGATAGTGATTTCGCAAAAACTAAAGAAGAGGCATTAAATAAATTTAACAATCTAATTAATAGACCCGATTTGAAAATTCTCATCATTACTTTGCCTATTTCAGAATGGATTGAAAACGAATTAATTCAACATAGATTAAAGATGAGATTCCCTCTTATCGTAGAAGTTCCAGATGCAAAAGGTGCCTTAGAATATAAAGAATCTTTTATTAAAGTCATTCGACAGGCAGTCGGAATCTCTATTTAAAGAGAACACGGATTATCGCGGATTGTAACGGATTTACACGGACAAATACAAACTATAAGGATAATTTAAAATGTAAAACCGACAACTGACAATTTAAAATGTCATTCTGAACGAAGTGAAGAATCTCGTATTCTTTCATTGTCGGTTGTCAGTTGTTAATTGTCAGTTTTAAATTGGAAAGGCTATTATAACTTATGTCCGAACAAAAATTGAAAGAAGAAATATTAAACGACGCACAAAAAAAGGCAGAAAGAATTATCAAAAAGGCACAGTCAGATGCTGAAAAAATAATTGAAAGAGCCAAAAAAGAAGCTGAAGAATTCCGTAATCTTACTATCTCCAAGGCAACTGAAAGAGCAGAAAAAGAAAGGATCAGAATCTTCAGTAGTTTACCCCTTGAAAAACAACGAAGCGTTAGACAAGCTCAGGAAAACGTTATGAATAAAGCTATTCAACAAGCACTGCAAAAACTTAATAATTCAAATGGATTCGACTATAAACAATCTCTCAAAGAGCTCACTATCCAGGGGGCTCTGGCAGTGGATGAAGAAACGGTTGTATGCCGTATCAGAACAAAAGACACGCCTATTTTCACAGAAACATTTGTTAAAGAAATAATCGATACACTAAGAACTAAATATCAGAAGTCAATTCTTGTCAAAATCTCTTCTGATGATAAGTTACAAGACAACGGAGTAATAATAGAGAGTCTTGACGGAAGAAAAATTTATAATAATACTTATGAACTCAGATTAAAGCGAAAAACCGATCAGATAAGGCTAAAAATAGCCGATACTATGAAATTTATTTAGGTGTAATGCGAGATTCATCTCGCAGTTAATTGCGGTAAGTAGCGCCGACGTCTCGTCGGCTTTATTAACGCAGGCAAGATGCCTGCGTTACAACTACTCATAAGAGGATTTCAATGACAGAAGGAATTATAAAAAGAGTCAACGGACCCATTGTTGATGCAATTGATATGGCAGATGCTTTTATGTTAGAAGTGGTCGAGGTTGGTAGTTACAGACTAATTGGAGAGGTCATTAGAATAAGAGGCGACCTCGCTACGATTCAAGTCTATGAAAATACTTCCGGTCTGAAAATTTATGATAAAGTCTACCGAACCTTCAGTCCTCTAAAAGTAAGCTTAGGACCCGGATTAATTGCCAATATCTTTGACGGTATTCAAAGACCTCTCAGAGACATAAGAGAACGTAGTGGCGCTTATATAAAAAGAGGCGAGAAAGTCACACCGCTTAATATGACAAAAAAGTGGCACTTCAAACCCACAAGAAAAAATGGCGAATATATAACGGGGGGTTTCTTTATCGGTGAAGTTCCAGAAACAGTAATGTTAACTCATAAAATTATGATTCCTCCTGACAAAGAGGGAACAATTAAAGATTTAGTTCCTGAAGGTGAATATACTCTGGATGATGTAATATGTACTCTTATCGATAAAGATAATAATTCTCATCAGATAAAGATGTATCAGGATTGGCCCGTTCGCGTTCCAAGACCTTTTAAATCTCATAAAGAGATGAATATCCCACTCGTAACGGGTCAAAGAATAATCGATACATTCTTTCCACTTGCAAAAGGAGGAACTGCTGCCATCCCGGGAGGATTCGGAACAGGGAAAACAATGATTCAGCATGCCTTAGCTAAATGGAGTGATGCCGACATAATTATTTATATCGGATGCGGTGAAAGAGGAAATGAGATGACAGACGTTCTCACAGAATTTCCCAAATTAATTGACCCTCGCTCAGGGCAGTCTCTTTCTAATCGGACAGTTATGATTGCCAATACCTCCAATATGCCCGTTGCTGCAAGAGAAGTCAGCATCTACACAGGCGTTACAATAGGAGAATATTACAGAGATATGGGATATCACGTTGCTGTTATGGCAGATTCTACATCACGCTGGGCGGAGGCACTAAGAGAATTGGGTGGAAGACTTGAAGAGATGCCTGCTGAGGAAGGATTCCCAGCTTATCTACCAACAAGACTCGCCCAATTCTACGAAAGGGCTGGAATGGTCGAAACTTTATCCGGTTACGATGCCTCTGTCACTATCGGTGGTTCAGTTTCACCTCCAGGAGGTGATTTTTCAGAACCTGTTACTCAGCATACCAGACGTTTCATACGCTGTTTCTGGGCATTAGATCGTGATCTGGCAAATGCACGGCATTATCCGGCGATTAGCTGGCTAAGTAGCTACAGTGAATATATCCCCGATATTGAAGACTGGTGGAAAAAATATGATATTGAATGGAAAGTCTTAAGAGATAACGCAATAAATATTCTTCAAAGAGAAGACAAATTGCAAAATATTGTTAAATTGGTAGGACCTGATGCCCTTCCTGATTCACAGAAACTCATCCTATTCATTGCTGATATAATTAAGAACGCTTTTCTTCAGCAAAGTGCATTTGACGAAAACGATATGTATGCACTTCCCCTTAAACAAGTCAAGATGCTCAGAACCATTATGAACATCCATAACAAAAGCGAAGCATTGATTAGAAAAGGAATCCCGCTCATAACTATAAAAGAACTCTCAAGTATTCCCCCTATTATGCGTATGAAATTTACAATCTCAAATACTCAAATTGAAAAGATTGATGAACTGAGCGATAAATTTAACCACGAGATTGAAGACTTAGAGAGGAGATTTGCAAAATGATTGAATTCGGTCTCGAATATAAGGGACTAACAAAAATAGATGGACCACTGATATTTATAGACGGTGTTCACGATGTCGCTCTGGATGATGTCGTTGAGATTCATACCCCAGATGGTGGCGAAAGAGTTGGAAGGGTTGTGGAGATAAACGAGAATAAAGCGGTCATTCAGGTTTTTCAAGGAACTTCAGGTCTGGCTAATTCATCCACAAGGGTGCTATTCAAAGGAGATACACTCAGAATTCCCGTAAACAAAAATATGTTAGGACGCGTCTTTGATGGGCTTGGAAGACCAAGAGATAATAGCCCAGCTCCCCTAACAAGAGAATATCTTGATGTTAATGGTTTTCCCATAAATCCTTATGCAAGAGAATATCCACGCGACTTTATTCAAACAGGAATTTCCGCCATTGATGGAATGAATTCTCTTGTGCGTGGTCAGAAACTCCCCATCTTTTCTGGGAATGGACTCCCACACAATAGAATTGCTGCTCAGATTACACGACAGGCAAAATTACTTACTGAAGAAGTAGAATTCAGCATTGTCTTTGCCGCAATGGGCGTTAAATATGACGTCGCACAATTTTTTATAAAATCATTTGAAGATAGCGGTGTATTAGCAAACGTTGCATTTTTCTTAAGTCTCGCTGATGACCCATCTATCGAGAGATTAGTTACTCCAAGAGCCGCTCTGACACTGGCTGAATTCCTTGCCTTCTCTGAGAAAATGCACGTCCTTGTCATCTTAACTGATATGACAAATTACTGCGAAGCATTGCGAGAAATATCCACAGTCAGAGGAGAAATCCCAAGTAGAAAAGGCTATCCCGGTTATTTATACAGCGACCTTGCCTCCATCTATGAAAGGGCAGGAAGATTAAAGGGCATTGAAGGTTCTATTACACAGATTCCTGTTCTTACGATGCCTAATGATGATATATCTCATCCAGTGCCAGACTTAACCGGCTATATTACTGAAGGACAAATAGTTCTGGAAAGGGATTTATTTCAGCGTAGTGTTTATCCTCCTATTGCAGGATTACCCTCTTTATCCCGTTTGATGAAAGATGGTATAGGAAAAGGAAGAACACGTGAGGACCACTCTCACCTTGCCAGTCAGCTCTTTGCCGCTTATGCTACAGTTAAGAACATAAGGTCACTCGCTGCGGTTATTGGTGAAGAAGAACTATCAATCCTTGATAAAACATATTTAAAATTTGGCGATGCCTTTGAACAAAAATATCTGACTCAAGGCGAATATGAAAATCGCACCATTGAAGAAACTCTCAATTTGGGCTGGAAGATGCTAACCATTTTACCCAAATCAGAGCTTCATCGCGTTACTGAAGAAGAATTACAAAAGCATTATATTGAACAAGCTTAAAAAAAGGAAACTAACAAACTCAAAAACTAAATTTAATCACGGAAACACGGAATTCAAGAACCACGGATAAGAATTATCAATTAACAATTGACAATTTTCCGTGCTTCCATTTTTCAGTGCTTCAGTGATTTCTCTTTCCGTGATTGTTTTTTTTATATGCGGTATCCGCGTTCTATTTGAAAAAAGGAAATAATTTTTTATGCCTAAAATGGATGTGGCTCCTACAAAGAGCAATCAACTAAAATTAAAGCGTGAACTCGAAATCGTTACTGAAGGTTACGAACACTTAGATGAAAAAAGAAAAATCCTAACCTTAGAGTTAATGCGATATGTGGAAATGGCTAAACAAATCCAGAACGAGGTTGTGACGAAATTAGGCAAGGCATACAAATCTCTTAAGAAAGCCCTTTTGCGAAATGGTCATAGAAACATTAAACAAAAATCTCTTGATATGGGATACCAACATAAGTTAGAAGTAAAAACCCGTCAGATTGTTGGGTTACATATTCCAACCGTTAATTTTGTACCTGACACGATGAGAGTGCGATATAGTGTTGTGCGAACAAGCTCAACAATTGATGAGGCAATGAAAGACTTCCTGGACTGTTTGAGTATAATCGCTCAATTAGCCGAAATCGAAAATGCTGTTTTGCTCTTAGCCTATGAGGTTAAAAAAACCTTAAGACGCGTTAATGCCCTTGATAAAATTTTTATTCCTTCTTATAAAGAAACAATAAAATTTGTTGAGGATACCCTTGAGGGAAAAGAATTAGAATCATTCTTTATAATGAAAATGATTAAAAATAGACTCATCAGCGAGGCTGAAAAATCGTAATTATGGCTGAAGAAAAATTACTCAGAAAAATTTTAGTTGTCGCAGATGGTTCAAGCGAATCAATCAATGCCTGCAAATTCGCCATTACTATGGCTAAACAATACGGCGTAGCGCTATATGCCACTTATGTGGTCGACACCGCAACTTTAGAGCAATTACTCAAATCACACATATTTGTTGCAGATGAGAAAGAAGAATATGAAAAAGATATTGAAATGAACGGACAAAGACATCTCGAATACATCAAACTGATGGCGATGGAAAATGATGTCGAGGTTAAAACATCTCTTTTAAAGGGCTCAATTCACTCATCCATAATAGCAGAAGCCAAAAGCATTGGGGCTGATGCAATTGTCATCGGAGGATGGAAGGATACAAGGACAAGAATGGACCTCGCCGCAAAGGAAAGACAGTATATCCTTGACACCGCTCCTTGCTCCGTGATAATCGTAAAATAATGACGATATATGTAGGGGCATATTGCATATGCCCTTTATTAAAGGGGCACGTGCAACGTGCCCCTACAAACAGCTGAAATGTGGGAGAATCATCTTATGAAGATTAAAGAGCAATTTATTACTGATAAACACGGAAGTAAAATCGGCGTTTTTCTTTCCGTAGAAGATTATATGCTCTTGAAAAGAATGGCAGAGAAAAGCGAGCACATTTCCAGCGCTGAAGATATAAATGAAAACGAAAGCTCCACAGAAGAAATCAAACTCGATGATATAAGAAAAGAAACAGAAAAAGAAAATTATTAATAAAACAAAGTAGGGAACGGTCGCGACCGTTCCCTACAGCTACTGTTGTAGCACCGACGTCTCGTCAGCTAAATAATAGCCGGCAAGATGCCGATGCTACCTATTTATTATATCACCAACCTATGAACCAATCCAGTATAGCGTTTTGAAACATAGTTATTCTTTACTGCAATTTGAACTGCTTTCGCATTACCAACCAGACACATCAACTCCTTTGCCCTCGTAATTCCTGTGTATAGTAGATTCCTTTGTAACATTCGGAAATGTTGAGTATGCACAGGCATAACTACAGCTTTGAATTCACAACCCTGTGATTTATGCACTGTAATGGCATAGGAAAGCATCAATTCATCTAATTCTTCAAAATCGTAAAACACCGTTTGCTCATCATATTTCACAATCACATTATGCTCTTCGTAATTTATCTCTATGATTCGCCCAATATCACCATTAAAAACATTCTTATCATAATTGTTTACAGATTGCATTATCCTATCACCGATTTTAAACATCTTACTTCCCTTAATAATGGTCAATGTTTCTTTATTCAAGACTCTTTGCAAATGCACATTGAGATTGGTACTCCCGAGAACTCCCTTATTAACAGGTGTTATCACTTGAATATCTTCCAATGGATTATACCCGAACCTTTGTGGTATTCGCTCACTCACAAGAAAAATAATAGTATCGAGCAATTCATCTGGCTCTTCTCGACTGATAAAATAAAAATCCTCTTTTGTAGGGAACGCATATATGCGTTCCTTACTCTTTAGATTCGGCATCTCCCCTTTATTAACACAATGTGCATTTGCTATGATTTTACTCTGTTGAGACTGACGAAAAATCACATTCAACCTAATCACATCTATAATCTTCGAATCAATAACATCCTTCAGAAAATTCCCTGGTCCCACAGAAGGCAATTGGTCAACATCGCCGATTAAAACAATATTTGCCGATGGCTTAACCGCTTTGAAAAGATGATTCGCAAGAACTATATCAAGCATCGAAATCTCATCAACAATCAAAACATCACAATCAAGCGGATTATCTATATTAAAAATAAATTTACCATTGTACTTGTTATACTTCAACATCCGATGAATAGTTGATGCAGGTCTACTGGTCATTTCCTCAATCTTTTTTGCCGCACGACCTGTTGGTGCTGATATTAAAACCTTGACTCCTTTCGCCTCAAAAATCTCCACAATTGCCCGGATTAAAGTTGTCTTCCCAGTTCCTGGTCCACCTGTGATGACTATCGGAATCCCTTTCAAAACCTTTTCCAATGCGGATTTCTGATTATTAGATAATTTCATCTTATGTTTTATTTCAAACCAGCTTATTGCCTTCTCGATATTAATTTCTGGAAGCTCTTTTTTTGATTTTACTATATCAACAAATCGCTCTGCCGCACTTTTCTCACTTATATAAAGCGATTTCGGATACACCGCCACTTCATTACTGGGCATTTCCTCCACCTCAATTTGTCTTCTCTTCTTCAAATGCATTATCCCTTCACTCACTAATCCTTCATCGACACTCATCATCTCAACGCACTTTGCAATCAAAGGTTCATAAGGATAATAACAATGCCCTTCCTCAGTTAGTCCAACAAGAATATATAGTATCCCAGCCTCAACCCGATTTATTGAATCGGGCTCAATCCCAAGACTCATCGCCATCTTATCCGCAGTCTTAAAACCTATCCCCTGAATGTCATAGGAAAGGATGTAAGGGTTATCTCTGATAATAGATATGGCAGTATTTCCATACTTTTTGAAAATTTTCGAGGCAAAAGTTGCCGAGATATTATGACTATGAAGAAATATCATTAATTCGCGGATATGCTTCTGTTCAGCCCATGCCTTGATAATCGTCTCCTGACGCTTTTCTCCGATACCAGAAACGTCTGATAATCTTTCAGGTTCATTATCAAGAACATCCAGCGTATTCTCGCCAAATCGACTGACAATTCTCTTTGCATACTCAGTCCCGATACCCTTTATCATCCCAGAACTTAAATACTTTTCTATCGCCTCAAGATTCTTCGGAAGAATCGGCTGATACGAAAAAACTTTAATCTGTTTCCCATAACGCGGATTTGTCTCCCATTTTCCCTCAATCTTCAATGACTCACCGGGATTAATTCCAATCATATTCCCAACAATAGTTATTTCTTCTTTAGTATCAGAATTAATCAGAATTCCAACCGTATAATCATTCTCATCATTTACATAAATGATTTTATCCAGAACACCCTCAATCGTTATGTTGGAATCATTATTTTCCATTAAGACAAAACTCCGAAAAAATAGTGTCAATTTCTCATTGTTGTTTTAAATACATCATTTCTATTTTCACCAGTAAATGCAAAATAAATATCTATATAAAGTGATTGTTTAAAAACACCTAAAAGCGAGATTGCTTCGTCACTGCTGTTCCTCGCAATGACACATCAGAAGTGTCATTGCGAACAGTCTTATCGTGAAGCAATCTCGTAGTTAAGACAAAAGTTTGAGTTTTTAAACAATCACATATAAAGTATTTCAAAGTATTTTTAAAGAAAATAATACCCATTTTCCCTATCTGAAACCCACCGAATAATTATTAGTAGAGATAGATCATACCTGCTGAAGCAGGCACTACAAACAACTTTTTTAAAGTTAGGACAAAACTTCTCCATCCAATTGTCCATTGTTCATTTGCCCAGACCCATTTTATTATCTCACTTAAGAAAAATAAAATTCTACGGTGAAAAGATGAGAACTTTACCTCCAGAAATTATTAACGAAAAAAACTCTCAACAAAATTCCACCACTTTTACCTTAACCATTCATTCTCCCATAGCCACAATCTATATCTCTGACAGAAACTTTTCTTTAAATGGCATTACTTACAATGGCTGGGTAACAGACTGGGGAACTTTAAAGAGTAATTTGAAACTATTTCGCTCCAAACCATCATCAGTCAAAATAACATTATCTAACACCATAAATGAACAAGGTGACAGATTCTCCGATTTAATTAGAGCTGATGATATGGAGTCCGTTCATTGCATTATCAGTCAGGTATTTTTTAATATTGATACAGATGACCCCATTAGTTCTATAGAAATATTTAATGGAAAATTAAACTTTGGGCTCTCTTACAATGAAGAGAAATGCATAATCGAACTGGTTGAACTATCCGAAATCCTAAATCCAATCGTTGGAACTATCATAACTAAAGAGGATTTTCCTAACGCTCCTGATGAAAGCCTGGGCAATGTTGCACCAAGAATCTACGGCGCGCTCGAACCTTTCCTATCCATACCCATAAAGGATGGAGCAAGAACGTCCTTAGATGGTGCATTACTTATCGGTGATGGCGCATCTGGAATCAAAGTCTATTCCGCATCGTTATTTCCTTTATCAGGAACCATTCTTATAGATGATGAGAAAATCAGCTATACATCAAGAAGTTCAGACACATTCCTTGGGATTACAAGAGGTGTAAATGGAACACAGGAAACCGACCATCTCAATGGCGCTATTGTCATTGAAGTTAAAAACTCCTATGATTTTCTCGTTGCTTCACATCCCTGTAAATACATAACCGATGTCAAAATTGATAATCAACCTACTCAGGACGTAATCATTAATACAAATTATATCGTAAATGGAAAAACATTTTCAATCCTATCATTTAGTAATAGACCTCGAAAAAAGAAATATATCGGTTCACCCAATTTTCTTTATTTAGAAGGCAACTATTCGGACGGTGGATTTTGGGACACAAATGGTTCCACAGCAATTAATCCAAATAATGCCATCGACGAAAGCGACACAGCAACTTATGCTACTATAAATAAAAGTAATAGATTATTAAAAATAGAAAATAAAAAGAACATCTCTAATGGAGAACAAATCTATGGTTCGCTCATTAAACCCCGATTAAGAGTCAAGTTCTTCCAGGATAAAATTATGAATGTTGATTATGTTTCGATCAAGATGTTCGAATCGGGCAATCCCGATCCTTACACAGTTGGCAAACTTGCCACTGCATCACCACAGACAGTATCCCTTGATTTTTCACATACTCACTCAGATACATTTTCAACAATTTCTCACAATCACTCATCCTCAGAAGCGAATCACCCTACTGAAGATTTTCATACCATTGATAATAATAGAGTCTATAAGACAACCCTTTTTATGGAAATTGTTCCAAGAACGGAAAACACATATCCATATAACTCTTCAAATGCTGATGATTGGTATAAAATCGTAGATAGAAATATGGGAAGCAAGGCAGGCTCATCAGGTTGGTTTGAGATAGCAAGACAAACAAAAGTCAAGAAGGGATGGATAACATCTATTAAAGCAAGTATTACTTACCAATCCCTTGATAATACAGGAACTTTTAATTTTGAATGGAGTTATGATGATACTCTATCAATGAGTGTTAATCTAAATCATACAACTACAAAAACCACTTATACCTCGAATTCGATAACTCCGCCAAATCCAATATATGATTGGGATAAGCTAACTGACAATCAAAATACTTATTTCCATATAGAATCCAATGCTAATGGCGGACCAGGTGGTGATGAAAAAATTGTAGTTGAAGTGTTCGAAATATGGCTTGAAATTGAATATATTCATACTGTTGACACTTCATCTTTAAGTGTAAGTATTGGAAATAAAGAAGATATATTAACCGGTGAGGTTCAGACATCAGCTTTAACCGATTCTTTTGATATTAATTCTCAAGTTGTCTCACAAAGATTCAATCTCGATAGTATCCCGGGATTCGATTTCCGGAATTGGAATAGATATAACCTAATAAGATTTGACATCGAATATTTAGGTTCAACTGATAATGCTAATGTTCAGCTTTGTGATATTAAACTCGAGATTGAATATAAACCTTACAGTTACGAGATAACAAATAATATCACCTGTCTTGTTGAAGGACTTTACAATGGAAATAACGAATTAATTACAAATCCTGCTGATGTTATTCTCGACTTATATAATCATTGTTATGATGAGAATGAATTAGAAATAGACGAAAATTCATTCAGCTTGTCAAGGCAATATCTTGACGAGATTCTGCCTATAGCTTTCGCGGGAGCAATAAGAGAACTAATTAATCTAAAGACATTATCTGAACAACTCGGACTCCAGTGCGCTTGTCATATATTTTTAGAAAATGGAAAACTCAAAATGCTCCCAATCAGTCCCAATAATAGTCTAATCAAGAATGTTAATCAGAATTGTGTAAAGTTAAATACCATTGCAATCGCTCGTGCAGACTTTAATTCTATATATAATTGCATTAATCTTTTAGCCTCGCTCAATTATTCTTTACCCTCAACTTCACCTGACATCCATAAATTAGTCAAGAACTATGAAAACATCGAATCAATTGAAAGATTTGGCGAAAAAAAACTAAGACTTAAGTGTAATTTCATTGATTCTGAAGAATCTCTAAACACACTTGGCAACTTTTATAAAGATTTTCTCGCCTGTGTATATGATATAATCGATTTTCATACCACATTGACAAATTTGGAATTGGAGCGATTGGATGTTATAGAAATTGAATATACCCCACTCAATTTAAAGGGATTATTACAAATTACTGATTTTGAAACAATTTTAAAAGGTAAGAATGAATTAGCCATCTCCGGAAGATTTATCCCTGAGGCAACTTCACATTACTTAGCATACTGGAATGATTTAAATTACGTAAAAGTCATTGTTGAAGGATCATTATTTTTTATTGAATTTGTCATCAACGGTTTAAAAGTTGCACAAATTGATGACTTCATTATTATAGGCGAAAATGTAATTATCGGTAACCAAAATTTGAAATGCAAGGGCGAACTGATTGAATTAAATACTTTCTCATCACCAGGAAGTGAATCTTTATTGGATTACGACTTTGACAACAATCTAATTTACTTTAACATCAATAATGATAGAGTATTAGAAATAAATAATTCAGGGGATATTATATTCAAAGAAATGGGTGAGATTCTTAATCCACCTCACTCGCCTATTTCTCAAAGTCAATATAAAGCACTTAAACTTGACAAACAGAATGATGAAATCTATGTCTCCATCCGCTATCTGATTAGAATGTTTATAGGCATTAATTTAACTGAAATTAATGGATTGTATTATGAGGGAGATGAACTTAAACCCTGAAAACATAGATTGTTGTGTGGAACAGTTTAAAACACTCTCTATGTTTAATAAATATAATTAAAAACAGGGGTAATGCATTTTGGAGTGCGGTAGTCATGCTACCGCTTTGATAAAGTGTAAGCATAAGCTTGCACTCTACAAAGAGTAGAAAGGAATGATAAACTATGGCAAACTTAAAAAATGTGAAAATCAATAGCAACACAGTTATTGATGTCGAGGGTAATTTATTTCTTACAGGACAAAGTTCTCTAAAAGACAAAGACAGCTCAAGTATAATTAACTATAATGGTTATTGGATAAAGCCATCAATTGTCCATCCAGATAATAGTCTCTCTATAGACATATTATCTCAACAAAATTCTTCCTTAGATATAAAAAACTCGGCTGAAGGCTCCGCATCTCTAAAAGTAAATGGAGTTGAGATTGTAAATACCAATAGCATAGTAAAAGCATCAACTATTGAAGATAAATTCTTAAGAAATGACTCATCAGATATAACTACAGGCGAGCTTACAGCACAAGGTGGACTTGTTGCTGGTAGTTCTTCTAATAAAATGTGGGTCGTTAAAAAAATATGTGATGGTATCCTATCTTCTTATACCGGTGTTACATTTGGGAACAAAGGTGAATACCTTCAATTTACATCATCAACTCCAATTTTGTATATCCCGATCAATGGGAATCCCGGTTCAGTTATAACAAGAATTAGATGTCGATTTTTCACTGCTGAACCAGGCTTAGATATTTTAGCTTATAGCATTAGAAAACAAAAAGAGGATGAATTGAGTTCATCTATAGGTTATGAAGGGTCATTAGAGTGGAGAGAATTAAGCACTGATAATGAGGAAACAATTGATATATATGATATACAAGACTTTACCATACAGGCTAACTATAAATACTGGTTTGAGATAAAGGCACAATCAGTTCTAACTTCAGTTAAGCTTTACTCTATAGCTTATGAAATGAGTGTAAGAAAATATTAAACGCATAATTCATCTTTTTGTAGGGGCATATTGCATATGCCCTTTATTTACGGGGCATGTGCAACGTGCCCCCACATTGATAAGGGAGTTAAATGAATGAAGGACATTGAACTGAAGGAAACAGAAAAGAAATATGACGAATTCGATATGGATATAACGCGAAGATTAACCCGATTAGAAGCGAAGGTGGACTTGATTTGCCAGAAGATTGAAAATATGGAAAGAAAAGGTTCTAACTTATTTGTTGCAACAGTATCAGCAATTGTTGCTGGGACAGTTTCTTATCTGAGTAATCTTCTATTAAGAAAACAGACTTAAATGTTTCGTAGGGACAGAACAATGTTCTGTCCCTACAACAAACTATGCTAATTTGTATCAACGTATTGTTGAGGTAACATTATGAAAAATATTATTATAATGATGATTATCGTAACTGTTCTTTTCACCACATTAGGCTGCACCTCTGCCTACTACAATAAAAAATTAGGATTTTTCTATCTCTCAATTGGCCAGGAAAGGCATCTGAAAGGAGACTTTAAATCCCAGAAGGGAGAACAATTCGGATTCGAGTATTCCTCCAGAGTTGATCCAGAAGTTCAGTCTTATAAAGAAGGATTAACAGACGGATTAAAACAACTTATTAAATAATTAGCCACGAAATGACACTAAACGACACGAAAAACGAATTTTATGTGTAGTGCGGTAGCTTGCTACCGCTTTACATTGCGAGACCTTGGTCTCGTTAATTAGTTGTAGCGGTCGCATTTATGCGACGTTGATTGTGCGATAAATCGCACCGCTACGACAGAAGCAAGCTTCTGCTTGAAAAAGCGAAAGCAAGCTTTCGCATTCCACACAAAAATAACAGTTCAGGATATATATCCTGAATTATCATAGAAGGTAGGGGCGATTCGCAAATCGTCCTTGTATTTACTTTTTCGTGCTCTTTCGTGGCTAATTTTTTCTCTGCGAACTCCACGTTCTCTGCGTGAAATTATTTCTTTAGATGCAATCACTATGGAACAACCCGATTTCTCCACAATCAAAGATGGTGACATTCTATTATCTCATTATATCGGGAATTGGTTCAAATATCCCCTTGATACGTTAATAACGAAACGTATCTGTGCTTATACGAATTCAAACTATTCCCACGCCGCTGTTATATTCAGAGAGTTTGTAGGGGCATATTGTCACCCTGAACTTGTTTCAGGGTCTCTAAAAGATATAGAAAAAAAGATGCTGAAACAAGTTCAGCATGACACAGGGCACGTGCAACGTGCCCCTACAATTCATACGGACAATCCCACAGGATTAATTGTAACAGAAGCAGTGGCAAAGGGACTTATAATTAATAATTTTGAGAAGTATCTCGATGAAAAACATTACAGGATAACAATAATCAGGATTATGAAGACTCCGGATCTTTTGACCCAGAATCCCCTGAACTTGATTCTGGGTCAGGGGATTCTGGGTCAGGGGGAGACTGACAAACAGCGTCCATTCCCAAATTCTTTAAATAACACACCCTGCCCCCTCCTTAACCCTCCCCCTCAAGGGGGGAGGGAAGGGTGGGAGATCTGCGAGATAAAGCTCACACCACAATGTGACACGAAATTTATATCACAAAAAAGTGAAATAAATCTCGCATCTCAGAAATATGAAGCTCTGACAGATGAGATGCGGGCAAAGATGAAAGAAACTGCATTTAATATAATAAATTCAACGAAAAATTACTATGACAAAAAACTGCTCATTCTCATTGCCCTTGCAATAAGACTCTGGGGAAAGAATGGTTATGAAAATGGAATGAATTACCTAAGATGTCATTACGACAATTTCTGGATCTGCTCCGAATGGGTGCAATATTTATATGCCCAAGTTGGCATTCAATTCACAGACACCAATCGCCTCCTTGCTCCTGAAGATTTTAATAGGTATGAAGATAAAGAAATCGTTTTTAGCAACCTGAAATCCTCAAAATTTTAGCCCACGATTAAAATCGTGGATTACTCAAACATTATTAAGATAGTTCAGGATATATATCCTGAACCATCTTGGTCTATATTATGTGGAGTGCGGTAGCTTGCTACCGCTTTGAATTGCGAGACCTTGGTCTCGCCAATTAGTTGTAGCGGTCGCATTTATGCGACGTTGCTTATGCGATAAATCGCACCGCTACAGCAGAAGCAAGCTTCTGTTTATGTAGAGCGAAAGTAAACTTTCGCACTCCACATAGGAAAAAAGCGAAAGCGAGCTGCCGCATTCCAAAGGTTAATTTCCCTCTTCTGATTCCAAAACATCCTTGACATTTATCTCACTGATTCTTATCTATTCTCACTAATTCTAATTTAAAATCTCTGAAAAACTGTAACGCGACATCCCCGCCGCAAGAATGTACAAACAAAAGAGGTTATGTCGTAATGTGATGTAAGTAACCCACAATTTTAATTGTAGGTTATAGTGAAATAAAATGGTTTTTCACAAAAACCATCATCATTATTACCCCACGATTAAAATCGTGGGCTATTAACAACCATATATTTGCGACGTAGACTCTAAAGCTCGCGTTACATTGGGAGACCGAAATGAAATGGATTAAGAGTATTTCTCAGTTATCTGAAAATGTTATTCGAGTCGAATGCCTGCAGGAACATCAAAAAAATGTGATGCCGACTTTCGCTATTCGTCATCCTGAAAAATTTAAACCGGTGAAAACAAAAAAAGTCGGCAAAGTAGAGACGTTCAGCAATAAATTTTTCTCCATTAAGTTCCTTCAAGATAAGAAAAAATTCTCACCAAAAAATCTCTATGTTGAATGGACTAAAGGAAATAAAAAATATCTCTGGAAACCTGGTCAAAAAGATAAAGAGAATCTTGGAGGTTCATTCTTCTCATTAGACCTTTGCCAGGAAAAATTAATTCCAACTAACATCTGTCCTTATGACCCAATGAAAGGATATGAATCATATTCTTACGGTCCTTTTACATTAGCTCAGGCACTTCTCAAGGAATTCAGGGTCAAATACGGTAACGACTGGAGCGACCCCGAATGGATAAAAGAATTTGACAACTTAATCGCGGGTAGACCGCCCAAAATGATTGATAAATGGACTCCTGAAATCCTCAAGATTCTAAGATTAATTCGTCAATATCCACCCGGATACCTTTCTCGTAGCGGCGTTAGCATTCTTCTTGATAATTCTTTTTTATACAATCTCAAAAAAGATTGGATTGAAAGAGAGTCAAAAGATAAACTTCAGGCTCTGTATTTTATTTACTATGGAAATGATTACAAATTGGGAGTTTCATTACTAACCGAACTTTTGGGACCCGTGCCAAAAGTTCCCGAATGGGTTATGGGGGTCTGGTTCTCCTGCTGGAATAAGTGGGGAGAAAAGGAATTTCGTCAGATAAAAGAGAATTTTGATAAATATTATGTGCCATTGGATGTAATAGTTGTGGATACAGACTGGCATAAATATTACTGGCACGGTTTTGATTGGAACAAAAAACTGTTTCCCAATCCTGAACGCTTTGGTAAGTGGCTTAGAAAGAATAAACTTCATTCTTCATTCAATGTCCATCCACAATATATTCCTAAAAAAGATAGTCGATTAAAGGAGTTTCTCAAGTTAACAAATGTTCCTTTGAAACTTCTTGATGCAAAAACCGCACCGCATAAAGTTCAGAGAGGTTGCCAGCAAATTGATTTACTCGATAAAAAACAGGCATTGGCATATTTCGATATTTTTCATAAGCCGGTTGAAAAATGCGGATGTGATATCTGGTGGGTCGATGGGACAATGCGGGATGAATCAGGACAGGAATCCATCGCCTGGCTTAACGAAATATACTCTAAATACACAAACCAATTCTCCGATAGAGATACAAAAATTATTTTATCACGAGGATATGGACCAGGAACGCATCGCTCCATTATTTTATTCACGGCAGATGCTTATTCACAATGGAAGGTGCTTGAATTAGAGGTCAATATGACAGCGAAAGCGGCGAATTGCCTTTTTACCTATGTTTCCCATGACATTGGTGGTTTTCATTCTGGCTCACCTGAATGGAAAATAAACAAACCATCTGACGATTTGTATATTCGATGGAGTCAGTTTGGGGCGCTCAGTCCAATTATGAGATTCCATAGTCATCATGGAGTAAGGGAACCGTGGAAATATAAAAAGCAAACACTGAATATTGTGAGAAATTTTTTACATTTTCGCAAATGCCTGATGCCTTATTTAATAAAACTTGTTCAGGAGACTCATAAAAAAGGTATTGCCATTTGTCGACCGATGTATTATGAATTCCCTGAAGAAGAAAATGCTTATAGATTCGAGACGCAATATATGCTTGGTGATGCAATTCTTGTTTCACCTGTGACAAGAGAAAATGGGGTAGTTACAACCTGGTTCCCGAAAGGGAAATGGTATCATTGCTTCACAGAACGAGTAGTGGAAGGACCGAATATAATCGAGGAGAAAGTCCCATTAGAACTAATGCCGGTTTATGTAAGGGAGGGATACGTAATTCAGTATAGACAAAAAGGCTCCAAGAAAGATAAAAAAAATAATCTGTATCAATACACGCCAGAAAAGACTCCATTAATCATAAGAATGGGAATAAAATAGTAGGGACAGAACAGTGTTCTGTCCCTACAAAACAAAGCGAAAGCAAGCTTTCGCACTCCAAAGAGTAATTAGTGAACAATGATTTTTCAAAATTCATAATCTCGCACCACAACATTTCGGGGGACTCAATTTATGAAGACAAGACTTATTTTATTAAGCTTTTTACTTCTCTTTCTCTCCTGTAACATTAATCATTTTATGACGAATTATTCACAGCAAAAAAAATCATTAAGATTTTTTCCTGTCGATCCGTGGTTGGTTGTTAACTCTGAAAAAATACAGTTTCCTGAACCTATCCCGCACTCAATTAAGTTAGAAGGTTTTGTCAATGATTGGCTAAATAGTGGAGCAGTTATTTCCTCTGATAAAGAAATGGATGTAGAAGTTAGATTTCAAGGAAATCCTAAATTAATCAGTGCTCTCGATTTAAAAGTAGCTGGGGAAGTTCCTGCTGATGAGAAAGGTAAGACTATATTGAGATTTGACCCATTGTTTAAAAATCCAAAAGACGTTGGTGATTTAAAAGGGGTAATGAGAAACTGGGAGAGTATTTATGAGTTTCCTATACTTCATTTAAAACCTAATCAATCTGTCCTAATCTGGATTACGGTTAATACAAAAGATTTGTCTGGAGGAAATTTGAAGGGTTTTTTGACCTTAACAAAAGATAAAAAAATCTTTCGTAAATTACCTGTTGAAGTTACTATTTATCCCGTAAAACTCCCGGAAGACAATCCTATTATAGGGCATACCTGGACGGTTTATAAAGATGATGAGCAATTTGCACGTTTAGTGAGGGATTATGGCATTAATGCCTGCGGGTATTATGACAATTGGGATATGCTCAGGAAAGTAGGATTCAGGTTTTTCAGATTCAGTTTTCCGCCCAGTAACTGGCACCCAGAATCTTTAAAGGCTACTAATGATGGTATTCGATACGAACTAAAAATGATTCAAGAGACAATTTCAAGGCTCAATCTAAAACCAGAAGAGTGGGGCATAGAGGTATTTGATGAACCTTGCGACAAGAATGCCTGGATTTTTATTGAGTGGGTAAAGCGGATTAAGAATGTCTGGCCAGACGCTCGTTTTTATGCTAATCCTGGATTTTCGGGAACAAATAATGCTGTTGCCACAATTGAAGGAATTATTGAACCCTTGAAAAACGATGTAACTGTGTGGTGTCCTTATATCGAATATCTTTATAGACCGACATTTCTTGAAGCCCTCAAAAAAACAGGAAAGCCTATTTGGTATTATACGATAGAATATAATCACCAGAAACCATTACGTGGAGGGAGGCAACATCCCTGGCTTGCCTGGAGAGATAATCTTGATGGATGGGCTTTTTATGCATTGCGTGAATGGGGGAAGAGTAATCCATGGAAAGACAATTGGATTTGTGCAAGGATGTATCCGGAAAAGACTGTTTCAATTTGGATGGAAGGCTTAAGACAGGGAGTTCAGGATTACAAAAGAGTATGGCTTTTAGAAAAAAATGGTTTTTCACGTGAAGAAATTATTAATCAGCTTTTACAATTATTTTCAGATAAAGGAGAGCTTCCGTGGTGTGGAGCAGAACCGGAAACGTATTCGATTGTGCGAAAAAAATTGGATGAACTCTTAATCGATAGACTTATTAAGACAAAGAAATACTATGCTATTGAAAAAATGTTATTAGACGCGGATAAACACGGAAAAAACAAACCAAAGATAAAAAAATCAGTTTAAATCCGCATAAATCCGTGTCTAATAATTGGAAATTCATCAGTTAAAATCCCCTTTCTATAATGAAATAACTTAAAAATCTTATTAAAACACAATAAATAAGCCCATATTTATCTCTTGACAAATGTTATTATTTGAAATAATAAAGGTTATGAATTGGATTTGTGAATAGAAATAAATAATTGCTATATAAAAAACACATTGCTTTTTCTACTCTAAGAATCCTGTTTTGATATAATTTTCAGTCATACAATTAGTATCTATCTAATCCTAATCTTAATATCTGTTAATATAAATCGAATTAATAAACAAGTATTTACGTGACCAGCTGATTTTTCTTTGGTTATCTTCGAAAACATTAATATAATCTGTAATTCAATCAATGGCTTAGGAGGTATAATATGCGTCGGTTATTATTAATTTCTAACAGATTACCTATTACCCTTGAAAAAAGAAAAGGGAATATTCAGATACGTCCAAGTGTGGGTGGTCTGGCAACAGGTCTTGGTTCATTCTATAAATCCCATAATTCTATTTGGATTGGGTGGTGTGGAATCCCTTCGGAAAATCTTAGCAAGAAAGAAAGAGAAGAAATCCAGGAGAACCTACTGAATAACTATAAGAGTTACTCTTGTTTTTTATCAAAGAAAGATATTCGAAACTTCTATTATGGATTTTGCAACAAAACTATTTGGCCCCTTTTTCATTATTTTAGTGATTATGTTATTTATGAGATGAATTTATGGGAGTCATACAAGCATGTAAACCAGGTTTTTTGTAATGAAGTTCTGAAGATTATTAATCCTACTGACACTATCTGGATTCATGATTACCAACTGATGCTTCTTCCAAAGCTGATAAGGGAAAAGATGCCGACTGCTCAGATAGGTTTTTTTCTACATATTCCGTTTCCATCATTTGAAATCTTTCGTTTACTCCCCTGGAGAAAAGAGATTTTAAATGGTCTTTTAGGAGCAGACCTTATCGGATTTCATACAGACGATTATGTTCGGCATTTTTTAATTAGTGTTCGACGACTCTTGGGATATGAACATAATATTGGTCAAATAACTACAGAAAATCGCCTCATAAAAGTTGATGTATTCCCAATGGGAATAGATTATGGACGCTTTGCTGATGCTCATAATGACCCTGTTGTTCGAAAAGAGATAAACAAGATTCAAAATACAAAGAGAAAAGGGAAAATCATTCTTTCAGTTGATAGACTTGATTATACAAAAGGGATCCTTCATCGACTTGAAGCGTTTGACCTTTTTCTGGATGAAAATCCGGAGTTTAAGGAAAAGGTCACACTTATTCTAATCGCTGTCCCTTCTCGGACAGGAGTGGAAGATTATATGCTTCTTAAAAAGCGATTGGATGAGTATGTTGGCAGAATTAATGGAAAACATGGGACAATTAACTGGGTTCCGATCTGGTATCTTTATCGTTTTTTACCATTTCATACTCTCACAGCATTTTACAATGTTTCGGATGTGGCTCTTATAACGCCTTTACGGGATGGGATGAATTTAATCGCTAAGGAATATCTCGCAACCAGAATGGATGGAAAAGGTGTACTAATACTTAGTGAAATGGCAGGAGCAGTAAAAGAATTGGGTGAAGCGATTATAGTCAATCCCAATGATGTTGTAGAAGTGGCGAAGGCATTAAAAAAAGCCTTGACCTTACCTGAAGAAGAACAAATAGCTCGTAATAAAGTGATGCAAAAAAGATTGGAAAGATATAACGTTGAAAGATGGGCAAATGATTTCCTTGAGAGGTTATCACAGATAAAAAACGTCCAGGATAAGTATCGGGCGCGAAATCTCTCTGAAAATATGAAAAATAGATTGATTCAAGATTATTCTCAAAGTGAGAAGCGATTATTATTATTGGATTATGATGGAACACTTGTTCCCTTTGCCGAGATGCCAGAAAAGGCTAAGCCGGATAAGGAAATCTTAGACATAATCAGGAAACTGACAGAGGATGAAAAGAATGAAGTCGTTATTGTAAGCGGAAGGGATAAAGACGTATTAGAAAAATGGTTCGGGAAATACAATTTAGGATTAGTGGCAGAACACGGTGTCTGGATCAAAAAAAGAGCCGGACTATGGTCGACTATCAAGCCTTTACAAAGTTCCTGGAAAGATGATATAAGACCTATCTTGTCACTATATGTTGACAGAACTCCAGGGTCATTTTTAGAGGAGAAGGATTTTTCATTGGTCTGGCATTATCGCAATACAAGTCCGGATTTGGCTTCTGCGAGAATTTATGAACTCAAAGATAATCTGGCTCTTCTTATTGAGAACCTTAATTTAGGTGTTTTAGAAGGTGATAAAGTAATTGAAATCAAAAATCCTACTATTAATAAAGGAGAAGCAGTTTCAAGTTGGGTTAGTGAAGATGGGGTGGATTTCATCCTGGCAATAGGGGATGATTTAACGGACGAGGATATGTTTGCTGAGCTTCCTGAATCAGCTTACTCGATTAAAGTAGGGATAAGTCCTTCAATGTCCAGATTTAATCTCGATTCACCTATAGAAGTAAGATTACTTTTAAAAGAATTAACAAGAATATAACTAAGGAGGTTATAATATGCGTTGGTTAGAAGATTACAGGGAGATTGTCGGTGATGAGGTAATTCATAACATTTATCAGCGGGCAAAAAGGCTTTTTGGGAAACACATTGTTCATATTAACTCTACTTATATCGGGGGAGGGGTAGCAGAGATGCTTGCTTCTCTTATTCCATTAATGAATGATATAGGAATAGATACAGGATGGAGGATACTTCATGGCTCGCCAGACTTTTTTACGATAACGAAAAAATTCCATAATGGACTGCAAGGGGAAGAGATAAATCTATCAGAATTGAAAAAGGAGTTATATATTCAGTCTAATATCAATTTTTCTGTTTATACACACATAACTCACGATTTTGTGATTATCCACGACCCTCAACCTCTCCCGCTTATTAAGTTTTATAAAAAGAGACAACCCTGGATCTGGAGATGTCATGTCGATTTGTCCAATCCGGATGAGGAACTCTGGGAATTCCTCAGTAAATTTATCCTGAAATATGATATGATAATTATCTCTAATGAAAAATATAAAAAAGCCCACTTACCGGTGAGACAAAAAGTTATCTATCCTGCTATTGACCCACTTTCTCCTAAAAATATGGATCTCTCTGAAAAAACCATATCAAAATATCTCAGAAAGTTTGACATTCCTACGGATAAACCCATCATAACTCAAATATCAAGATTTGATAAATGGAAAGACCCATTGGGGGTTATAGATGTATTCGAGATTGTTAAAGAGAAGGTGGATTGTAGATTGGTAATGTGTGGTAGTATGGCACCGGATGACCCTGAAGGTTGGAGGATTTATCAAAAAGTAGAACGAAGGGCAAAAGAACTTATTGAGGATAGTGATATTATACTTATCACAAGTGAGAACAATATCCTCGTTAATGTCCTGCAAAAAATCTCCTCTGTTATCATACAAAAATCTTTAAGAGAGGGGTTTGGACTTACGGTCTCAGAGGGTTTATGGAAATCTAAACCAGTCGTAGCTTCGAATGTGGGTGGGATTTCGCTTCAGATAAAAGATGGCGTGAATGGATTTTTACTTGAACCCAATGACACTATGGGATTTGCAGATAAGATTATCCAGATATTACAAGACCCCGGACTTGCTAAAGAGATTGGAAATAATGGGAAAGAATATGCTAAGCATAACTTCCTGATAACAAGGCTGTTAATAAATTATTTAGATTTAATGAATGAGTTGGTATAATAGAACGATTTTAAAACCGCTCTCTACAAATGTGGTGCAAGATTTATCTTGCATATTTGTGGTGCGAACTTTAGTTCGCTGTATTTCATTGTTTTTCTTTTGCGGCAGGGATGTCGCGTTACTAATGTAACACGAGAATTATCTCGTAATAAGGACAGAACAGTGTTCTGTCCCTACCCAGCGACATAAATGTCGCACCACAATGTCACACCACAACATAAAAATGGAGAATAAATTATGTATAAAGATGTGCTAAACAAGACATTCTTTCACAATACGGTTGCAAATTATCTTACTTTTCTTCTCGTGCTTATTGTAAGCATTATTATAACAACCTTGTTAAAGATACTTATTTTTGACCGATTGAAAAAATGGGCGGAAAAAACAGAGAATAAATTTGATGATTTTCTGATAGCAGTTATCAGAAAAACCTTGTTACCACTTCTTTATTTTGGTGCTTTTTATCTAAGTACACAGACTTTGTTTTTAGGCGTCTTTATAACCAAAACTATCAGAATTTTGGGTTTCGTTCTCCTGACAATTCTTGGGATTCGCTTTTTAATTGTGACAATCGAATACGCTATTAAGAGTTACTGGATAAAGCGGGGTGCAGATGAGGCAACGGTGAGTAAAGTTAAAGGAGTTCTCCCCGCAATAAATGTAGTTATCTGGGGAATTGGAATTGTTTTTCTTTTAGACAATTTAGGTGTTAAAATTTCGACTGTAGTTGCTGGTTTGGGAATAGGTGGTGTGGCTATTGCTTTAGCATCACAGGCAATTTTAGGCGACCTCTTCTGTTATTTTGCCATCTTGTTTGACCATCCTTTTGAGGTGGGGGATTTTATCATTATCGAAGATTTTATGGGAACCATAGAACATATCGGTATTAAGTCAACACGAATACGAAGTTTAGGTGGAGAACAACTCGTCTTTTCAAATACTGATTTGACCAAATCTCGTTTGCGTAATTATAAGAGGATGGAAAAACGACGTGTTATTTTTAGAATTGGTGTTGTTTATCAGACATCCCTTGAAAAATTAAAAGAGATACCTCCAATCATTAGAAATATCATTACGAATATAAATGATACCGTTTTTGACCGAGTCCATTTTTTCTCCTATGGTGATTTCAGCCTTATCTATGAGATAGTCTATTATGTTTTAAGCAATGACTATAATAAATATATGGATGTTCAGCAGGAGATTAATTTCAGGATTAAAGAGGAGTTTGATAAGCGTAGTATTGAGTTTGCTTATCCAACTCAAACTTTATATTTAAGTAAAACAGAGTGATAAAATTTTTATAAGTAGGGGCTAGGCTTGTCCCTGCCCGTAACACACCCCTAATCCCTCTCAAGAGGGGATTTTTCGGGCAACCACACGGGTTGCCCCTACATAATTTTTTTTATCCTACCTACCCAGCCTGGTGCAGGATATCCATCTTGCATTATTACTCATTGCCTTTTTCTATTGACGAATGATTTTCCCATTAGGAATTATTGTACATTTAAAATTGAAGATAATATTAATAAAACCACGACGATTACGTCTAAAAAATAAGAAGAAAGGATACTGTTTATGGTCATCAAAGTTGGAATAGTGGGATGCGGATTTGTCGGGAATATTCATCTTAAGGCATATCGAGAAGTAAAAGGCGTTGAGGTTATAGCCTGTTGTGATGTTAATGAAGAACGAGCAAAAAAGTTCGCCGAGGAAAATAATATAAAACATCATTACAAAGCCTATAAGAAGATGATTGAGAATGAAAATCTGGATGTATTGAGTGTATGTACACCGAATTACGCCCATAAAGAACCTACTGTGATGGCATTAAATACCGGGATAAACGTTCTCTGTGAAAAACCAATGGCAATGAATGCTAAAGAAGCTTTCGAAATGCTTCAGGCATATAAGAAATCAAAAAAGATTCTCACAATTGGTCATCATCACCGCTTTAATAGCGAATCACAGGTACTTAAGCGTTTTATCAATGGCGGAGTAATTGGCGAGATATATTATGGAAGGTCACAATCTCTCTATAGAAACTTTATTCCGTGGTGGGGAGAATTTCATTTAAAGAAAAAATCTGGCGGCGGAACCTTGATTGATACGGGAGTTCATCTGATTGACTTAATACTGTGGCTAATGGGATTTCCTGAAGTGAAAAGTGTCTCAGGAGCTACTTATGCGAAGTTTGGAAATAGAAAACCCGCGAAAGATGAGCCCTGGGGATTTTGTAAGTGGAAAGAATACGATGTGGAAGATTTTGCAAGCGGCTATGTGAGATTTAAAAACGGTGCAACATTGGTAATAGAATCAGCCTGGGTCTCAAACATAGAAGAGAATTGGACAGGCACACAACAATTAATTGGTGATAAAGGAAGTGCCACTATAAATCCTCTCAAAATATGTTCTGGAATGCACAACACACTTGTCGATATTACACCCGTTCAATTACCGCAAGTTAACCCACACAATGAAGAGATAAAATGGTTCATTGATTGTGTACGAGGAGAAAGGGAAATCCTTGTCAAACCAGAAGAGTCTTATACTGTGCAAAGGATTATGGATGCAATTTATAAATCATCAGAGATGAAGAAAGAGATACAGCTATAAACTTGTAGAGGCGAGGTTCCCTCGCCCTCATATATTTTTTTCACGCAGAGACGCAGAGTACGCAGAGAGAAATTGTAGGGAACGGTCACGACCGTTCCCTACAAAAAGCAGTAGCAAGCTACCACATTCCACACTGATGGAGAACATTTGTGGATAGAGAAAAAATCTTTTCACATAAATATTCCTTGAAAATATTTTTAATTATCGTCCTATTTCTTATCTTTACACGACTCTATAACCTCCGAACAAATCCAAAGTGGTACTGGGACGAAGCCCATTATATTAATATGGAGTATAATTTAGCTAATGGGGAGGTTCGTCAAGGTGCCATCAAATACCCTTTCGGGATGGAATCAACACCACGGATGCCCCTGTATTATTTTCTCAGTGGCATTGTAATGAAAATCTTTAATAATAAGGATATACTTTATCCGCGATTCCTTTCGTTTATGTGCACCCTCGGGATAATATTCCCCCTATTTATGATAGGTAAGCTGCTTTTTAATGAAAAAGTTGCCTTGTTAGGACTTGCGATTTTCACTCTACACAAATTTCCACTGATATTTAATCGATGGGGAGTCGAGTATAATGCGGATATGTTTTTTAATGTCTGGACACTTTATGCTCTTGTAAGTTATCTAAAATACAAGAAAGTCAGTTCCCTGATTTTCTCTGCAATTTTTTCAGGATTATTCGCCCTTAGCTCATTTTATGGATTACCAGTAGTTCTATTCGTAATCTTATTCACATTTTTTTATAATAAAAAAGCATTAGTATATATTGCTCCTATCGCCATTGCCCCGTTTATAATCTTTGGAATCTGGATGTCAATGAAAACACAAGGGGAATTCTGGAAAAGTTTTATCACACTATTTTCTTCAGGGATGGCATTAGAAAATAAAAAATCAATATTCGAGCAGATAAGCGGGTTTATTAAGGCATTTCTCCTATTCCCATCTTATGATTTAATATATTTCTTAAGCATCGTCGGTTTATTTTTTCTTAAAGGTCGACAACACATTATTACTTTGTTTCTTTTGCCTATTGGTATGATAATAATAAAAAGACAGGGACTGGATACGCGAACGAGTTATAATTCTGTTTTGTATCTTCCGATTCTACATTTAAGCATAGCATCGTTGTTATTTATTTTCTGGGAAAGGGTCAAGAATAGTATAAAAAAATACTGCGGGGGTTTGATTCATCAAACCCAAGATATAGAGTTCGATAAATCGAACCGCTACAAGTTGATGTATAGTTGTACTTTGATAATAGCTTTGTTACCATTTATCTTTATCGGGACAAGAGACACTTATTGGGTTATGACTCGCATTCCAACTAATTTTGATACTATCGGAGCGATACAAGATTATGATGATACGATGGATATTGTAGATTTTATCAACCTGAATACGAATATAGATAAAGATGTTGTGATTGCACCTGAATTAATATCCTGGCTTATAGATTGTAAGACAGTAAACTTATACCAGGTTTTACTCAGTTTGGGATATGAAACGCTCTGGCACAATAGGATTCCTGACTCACGGTGGGCTTTTAAGATTGATTATAAAGAAGCGAAATTCCTTATACTTGATTATACAAATCGATCTTTCACTTTATACCAGGAGAATATGGATAAATTCATAGCCGTATTTAAAAAAGAAAAATGGGAGTTGATTCTTCAACAGGGGGAATATTTTATGTATTTGAATCCTCGGTTCAATGGAACAGCTATAAGATATATTGAATGAGTATTGGTGAAGAGTCATAGTAACAATTTTCTTGACGATTCAAGACAGAAGTTAGAATATTTTGATAAATGGTAATTTGATACGAGAGTTATTATTTTTAAAAATATTAATTACAAGGTATGAATATGAATACTACAAAAGAAATTATGATAAAGATTATTCAAGAACAACCTGAAGATAGCAACTTCGACGAAATACTCCGGGAGCTTGCTTTCGCTAAAATGATTAATCAAGGATTAGCGGACTCGGATGCTCAAAGAGTTATCTCTCATAAAGAAATGGGAGAGCGGATAAAGTTATGGGGAAAATAAATTGGACTCAAGAAGCAGAGAAATGGATGAGAGAAATCTATTATTATATTGCAGAAGACAGCAAGGATACTGCAAAAAAAATCATTAATGCAATTTATAAAAGAGTAGAAGTACTTGAAAAATTTCCTCTTCTTGGTCAACGTCTTTTAGACTGGAAAAATCGGAATATACGAATGTTATTATATGGACATTATCGGATTGTCTATTTGATAAAAGAGGATGATAGTATAGACATATTAGGTGTTTTTCACGGTGCCCTTGAACTTGAAAAATATTTACCTAAAAAATAAACTTCCATTTATTGCAGGGGAGTTTTATTCCACCATTATCTCTGCCCTATTCCTATATTCCCCTTCTGGGAAGAGTTTCAGATAATAATTCCAGATATTCTTCACATAATCTAATTTCCCTTGTTTGCCATAATTATGTGCAACAACATCAAATAGGTTCTGATACTCTTTATCGGTGTAATCCATAATGACTATCGCATTTAACCCGTATATCTGGGTCTGTATTACGTCTTTTCTATCTATAAAAATATCAGTAAGTCCTTTTAGTATCTCCAGATAAATGGCGCGCGATTCTTCATCTGTAAATCTCTCAAGCATAGGCAATTCTTGCGATAGCTTATGCAATAAATAACGTTGTCTCGCCTTATGTAAAATCTTCTTATAGATCCTTTCAGCCTCCTCATCATCGCCATAACAATAATAGCTCTTCGCCAGATCTGATGAGACCCAGACAGGATATTTATTTATGTTTTCTATCGGTAATAATTTAATGAGGTCATCATACATTTCCTCAGTCAGATAAATTCGTCCAAGGATATATCTATACTCACTGTCAGGATCCTTCTCTAAAATATCCAGAATATACTTTATCTCAACGTCCTTACTGGGGCTTTTCAACACCATATTGCTTAAATCAATTGCTGTTTTTCTGTAATTGGGATTGATTTCAAGCGATTTAATATAACAACTTGCCGCTTTCTCTGTATCACCCAAACCATAATAATAATCACCCATTTCCTTGAGCGTTTTATAACTATTAATTTCCTTCACCCATTTTATTTCCTTCTGAATCTCTTCAAGGGTTAGTTGTTTTATTTCGTGAGTTCTTCGGAATAAATTGTATTGAAATTGTCTATTAGGAATTAAACCCAATGATACCCCATCATCAAGTCTTATCCCACCTTCTACAAGTGTTACCTTTAATAAATCATTTAAAAATGACACATTAAAATTAGTCCCAACAACATTAATTTTCCAATCCTCGCTTTGGACTTGAAAAACGCCACCTTTGGCTACATCAAAGTTTGCCTCCCCAGTCTGTAGGTTAATCCTCACATTTTTTCGATTAGAACAATAATAACTCACCTTATTCACTTCTAAAAAGGAATTGCGGTTTAAAATAATCTTACTGCCATCGAAAAATCGCATTATACAAATGCTCACTTTATCAGTACTAATTTGAAAGCCACTATTTAACGTGTCACCCTCTTTCGCTTGTAGCCAGTTCTTGCCATCGTAAGAATATTTCACATAACCGTTAATCAAGGTAAGCCTGATAATATTATAACTTGTATAGTTGTAGTAAACAACAAGGGCAACAATAATCAGAAGGGCTGTTACAAATCTATAAAAGTTCTTAGTAGTTAAAATTCTTACAAGTAGT
>Ga0315274_10001726_pt1 | contig 33476 bp, 25 predicted proteins | sample YL17G02_20_MG_FD_203700 | JGI IMG/M metagenome (GOLD analysis project Ga0315274, IMG submission 203700) | Sediment microbial communities from Yellowstone Lake, YNP, Wyoming, USA - YL17G02_20 | ecosystem: Environmental > Aquatic > Freshwater > Lake > Sediment | place: USA: Wyoming | collected...
AAGGGAGCGCACGAGGCGGATCTGGTTGCGCATGCGCACACGCTCGGTAGTTTCATTGGAGACCATGCCGAAATCGGCCAGTTTTTTTTCTTTGGCTGCGAACATTGCCAGTTCCACGGCCTGGCTGACGTCGAACCCGCCCGTATTGATGACGAGGTCGTAGCGTTCCGGCGTCTCGCTTGGACGCCGGAATGTGGAGTGTAGAAACCGCTCTGTGCGGCGGGAGTGCTCCTCCATGTCCTTCAGCGCTTGTTCAAATGAGATGCCGAGGTCCTGCATGAGGTTGTGAGCGCGAATGTCACGCGCTGCCACCACACGCACGTGCAGGGCGTTCGGGAACGCGCGGAAAATAAACTGGCCGCCGCACTCGAGCACCACGAGGTCTTGCAGGACCGCCATGTCGGTCAGGATCGCCGAGATCAGGTTGGCAAAAACCTTGCTCGTACGATGTTCGCTTGGGATCTGGCCGATTTCTCCCGAGAGTGAGTATTCAAGCTGATAACGGTCGCGGATGATCTCGTCGACCTTTGCCGGCGTGACCAGCGAGAATCCGAGCTGCTGGGCGAGTGTGGAAGCCAGGGCCTCGCCGCGTGTGCCGTACTGATGAGAAATGGTGATGATAGCCAATTGATATGCCGTCCGGACCGAGCCGGTTTTTAAAACACTTATAATAACACATACGGGCGCGGTTCACTGTCGTTGGCGGTGTCGTATCTGCAATCGTCAAAAAACGGAGAAACGGGGCAGGATGACATTCCCGGCGACCAACTCTCTGAGGATTTTGATTTTTGCAGATACGACACCGTTTCCTGCCGCCAGTTTCTGCTCGGTTGAATGCCGCGGGTGGTGGTGCTATAAGGTGCCAAGAAGGAACAAACGCCGTATCTTGCAATGCGATCCGGCGGGCGGCCTGCCCGTCAGGTCCACTTGGCGGCCCGTGCCGGCGCCCAAACGGGATTTCGTCCCTGGAGGATCGATTCTTTTCATGATCACTGGACTCCGACGCAGCGTTCTTTACGTTCCCTGCGACAGCGAGAAGATGCTCGCGAAGGCGGTTGAGATCCCGGCAGACATGCTTGTGCTCAATCTGGAGGATGGAGTTGCTGCGTCAAGGAAAGAGGCTGCACGCGCCAACGCCGTCCAGGCGCTGAAGTCGCTGGATTTCGGTGCACGCGAAGTGGTGGTGCGCATCAACGGTCTGTCATCGGAAATCGGAAGGCGTGATCTGGCGGCAGTTGTGCCCTGTCGACCCGACGGAGTCTGCTTGCCTAAGATTGGAGCGCCCGCAGCTGTTCGCGCGGCCGAGGCAGCCCTTTTGGAACTGGAAACCGCCCACGACCCGCCGCAGCGCAGCCTGAGGCTTCATGCCATGATCGAATCGGCAGCGGGAGTGCTTGGCGCCCGCGACATTGCCGTCTCATCAAACCGCATGGCGTCGCTCATCTTCGGCTCCGCCGATTACAGCGAGGACGTGCATTGCCAGCCGGGAGAGGACCGAATCGAACTGCTGCTGGCGCTGCAGATGATCGTTGCCGGCGCACATGCCGCCGCCATCGACGCCATCGACGCACCTTGCTTCAACATCAGAAACTCGGATCTCCTGCGCCGGGAGGCAGCCCAGGCGCGCCGTTTCGGCTTTGACGGCAAGAGCGCGTTGCATCCGGCGCAGGTGGGCGTAATCAACGAAATCTTCGACGTGACGCCCGAGGAAACGAGCTGGGCCGAGAAAGTGCTGGCCGAGTTGAAGGATGCGGAGCAAAATAAGGGACGTGCATTGTCGACTCTCGAAGGGCGCCTCATCGACGACCCGCACCGCAGTGCGGCTGAGCGCATCATTCGCCGTGCGCGGCTCTCCCGGAAGCAATGAGGTTTGTGACCAGAGCGGTTTCCTGAAGTTCTCCTCACCCTGCTATCACGGTCGGGCCGCGGCGGGGGAGCGCGGCAACCCCATCTCAATCTGAAACGGTCGCACTCACACGTTCGAGTTCGGAGCAGATCTGCCGCGCACCCATGAAGCGAGCTCGAAACGCGAGCCTGGCGACAAGACCGGCCCGATCGCTGTCTCCCGTCGAGGCCGGGCGTTTTGGTTTCACTGGAGAGGAGCCGGAACGAGTCATGCTCCACCGAGGAACCATCATCCTGCTGTGCCATTTGATGATTGCACTGCTGCTCGGCCCTTCGGCGCCGGCCCTTGCGCAGGCACTTGCTGGAAAGGTGGTCGATGAAAACGGTCTGGTCGTGGCTGGTGCAAAAGTCAGCCTCAGCGGAGGCGGCCTGACGGCTCCACTTATAGCTGTCAGCGACGATGCCGGGCGGTTCGTGCTCTCCACCGTGGCGCCAGGAACCTATGAGCTGAGGGCCGAAAAGCCCGGTTATTACGCCACGGTTTCGCACGCGCTGGAGATCAAGGGGTCCAACGCATCCCTCGAAGTGGTGCTGAACCATCAACAGGAATTCGAAGAAAAGGTGAACGTGGTGTATTCCGCTCCGGTCATTGACCGTCAGGAGGCCTCGGCGGCGACGGCGCTTACTGCCGAAGAAATCGTCGACCTCCCATTCGTGGCTACGCACGACTTCCGCAACTCGCTGCCGCTCATCCCCGGCATCGTCAAGGACAACAATGGACGCATGCACCTGAATGGAGGCGCGGAGAATCAGGCTTTTTACAGTTTCGATGGCTTCAACATCACAAGCCCAGTTTCCGGCATCTTAGAAAATCGCATTTCTGTGGACGCGATTCGTGCAGTACAGGTTGAGACCAGCCGTTACTCTGCAGCATATGGCAAGGGCTCAGCGGGCGTCATAGTCCTGGAGTCATCCCAGGGAGACGACCGCTTCCGTTTTTCCGCCACCAACTTCCTTCCATCCTACGCGTTTAACAACGGACTGGCGATCGGCAACTGGACTCCGCGCGCAACCGTCTCCGGTCCGATTGCCAAAGGGCGCGCCTGGTACTACAACGCCCTTGATCTGCAGTACAGCCTCAACTACATCAAGGAGCTCCCTGCAAACGCCAACGCCGGCAAGGACTGGCTCGGGAGCAACCTGACGCGCATCCAGATGAACGTCACCAACAGGAACATTCTCACCGGCGGGTTTCTTTTCAACTTCCGCGACTCCAGTAACTTCGGCATTGGCCCACTGGATCCTGTTGAGGCCAGCCGCAATTTGAATGATCGCTTCTATTTCTTTAACCTCAAGGATCAGGCTTACTTCAGCGGTGGCTGGGTGCTGGAGACCGGCGTCGCGATGAATCAGATCAATACGCGGGAGGACCCTCTCGGCCACGCCCCGTATGTCATCAGTCCCCTGGGACGGTCCGGAAACTACTATCTGCAGTCGGATGGGCAGGTGGGCCGCTTCCAGGCCCTCGCATCGGTCATGACTCCGATTTGGAGCTGGCACGGGCACCACAGCTTCAAGTTTGGCATTGATGCCGATCGGATCAACTACCAGCAACTCTCGAACCGGAGTGAGTTCGAAATAACGGCCAGCACCGGCACTCTCTCCCGGCTGGTCAGCTTTCAAGGAAATCCGAGCTTCAGCCGGAAGAGCTCGGAGTTCAGCGGCTTCGTGCAGGACAGCTGGACGCTGAATGAGCAGATGTTTGTGGAGGCCGGTATGCGGTTCGATTGGGATCAGATACTGCGCCAGCCGCTGTGGTCGCCGCGCCTGGCTTTTACCTGGGGCCCGGTGCGCCTTCCCGAATCAAAGTTCTCGGCCGGCATCGGTGTTTTTTACGATGCAACCAACCTGGGGCTGCTGACGCGGGCTATGGATCAAGAACGCCTGGACACCTTCTGCGACCAGACAGGAGTTCCCTTGCCCGGCGGTCCGGTCGTCAGTCGCTTTGTGGCCAACGGACGCGACCTGAAAGCCCCGTTTTTCTTGAACTGGAGCCTGGGCTGGCAGCAGAAGCTGGGCCGGGGCTTTTACCTCGAGACCAATTTCATACGGAAAAACGGGCGCCACGGCTGGACTTACGACCTGGCGATTCCTTCCGATGTCTCTCCTTTGCAATATGTCTACCGGCTGGGCAGCACACGCCGAGACAGTTACTCCTACGCCGAGGTGGGACTGTCGCGCACTTTTAAGGGGAAGTATCCTTGGCTCCTATCCTATGCGCGTTCGAGCGCGCATGCGACTGCCGTGATCGACCTTTCTCAGGACAATCCTGTGTTTGCCCATCAGGCGGGCGGACCGCTTGATTGGGATACGGCCAACCGGCTTATTTCCTGGTCAGTTCTCCCGCTGCCCCATTACGAGAAGTACTCGTTGGCTTACTTTGTGGAATGGCACAGCGGAATGCCCTGGAGCGAGGTCAACCGCTTCCAGCAGCTCCTCGGAAATCCAAATTCACTCCGCTTTCCCGATTACTTCAGCCTGAACTTGCATCTGGAGCGGCGCTTTCATCTCTGGCGTTGGGAATGGGCCCTGCGCGCAGGCTTCAACAACCTCACGGGGCACGAAAACCCGACCGTCGTCACCAACAACATCGACGCGGCGGATTTCGGCCGGTTCAGCGGCTCACAGGGGCGGGTTTTCACAGGACGCATTCGCTTCCTTGGCAGGAAGTGACCAACAGCAGAACTCGGAATTCTTGAGTCAGACCGTTATGCGTGGCGTTACGTGAATTTTGTTCTCGTTAGAAGCAAGAAGCCAGAAGCCGGAGTTTTCATAAGCGCCGCCCAGGCTGCTTTCCGGAGGTGATGTCATGCAAACAAAGCGCACATCCCGGATGCAGGGGTCGTCTGCTCTCTTGATCCTGACTGCTGACTTCCTTCTTGGAGGCCTGGCTAGGCGGCGCGGGGGGCAATGCGAAAGATCGCCGTGTGGCGCACGGTTGCCAGGCAGAGCTGGCCGGCGAAGATGGCTGCGTCCAGGACGATGAAGTGGTTTCCCCTGGACTCGAACTTCTCCAGCACGCGCCCCCGCGTTTCCACCGTGCACTCCTGCTCCTGAGCGTGATAGTTCTGAACTGCGCTTGAAACGTGGATCCATGGGGGAAGGTTGTAGTTGGCCGTGAGGATGAGATTGGCCTGGGACAGGAGCCATCCCGGGTGCACGAGCTGTCGATAGATCGGGTGATGGTCGCGCACCGTCTTTTCACAATACTCCCAGTGAGTTTTTCGGTGGAACTCGGAGGTGACCGCAGTCAGGCGCTCGCCTGCTTTCAACGACTGCAGCGAAATCGGGCGCCGCAGTCCGCGCTGGCCGGCTGGGTAATCGTCGAACGTAGGCTCCGGCTGTGGCCGATGAGTCGGCAGTCTGGCGACGCCGGTGCCGCAGGCCATGCCTTGCGGGTTTTCCGCACGGTATTCAATGCACAGCGTACCTTCCTTGGTTACCGAAGATAGGTGCCCGGCGACCCGAATCTCCTCGCCTTCGTATGCAGGGTGATGAAAGGCAACCTCAGCGAATCCGTGCTCCAACCAGTTCCTTCCGAGGAACTCCACCAGGCTGCGGGACATGTAAGCGTAGATCGAGACTCCGGGCACTAGCCCGGCCTTATAACCATGGCGTCGGGCATGGGTGTCGTCGCAAATCAGGTTGCACGCATCCCCGCCGCTCTTAAGAGCCTTCACTCTGTATTCGGGAAGCGAAGACCCCACAGCATAGAGCATCGAGTCCGGATCTCCATGGCTTGCAAGGCGGACAGACCGTTGTACGATCGATGCCCAAGGATACCATAAAGGTTACGTGCATAGGCAAGCAGGTGTTTGCTCCTTCACCGCCCATGCGGCAAAAAGGCCGGCCGCAATGACCACAAAGGCCCGGGGAAGACTGTTTCAGATCTTTGTTGGTGTTGCAGGTCTTTGCGGTTTGATTTTCCCGTGGTCGTAGTATGATTTTGGCGTCAGCCGAACCGTGTGTCACTCTTGGTTGCAGGAGATAGCCATGCAAGCGATGGAATACAGAAATCTCGGCAGGACCGACCTGAAGGTCTCACGCCTTGCGATGGGTGCCATGACCCTTGGCGGCCAGGCGGCCGAGGCTGAGGCGATCCGAATGGTGGACCGCTGCCTGGAGCATGGGATCAACTTCTTCGACACCGCCAATGTTTACAATCAGGGGGAGTCAGAGATCATTCTGGGGAAAGCGCTGCGCGGCAGGCGGCATAAAGTGGTGCTGGCAACCAAGGTGCGAGGCAAAATGGGCGAGGAGCCCGATGACGTCGGACTCAAGCGCCCCGCGATACGCAAGGCAATCGATGCCAGCCTCAAACGCTTGGGAACGGATCATGTCGACCTCTACTACCTGCATCAGCCCGATTGGGACACGCGCATCGAGGAAACGCTCGCCGTTATGCAGGAGCTGGTGCGGGAGGGGAAGGTCCGCTATCCGGCGGTATCCAACTATGCTTCGTGGCAGGTTGCGCAAATGCTGTGGCACTGCGAAAACCACGACTACGTGCCGCCGACCGTCTCTCAGCCTATGTACAACTTGCTGGCGAGAGGCATTGAGCAGGAGTATGTCGCATTCTGCCGAGAGTACCAGATCGCCATCATCGCCTATAATCCGCTTGCCGGCGGGCTCCTCACCGGGAAGCACCGGCTTGGTCGTGCACCGGCTGCCGGCACCCGTTTCGACGGCAACAAGATCTATCAGGACAGGTACTGGCATCCTGCCTACTTCGATGCTGTAGAGGAGGTCTCGACGATCGCAAGCCGTGCAGGAATGTCGACGATCGCTCTCGCGTTTCAATGGCTGCTGGCGCAACCCGTGGTCGATTCGGTGCTCCTCGGCGCTTCCTGCCTGGAGCAGCTGGAGGAAAACCTCAAAGCTTGCGCTGGACCAGTGCTTGACGCGGGGGTGCTCGAGGAATGCGATGCGGTCTGGACCAAGCTTCGCGGCGTAACTCCCAAGTACAACCGCTGAATCCAAGTGATGAGTGCGGAGTGATGAGTGTCAGGGGCCGGTCTCGCCAGGCACTCGGCACTCAAACAGGAAACTGGCCGCGTATCCCACCGAGAAGGTGATGATGGTGCCGATGAGGACGTACCAGGTGTAAGGGATGGCGCTGAATCTCCAGACCGCCAGCATCGTAAGGAGCCCCACCGCCATGCCCAGGATGGAACCCTTCTCATTGGCCTTTTTCGTGCAGACGCCGAGAAGAAACACGCCCAGCATGCTGCCGTAAGTGATTCCTGCGATGGTCAATCCCGTTTCGAGGACGGATTGGACCTTGCGCGACAGGACGGCAAGCCCGACCAGAGCCACTCCCCAAAGAACGGTCATCCAGCGTGAGAAGCGCACTTGCTCGGCGGCCGAAACATTCCCTTTCACAAAGGGACGATAGAAATCGACGACCGTGGTCGAGGCCAGCGAATTGAGCGCGCTGCTCAGGTTGGACATGGCTGCCGCAAAAATAGCGGCGACCATGAGTCCGGAGACACCGTGCGGCAGGTGATTGACGACGAAGGAAGGAAAGATCCGGTCGCGGATGGCCGGGACGGTTTCTTCCGGATGATAGAGATAAAAGCTGAAGAGCATGACTCCGACAATAAGGAAAAGAGCGAACTGAAAGAAGATGACGACGCCGCTGCCCAGGAGTGCCACTATGCTGTCGCGTTTGTTCCGGGCTGCGAGCAAACGCTGGACAATCAGCTGGTCTACACCGTGGCTGGCAGTGTTGAGGAACGCGCCCCCGATGACGCCTGCCCAGAACGTGTACGTGATGTGATAATCCAGGGAGAAATTCCACAGCACCAGCTTATGCCCGGCATTGGCCAACACCCCCGGCCAACCTCCGGGAATCAGGCCCAGGATCACGAAGAAAGCGACCAGGGTGCCGCCGATGTAAATAAAGAGCTGGACGACGTCGGTCCAGATTACCGCTGTGAGGCCCCCCTCGAACGTGTAGGTCAGCGTCAGAGCGGAAATGATTAGGATCGACCACACGTCTCCGGTTCCCAGCACGACGCTGACCACCGTGGCGATGGCAAACACTCTCACCCCCTCTGCCAGAGCGCGAGTGATGAGAAACATGCTGGCCGTGGCGTGCTTGATGCCGGACCCGAAACGCCTTTGCATCAGTTCATAAGCGGTGTACATCTGCCCCTTGAAGTAAGCCGGGATCAAGACCAGGCAGATGAACACGCGTCCCACCAGATAGCCCATGACCAGCTGAAGGAACGACAGGTCCCCGCTGAAAGCGATGGCAGGAGTGCCGATGATCGTGAGCGTGCTGGTTTCAGTTGCGACGATCGAGAGAGACAAGGCCCAGGCCGGGATGTCTTGCCCGCCGAGAAAATAGGTGTGCAAGGACCTCTGCTTCTTGCGGAAGCTGACTCCAAACAGCGTGATTGCCACCAGGTAAAACACGACGATGAGGCTGTCCAACCAGTTCAGTCGCAATGGATCCTCCCAGCGCGAATGGCTCACAAATATCGCAGTCGAGCGCTGATTGCAAGGGCCGCGGAAAAAGGGACCGAGCACTTTTCCCGCCTTCTCCGAGCCATCCCGGCACTAGAAGCTGGAAAAGTGCGCTGTCCCATTTTCCTAGCCGTATGCTATTATTCCGCACGGATCTGTTTGTCCCCGACCTGGGAGCCCTGTTCGGAGCGTGCGGATCGAAATCAAACCGAGGAGCGTTTGAGACCCAGTGAAAACATATCTTAGATTGGCGGCTGTGACTTTCGCAGTTCTTCTGGCCGGCCCCATCATGGCTCAGACCACCGGTCAGACCACTGGTCAGACCCAGACAAAACCGAAACCTGCGGCCCCAGCCCAGGCAACCAAAGCCGCTGCCCAGGCGGCCGAACCCGATGAGCCGATTCCTCCTGCCGCCCCCAATGCACTTTTCCCTGCGGTTGTGGCGCGCGTGAACGGCAAACCCATCCTGGGAAGAGATCTGGAGCAGCGCGTTCGTGCCGAGCTGGCCACTATTGGAAACCCGGCCTGGAAAGATCTGCGCGAAGACTACCGCAACGAAGTCACCAGCAGGTCTCTGTCGCAGCTTTTGGGAGATGAGCTCCTTTACCAGAAGGCGGTCGCGAGCGGCATTGTCGTTACCCAGGCAGAAATCCAGGCGGAATTCGACAAGGTTGCCAAGACTTATCCGAGCGATGCTGCCCTGAATGCCATGTTGGCAGAACGCGGGTTGGACCGCAAAGCTCTATCCCGGGCGCTCGGAAAGAATGTGGCGGTCCAGAGGTATATCGAGCAGAACATCGCCAAGAAACTGGTTGTGGCACCGGCCGAGGTGTCAGAGTACTACAATGCTCACCCTGATGAGTTTAAGCATCCGAATCTGATCCGGACCAGTCACATTCTGATCGCTGTGCCTCAAGGAGCGGCGCCCGAACAGGACGAGCGGGCCAAGCAACTCGCCAGGGCTCTTTTGGACCGGGCGAAAAAAGGAGAGGATTTCGCAAAGCTTGCCAAAGAGAACTCCGTGGACGCCTCTGCTTCCCAAGGCGGCGATGTTGGCCTGACCGAAACCGGCGAACTTGCCCCTGAATACGAGGCGGCTGCTGCGGACTTGAAGGTCGGCGAGATCAGCGGATTGGTGCGGACGCAGTTCGGCTACCATATCATCAAGCTGACCGACCGGAAGAAGGAAGGCATGGCGACCCTTGACGAGGTCCGCAGCCAGCTTAGCGATTTCCTCAAGAGCCAGAAAGAAGATGCTGAAGTAGGCAAACTCGTCAAAACATTGCAGAGCCAGGCAAAGATCGAGATTCTAATTCCTGTCGTGTCCTCTTCTCCGGGTGGTTCCACTTTGGATTTGGACCGGAGGCTCTGAGAGGAGCTTGAGTTGGCTGCAGTCCCCGTCCTGTTACTCCAGCCCATGTTCGCGTAGCTTGTCGTAGAGCAGTCTGCGGTTGATCTTCAGCAGCTGTGCGGCGCGGGTGCGGTTACCCTCGGCCACGGCTAGGGCGCGCTCAATCAGCCGGCGCTCCAGCTTGCGGACCGCTTCGTGGAGGCCGTCCTCGAGGCTGAATGATTCGAGCGGATCGGCGGCTGACGGCGCCGCCGCGAGCTTCACGTGTTCGGGCATGATTACGCCCGAGCGGCTGAGAATCAGTGCGCGTTCGAGGCAGTGTTCCAGCTCGCGCACGTTTCCCGGCCAGTCGTTTTGATAGAGGACCGCGCGCGCCTCCTCCGAGATTGTCGGCACCGGCAGCCTCAAGCGGGCGGCGCTGCGGCGCAATAGGGATTGCGCCAGCTCGAATATGTCCTCGCGCCGTTCACGCAGCGGCGGGATGGCGATCGAGACCACGTTCAGCCGGTAATAGAGATCCTCCCGGAGGCGCCCCTCGCGGACGGCGCCTTCGAGGTCGCGGTTGGTGGCTGCCAGCACGCGCACATCGAGGGGGATGGTTACATTCGAGCCGAGGCGCTCGACGCAGTGATCCTGAAGCACGCGCAGCATTTTCGCCTGCGTTGACGGGCTGAGATCGCCGATCTCATCGAGGAAAATAGTCCCGCGATCTGCAAACTCGAATTTGCCGATGCGCCTCTGCGAAGCTCCCGTGAATGCGCCGCGCTCGTGTCCGAACAGCTCAGCCTCCAGGAGCGTCTCCGGGATCGACGCGCAGTTGACCTTCACCATGCGCTCGGCAGCGCGCGGGCTGTGCCGGTGAAGGGCGCGCGCCACCACTTCCTTTCCGGTTCCGGACTCGCCCCGGATCAGCACCGTCGAATCCGTCGGCGCGGTCTGGCCGATCAGCTTGTACAGCTTCTGCATGGCGGGGCTGCTGCCGATCATTTCCGATTCCTGGAGCGTGTCTTCCTCCTCGGTTCGATACGCCTCGAGCTCGCGGATGCGGCGGCGGTTCTGGATGGCTCGCTGGAGCTGGATGCGCAGCTCATCGAAGTTCAGCGGCTTGGTCAGATAATCGAAGGCGCCCAGGGCCATCGCTTCGATGGCCACGGTGCTGGTGCCGTAAGCGGTCATGATCAGAACGGCGGGGGGATCGGGGTGGTCTCGCAACTCGCGCAACAGCGACAGGCCGTCCTTGCCGGGCATGCGGATGTCGATCAACGCTGCTTCCACGGTTGATGAGGCAAGTATCCGGGCTGCTTCCTCGCCGTCGGCAGCGCAACAGACGCGGTACCCTTCGTCCTGGAGCAAGGCGCACAGCGATTCCCGAGCCGGCTGCTCGTCTTCGGCGATCAGGATCGGAATGTCGTGTCTCAAAGCGAGCAACTCCTGTCTACCGGAAGCAGCAGAATGAAGTTTGTACCCGACGAGTTGGTTTCAAACTCCAGCTCGCCGCCGTGGTTTGCGACGATCTCCCGCGACACCGCCAGGCCCAGGCCGCTGCCACTGGGCTTGGTAGTGTAGTAGGCATCGAAAACGTGGGCCTTTGCTTCTTCCGCGACACCGGGACCCTGGTCCGAGACCACAACGCGCACGCTCCGCTCGCGGTGCTCCGCGTCGACGCGCACGGTGCCGGAAGGGGGCGACGCATCGATGGCGTTGAGAAGCAAGTTAATAAGCACTTGAACGATCTGAGGGCCGTCCACATCCACTGCCAGAGCGTCTCCGGGATGCTGGACGGTGATGAGCACACCTTTGTTGCGGGCCGGTTCCTGCACCATCTTCATTGCTTGAGCGACGAGCGGCGCCAGATTCTGCACTTGGCGGTCGGTCATAGTGGGCCGTCCGAAAGCCAGCAGCCGCCCCACAATCATGTCGAGACGGTCGATCTCGCGCAGGGCTTCCTCGATCTCGTGGGAAACCGCCATCCCTTTTTTCAGCCGCCTTTCAAGGAGCTGAAGCGTGAGCTTCATGGAGTTCAACGGGTTCCGAACCTCGTGAGCGACGCCGGATACCACCTTCCCAAGGGCCACGAGTCGGTCTTGGCGGCGGAGCTCCTCCTCAAGCGCCATGCGGCGCTCCGCCATTCCATTGATGGCCATGGCAATCTGCCCTAAATCACCCCGGATCGTGGGCAGACGATAGGCAAAGTCTTCTTCGAGCCTTCGCAGGCCCCGGCGAATGCCGGCCACGCCTGAGTGGAGCATATACCAGATCGAAACGATCCCTAGCATGCCCAGCAAGGTAAAGAGAACCAGTACGGCCAGCCACCAGCGCTCGGTTTCGGCGATCGGGTTGCGCGTCAAGGAAGCGCGCTTCATAGTGCAGACGACTGCGTTGCCGCTCTTCGCCTGTGCGGCTGCCCCCACGATGGCAAAACCGGTGTCCAAGCGCCGGGTCAGAGTGGCAACGCCGTTTGTGGCAGCGGCGCGCTCGGCTAGGGCATGGATGAAATCGAACCTGGGACCCCGGGGGCGCGGCCTCGAGGTGGAAGGTTCCGAGGGGCTGGCCCAGGCCATCACGCGATCCTTTTCAGGGAGGTAAATGCCCCCTGCGACGCCTTCGAAGGCGCGCAAGACGGTTGCGGAAACCCCGGTGAGCGAAAGATCCTGTGCATCCAAGGGCAGATTTTGCAGAAGGTCGCCCCCGTATTTCGTCCGCTCTTCATATTGGACTTGAAGCTCCTGGCATGCGGAGACACAGGTCTGGACCGCATCCGCCAGCAGCGCGCCTTCTGTCTTGTTGATGACGTCGATGACGATGAAGGCCGCCAGCCCGACAACGGCCAGCGAGGCTGCTGCGATTATGGCTGCTTGGGCGCGAAAACTTGCAGGAGCAGGCCGGAACATCTTCGCCTACTTGATCACAGGAGGATCAGGGATGCGCAGCAAGGCCTGCGCGATGTATTCCAATGCCGTTACAATCATGGAGGATGCGTCTCCCAGCATCTGCGCCCGGTCATATTGGCGCGCATCGTAAGCGCTGCGAGCCTGCTGATAGAGGCTGCGCGTGTAAAGAACGTACTGCTTGGTTTCCTTCTCGCCGCTCAAGCCGGCGAAGTACTCCGCCTGCTGCACGCGAAAGTAGCATCGCTGCAGGAATTTTGCGGCGTCACGCTTGTCATTATCATCGATTTGGCTCGCCTTGCGGGACACAAAAATCCTCTGGCTGGCGCCCAGCAGAGCATCCGTAGCACGCGCGAGCCGGTCAAACTGGAAATTGTTCTCACGAGCCTGCTTCGCCCGCTCCAACAACTCGGATGCGCGCGCGTGCAAGAAGATGGTTTCCGGGCCTGGATCCGGCACATTCATTTCCCAGGAGAGCATCTTGCTCAGCCGATCCAGTGTTGCCTGTTTATCGTGCTCCGGCCGCTCTCGACCCTCCCTTCCTTTCTGATCCCACCCTCTGCGCTGAGGAAGCCCGGAATCCGACTGCGCCGCCAGACTGGTGGCCCCCCCGGCCATGGTAAGCACTACCATCGCCGTCCTTGTCAAAAAACCCGCTGTTAACACAACTACCTCGGAATCTGAATCGCCATCCGTACCCTCGATAAGCCACGAGGCCTGTCACAGGATCGGTAGAAAGAGCATGGTAAATCAATCCTAATTTGCCGCTGCACGAAATCACGCGACATTATAGATCCATTGACAGAGGGGGAGCAATCCCCGTGCCACGACCAAACCTGCATAAAATCAACAGCTTCAATGCCAAGGCCGTCCGTTGCCGTTCGGTTTCTGCACAGTCACTGTGAAAGTCTTGCCCACCTGGGGCGCACAGATTTGCGAAATGAACGCGGCAGGGGTTTTCGACTTTGTGAACCCTTCTTGTAACACCCACATCTATTTTCACTGTATACTAAGCGCGTGCTTGCGGATTCTTCGCAATTGCATCAGCTGGAAAACAAGGAGGAGAGTGTGATGAGCGGCAAAGGAAAAGCGCTTCTGGTCCTGCTCGGTCTCGCGCTGGCGGTCGGCGTCGCTGCGGCGCAAAAGAACAAACCCTGGACCGAATGGATCCTTAAGGACGCCCAGAAGATACTTGATGATTCTGCCTGGGGACAGACGCAGACCGAGACCAATACGGAGGAAATGACGTGGTCTACTGCCACTCGGCCGATCGAAGGCCAAGGCGCCGTCAATCAAGCCACCAGTTGGAAGTTTCGGATCTGCTTTGTATCAGCAAAGCCTATTCGCCAGGCTTACTTGCGATGGCTGCAAACGGGCCCAACGAAGGCTACCGAGGAAATGCTCCAGGGAGCCCGGCAGTTTGTCGATATGAAGTTCGACCAGACGATCGTGATCGCGGTCCAGTATTCGGGGACAGACCAGCGATTCAATGGAGCTGTTTTTCAAGCCCTCAACAGTGCCATTTTCTCGACTCTGAAGCAAAACACCTATCTCGACATCAAAGGCGGCAAGCGCGTTTTCCTGCAAGATTACAGGCCGCCGATTCCTTTTTGGGGGGCGCAATTCATTTTTCCCCGGCTTCAGGACGGCAAACCTATCATCGACGCCAAGACTGGCGATGTGCGCTTCTATTCCCAATTTCCACAGTTGATGGGCAACAACCAGCAAGTCATTCTGAACATGCGTTTCAAGGTTGCCAACTTCATGTACGACGGTGTCCTGGAGTTTTAAGCGAGTGACGAGTGACAAATTACGATTGACGAGTGATCAATTCGTCATTTGTCACTCGTCACTCGTCATTTCTTTCACAGCCCCAACAATCGGGCCGCATTCCCGGAAAATATGCCCGATTTCTCTTCCTCGGAAATGTCCAGCTTTGCGATGCTGGCGATCATCTGTTTGAGACTCCCGATTTGATGCGGGTAATCACTGCCTGCCACGAGGTGATCGGCGCCCGCGAAGTCGATCGCAAGTCTCAGCGCACGTGGGTCAAAGTTGACGGTATCGTAATAAAACCGCTTTAAATACTCGCTTGGCGGTTTGCTGATGTGCTCTCTGCACTCCTTGAACGCGTAATATCCTCGATCCAGACGCTCGGCAAGATAGGGGATGGCTCCCCCGAGATGGCACAGTACCCACCGGATTCCCGGGAACCGCTCGACCACTCCGCTGAAAACCAGCTTCGCTGCTGCGAGCGTAGTGTCGAAAGCAAAGCCGACCAGCGGTGTCAGCCAGAAGTCGGTCATCGCCTCAACACCGACCGGGAAGGAAGGATGAATATAAATGACGGCCTCCCTCTGGTCGGCACGCTCGTAAAGCGGCCAAAAGCGCGGATCGCTCAATGCAACCCCATTGATGTTGCTGAAGACCATCACGCCCCTGAATCTGAGGACATGAAACGCGCGCTCCAGCTCGGCGGCGGAGGCCTCAGGCGCATTCATGGGCAGCGTTGCCAGCGCTGCAAAGCGGTCGCCGCGCTCGCGAACGATTCTGGCCAGCGCGTCATTAACCATGCGGGCCAGTTCGACCGCGCGCTCTGGCGCCTCCACATGGGTTCCTGGCGTTGTGAAGCTCAGAATCTGCTTGCTGACACCCGCACGATTCAGGACATCGGCGCGGTAAGCAATATCCCGGTGCCCGGGAACGAGAATATTGTAGTCTCCCGGGTAGTGAACCAGCGGGTTGCCTTCGGGGTCGAAGGTCACCTTGATATTGCTGGGGCCGGACTGAATGGCCTCGAGATACTCCGGCGGATAGAAATGGTTATGAAAATCAATGACTGGCACTTGCCTGGCTCCTTTCTTGGTTGTACCTTGCCTGCAGGAAGTAGGCGGGAAGTCCAATCAGCACGAGAGACAGTCCAAACATGCTCTCAAGCGGGCTGGACACGATCTGGTTGATGACGATGGCGAAGGAAGAGATTGCAAAGAGCGCCGGCGTGACCGGATAACCCCAGATGCGGTAGCTGCGTCTGATGGCCGGCCTGTGCCGGAGCAGGAACAAACCTATGGCCATGAGGCCGAAAAAGATCCACTCGGTATAGACGACACGCGTGAACAGCGTACGGTAGGTTCCACTGGCGACCAGAACGCAGGACCACACCGCCTGCAGCAGGATGGCCTTGTACGGAGTGTGGAAGCGCGGATGGATTGCGCCGAGCCAGCGGAACAGCAGGCCGTCCCGAGCCATGGCGTAATAGACGCGCGGGCCGGCGAGGATTATGCCGCTGAGAGCGCCAAATGTGGAGAACACGACCAGCGCCGACATGAAGGCGCCCCCTCCGGAGCCGACCAGCGCATCGGCGGCATCGGCCGCGATTCTGGTTGACGAGGCGACGGCCGCGAGCGGCAGCACGTACATGTACACGGCATTCAGAGCCAGGTAGCAGACCGTGACAAGGATCGTCCCGAGGATCAGGGCGCGCGGAATGACTGTCCGCGGATCACGCGTCTCTTCGGAACTGTAGGTGACCATGTGCCAGCCGCCATACGCGAACAGGCCTGCAACCAGCGCCAACAGAAAGCTGCTGGCCGAGATGCCGCCGAAGTTGCCGAGATCCCCGACGGCAAAATGGGCGGGCATGCGCGCGCCCCGCGTAAGGCCGAAAACGATGATAAACGCAATGGCGATGAGTTTGCCCGCTGTGAAGAGCGCCTGCAGCGTGCTCCCCTGCTTTACACCGATATAGTTAACCGCCGAGAGCAAGAGGATGGCTGCGATCGCGACCCCCTTGATGGCGCCGTTCGTCAAAGGAAAGAAATAGGCGGCATAGCGCCCGAAGACCGCCGAAATCGCGGCAATGATGCCGGAATGCATGCTCCAGAACATGGCCCAACCCCATAGAAATCCGAGTGCAGGGGAAAAGGCTTCGCTCAGATAGACATAAACGCCGCCGGAGCGCGTGAACGTCGAGGCCAGTTCAGCGCAAACGAGCGCGCCGAAGATCGTGAGCGCTCCGGAGACCAGCCAGATGAGAAATACTCCGGTGACGGAGGGCACGCGTCCCGTGATTTCCGATGGCTGAACAAAGATCGACGCGCCGATGATGGTACCGGCCACCATCGCGGTAGCGTGTGGGAGGGTGATGGCGCGCTTGAGTTGCGACGGCGTGGCGGAATCCATCGATGTCTTGGTTTCCCGAGTGCGGTGGAGCAAGGGCTCTGGTTTCTGGACGCCGCCGGGGTTGTAACACAAATCGTTGCCCGGAATCAACGATCGCGCATCTCGCGGCGAAATTGGTGACAAGCACCTTTTTCCCGAGCGAACAAAGGCACCTGTCACCAATTTCGCGACTTTGCCGTGGCCGTGCGGGGAGACCCACCAAATGCACGAAAAAGATTCGTGCTTTTCGTGTATTTCGTGGCGATCGTGTTATTTGGCAGCAGCGTGGAACCGGTCGCTGACGGCGTTCCAGTGGATGGCCTTGAAGAACGCTTCGATATAATCCGCGCGCTTTAGCTGGTAGTCAGTTATGAAGGCGTGTTCGAAGACGTCCATGATCAGCAGCGGCGCGCAGCCCGACAGATGGCCCACGTCATGTTCGTTGATCCAGACGTTGAAAAAGTGTTTGCCGATCGGGTCATAATACAGCGCGGTCCACCCGATGCCGCGCATGCTTCCGGTGGCTTTGAAATCCTTCTCCCAGTTCTCGTAGCTCCCGAACTCGCGGGAGATCATGCCCGAAAGCGTTGCCCCCTTGGCCAGCTGGGAACCGCCTTTGATCATGTTCTCAAAGTAGTATTCATGCAGTCGCATGCCGTTGAATTCCCACCCGATCCTGCGGCTCAACTCTGCGTACTCCGGAGTTGCGAGCTTCCCTTCCTTCAGAAGAGTGTCCAGGGTATCTGTCAGCTTGTTCGTGTTTGCCACGTAGCCTTTGTAGAGAGTGAAGTGGTTGTTCAACAGGGTGTTGCTGAACCCATCTGTTCCCAACAAATGCTCGAAATTCCTTGGTTCGTATTTCATCTTAGCCCCTCAAGATATTTGGATTCGAACGCTACAACCCAACCTTACCAGGAAATGGTATCCTGAGAAGCCGGCTTTGGCTAGGGACAGAGATCGGGTGAGACAGCTTGCGCTTTGGATTGCGGATCCTGGATTTGTTTACGCCGACCATAGCGGCTTCAGGGTTGAGGAGACTCCAAATCCAGAATCAGGTGCGCGCTGGGCCGATCCAGACGGTCTGAATATTCACGAATTCTCGGATGCCGAACTCGGAAAGCTCACGCCCATAGCCCGAGCGCTTTACGCCGCCGAACGGGAGGCGCGGATCGGATGCGACCATTCCGTTGATGAAAACCTGGCCCGCCTCGATTTCCCGCGCCAGACGTCGGGCGCGCGCGAGATCTGACGTCCAGAGATTGGATCCCAGGCCGTAGGGAGAGCTGTTGGCGACGCGGACCGCTTCGTCCGGGTCGCGCACCTTCATCAATGCGGCAACTGGGCCGAAGACCTCTTCGCATGCTGCAGGAGCGTCCGGAGGCACATCCGATAGGACCGTCGGATGGTAGAAATAGCCACGCCCGTCACGGCGCCGGCCGCCCAGGATAAGCCTTGCACCTCGCGCCAGCGAGTCATGGACCTGCCGGTCCAGGTCGTCGAGCAGATCGGGACGCGCCAGCGGCCCGACGCGCGTCTCACGATCCATGGGGTTCCCGACCTTCAGTGCTTGCACTTCGGCGAGGAAGCGCTCTTGAAACTCATGCCACGCCCCTTCGTGGACGATGAATCGCTTGGCGGCTATGCAGCTTTGCCCGGTGTTTTGAAACCGGGCCCGCACGCCGATGCGCGCTGCGGCCTCGAGATCCGCGTCGTCCAGCACAATGAATGGGTCGGACCCCCCCAGCTCCAGGACCGTCTTCTTGAGAGCGCGCCCGGCATGGGACGCCGCGGAGCTGCCGGCCGCCTCACTGCCGGTGAGGGTCACAGCGGCAATTTGCGCAGACTCAATCAAAGGGACAGCCTCCGATCCCGGCACCAGCAGCGTGCGAAAGGCTCCTTCGGGGAATCCGGCCGCACGAAAAACCTCTTCAATGGCCAGGGCGCACTGCGGGACGTTCGACGCATGCTTGAGAATGCCCGTGTTGCCTGCCATCAGTGCTGGAGCGGCAAAGCGAAATACTTGCCAGAATGGAAAGTTCCACGGCATGATCGCCAGGATGACCCCGAGCGGCGTGTATTGAATGTAGCTCAGGGAGGCGTTCGAAGGACGATCCTCGTCCTCGAGGAAGCGTGGCGCATTCTCGGCATAGTAGTCGCAGTTCAAGGCGCACTTTTCTATCTCTGCTTCGGCTTCGACGATCGGTTTGCCCATTTCGGCAGTGATGATGCCCGCGAGGCGGGCTGCGTGCTGTCGGAGATTGGCTGCGGCTCCGCGCACCAGAGCGGCACGCTCGCCGAAGGAAGTCTTGCGCCATCGGTGGAAAGTCGCGGCGGCGTTTTGCAGCGTTTCTTCGATTTGTTCCTTGGAGTGTGGTTCGAACGACTTTAATACTTCTTCAGTGGCCGGATTGATCGATTGCATAAGTTCGCTCCCGTGTCAGAGTATGGACATTATCCAGAATATAAACGCAGAAGGCGCAGGGAAAATCAAATACAAATTCTACCGGCGTGCACGTTGGTTACGGCGGCTTGACAGGAGCGCGATCGGGGCTACAATCAGCATGTCAAGCCGCTTGTGCGCGCCTGATTCGGGAGCTTTGCAAGCCTTCCGCCCGCGGCCTTCGAGAGGCCTCTTCGGAGACACAAACACGCACGAGTTAGCTTTAGAGGACGGAGGCGCGGTGCCTGAAACCAGCCGACATCCTGATCATCCCAAGAGGTGCGGCCAGTTCTCTACCAGAGGCTGCAACGCGGGGAGAGTGGATGAAACGCCGAGGCTGTGCCGGCAACGCAGATGTCACTTCATTCTTCTTACCTGACCTGATGCAGAAAGGACTCGCAGCCTGATGAAACCAATCCGAAGCGTTTTGAGTGTTGCAATCATCCTATGTGCATCGAGCAGCTTGTGGGCGCAGTATCCCGGCGCCCCTATGCAAGGGCAGAGCATGACGGGCGGCGCCCTGTTGCAGGGAGGCCCGCAAAACCCGCTGTTGGGAGGCGTGTCAGCGGGTGCGCCCACGCCCGGTGTCCTGCCTCTGTCACTCAAGGATGCGGTCGACCGGGGCTTGAGGTATAACCTCGGCATTCTCCTCGGGCAACAGAATATGCGTGCTGCTCAGAGTTCGCGACTGCGGGCGCTCAGCAGTTTATTACCGCATGTGACGGCCCGGACCTCCGAGGCCGTGAAGCAAGTGAATCTTGCAAGCGAAGGGTTCACCGGCTTTCCCGGCATCCCCATGATATTGGGACCCTTCGCGGTCTTCGACACTCGAGTCCTTTTGTCCCAATCGCTGCTGAACATGAGCGCGCTCAACGAGCTGCGGGCAGGGACGGAGGCTCTCAATGCTGCCGAGCACTCTTACAAGAACACGCGTGATCTCGTCGTTATGGTCTGCGTGCAGCTCTACATGCAGGCAGTGACCGGCAGCAGCCGCATCGAGGCCAACCAGACTCAGCTTAAGACGGCGCAGGCGCTTTATGAGCTTGCGGTGAGCCGCCGAAGCGCGGGGCTCATCCCTGGGATCGAAGTGCTGCGGGCGCAAGTTCAGATGCAAGCGCAGCAACAGCGGCTGATCGTCGCACAAAATGACTTCGCCAAGCAGAAGCTGAGCCTGGCGCAGGCGATCGGCCTGCCCATGGGGCAGGAGTTTCAACTGACGGACCCAATTTCTTATACGGCGCTTGCTGCCATCACTCTGGAGGATGCGTTGAAGGACGCCTATCAATATCGGGGCGACTATCAGAGCGCGATGGCGCAGGTAAAGAGCGCGGAAGACGCGCGCAGGGCTGCGGTTCAGCAGAGGGCCCCAAGTCTGGATTTGAATGCCGATTACGGCGACATCGGGCAGCGCCCCTTCATGTCGCACGGCAGCTTTTCTTTAGCTGTGAGCCTGCGCATTCCTGTTTTTCAGGGACGGGAGACGGAGTCGAAGATTTTGCAAGCCGATGCCCAGCTCGAGCAGCGCAAGGCAGATCTGGAGAGCTTGCGCGCGCGCATTTATTACGAAATACGGACGGCCTTTCTCGATCTGAAGTCCTCCGAGGACAGGGTGTTAGTGGCCAAGAGCAATCTGGACCTCGCCAATCAGCAGCTTCTCCAGGCGCAAGATCGTTTTGCTGCCGGAGTGGAAAGCAACATCGAAGTGGTCCAGGCGCAGGATGCGCTCGCGACGGCCACGGAAGACTATATCTCCAGCCTCTATGCGCACAACATGGCCAAGGCAGGTCTGGCCGCCGCAATGGGCATGGCTGAGAGTGCGTATGAGAAGTTTTTGCGGGGTAAATGAATGGAGGAGCGCGCCAGGGAAGACACAAAACCCGACCAAGAACCTGATTCCCGCCGCGGGGGCACGTTCCGCGCGCTGCGACATCGCAATTTCCGTTTGTTTTTCGCCGGCCAACTCATCTCTTTGATCGGCACCTGGATGCAGACTCTGGCGCAAAGCTGGCTGGTCTACCGCCTCACTCACTCGGCCGCGCTTCTGGGAGCAGTCGGATTTTCTTCCCAGATCCCGGTACTGTTTCTGGGGCCTGTAGCCGGTATCTTTGCGGACCGCCACAGCCGCCGCTGGATCGTCATCGGCACTCAGACCTCGATGATGGCTCAGGCGCTGGTCATGGCGGCACTAACATTGACGCACACGATCAAAGTCTGGGAGATTTTTGTTTTGGCCCTGTTTCTTGGCGTCTGCAACGCTTTTGACATTCCGGCGCGGCAATCCTTCATCGTGGAAATGGTCGGCAGCGAAGACTTGATGAACGCGATTGCGCTCAATTCCTCCACGTTCAATGCTGCCCGCAGCATTGGCCCGGCGATTGCGGGGATCCTGGTCGCCGCCCTGGGAGAAGGGATGTGCTTCCTGCTCAACGGGCTCAGTTTTCTCGCGGTCATTGCGGGCCTGTTAATGATGAAGATCCATCGGCGGGTGTTCCAACGGAGCAACACCCGGAAACTCGATCAGTTTAGGGAAGGCTTTCGCTATGTGCGCGCCAACGCAGCGATACGCTCGCTCCTCCTGATGCTCGGCATCGTCAGTCTGCTCGGTATGTCGTACACAGTGCTCATGCCTATATTTGCGGACAATATTCTGCACATCGGAGCGCGCGGCCTGGGTGAGTTGCTGACCAGCGCTGGAGTGGGGGCCTTGATCGGCGCTCTCTGGCTGGCAAGACGCCAGCGAGTCCAGGGATTGGACCGTATTGTGGCGCGTGCTGCCGGCGGGTACGGCATGAGCCTCGTCCTGTTTGGGTGCTCGAGAACGGGCTGGCTATCTCTGCTGCTGCTCGTGCCGATAGGATTCTGCCTCATGGTGCAGTTGGGGTCCACAAACACTTTGATCCAGTCGATCGTCAGCGACACCATGCGCGGGCGGGTCATGGGTATCTATTCCATGATGTTCCTGGGCATGGCGCCCTTCGGCAGCCTGATTGCAGGGTTCATGGCCCAGCACTTCGGCGCCCCGGCGGCAGTCCTCTTTTGCGGCGTCACCTCCATCGCCTGTGCGGGGATCTTCTCGCTGAGGCGCCGCGACCTGAAGATCGACGACCAAATTGCCATTTCTATACAGGCTCGGGCCGACGCCTCCGTTTGAGAAGTGGTGCCAGGGTCCACTCCACCACCACTGTGTCCCCATTTTCTGAGAGATACATCAAGCTGCTGTGAAAATGGGGAGACGGGACCTGGCACCATTTCCGTGGCGCGGTTCTGCAGGTGGCGGTAGTATGCTGTGTCCTCCGTTTCTTATGGGAGCGATTGGGGGCGGACAGCATTGGCACATAACGGTTCCGTTGACAAACAACTCCGCGCTTAAGAAGTGAATATTGAACAACCAGGAGGCCTTATGGACAGACACGTTCAGAACGACGCCCATCCGGGTCGGCGCACCTTTTTCAAGGAAGCTGCTGCCGGTGTTGCTGCTGCCGGAGCGGTTCTGACCGGAAGGAATAGCTTCGCCGCACCGGCTCTTTCCGAAAAAGAAAAACTCGCCCGCATCGCATCCAATACCTATCCGATGCGGTCCCTGTTCAAGAGTCGGAACACCCGGGTCAATCCAGAGGTCCAAGCGCTGAAGAAAAAATACGGCGAAATCACCATGCTCGATTTCCCGCAGTTCACCCGGGACACATTTCCCGGAGTGCGCCGGATGGACCTGTGGTCTTCACTCTTTGGCGACGTGACCGACAGCTCGATGTACATCGGCGGCGAATTCGATCCGGCATCCGCATCGGGAAAGAAATGGCTGGACCAGCTTTCCGGCAAAATGGCGGCGACCGGGGTGCAATGCCATCACGTCTCAAACAATGCGCCGCGTAACATCTGCGACCTGGACGCGGAGCTGCGCAAGAAAGGCATCGCCGTTGCCAAGATATGGCTGGACGCCTGCGCAGACATCGGCGCCAAGTCTATGCGCGTAAATACCGGCGGGCCGCGGATCGTGCCGTCGGCCACCGCCACAACGGGCTACCCCAGGAACGACGAGATCGTCAAGCTGCTGAAGAACGCGATCGAGTCTTTTCGTGAAATGGCCGACTACGGCGCCAAGGTTGGAGTCAAGGTGACCATCGAGAATCACTGGGGTCTCAGTGCGGATCCGATGAATGTGAGGATCATCATGGAGGAGTTGAACCACCCCTTCTGCGAAGCCTCACCCGACTTCTGCAACTGGGAACATGAGTACATGATGTTCCACGCCCTGGAGGCCCTTGCTCTGTACACCCACACGACGGTGCACGCCAAATACTGGGACCGGTGGACCAACAACGACGTCCGGCGTAGCGTGCGCATTCTGGAGAAGGCCAGATTCAAGGGAATCTACGCGCTCGAATACGAAGCCGGCCCATGGGACGGCGTCGAAGGGTCGCGCTATCTGCTCAAGGAAGTGCTTGCCGCGCTCTAGAAGTGGTGCCGGGCTACCGTGTCCCCAAGTGGCACCATTTCCCTTAGTGGGGATCAGGTCTGGAAAACCTAACTCAGCGCCAGCCGCTTCTCTTGGGGCTCCATCTTCGCCGGCAAGGTTAAGTATTCCAGATCCGACCCCGATTTCGATTTCCGATTTTAACGGCTGTTTGAGAGGGAAGCGGAAGAGAGGCGGTTTTGCGTCCCAGCAGGAAGGCGACCGCCAGAAATACGGCGGCTTGGCAGGAAGTGCCGATCAGTGCCAGCCAGGTCATGGAATAGTTGTAGATGCCCGCGCCCACACTCCTGGCAGAGAGAATGTTCATGGCGAAGAGAAACGTAGAGCTCACTGCGGTCGCACCCAAACCTGGTAGGACCGCAACTGCCACTCCGGCTATCTTTGATATCAGAGAGCCGGTTTTCAGGAACAGGATCATGCCGCAACTGGCCAGCAGTGCCGTTGCCACGGCCTCTAGTGCCCCGATCCCAACCGGCTTGGAAGTGATGGTCACGCGATCGATCCGGCTCAGCACATACAGTGTTTGGACAAGTGCCATAACTACCCCGGCCAAAACGCATCGCATCATCACCCGCCGCGGTTCCCGCTCCCGGCGCAAAAGAAAGACAATCCCGAAGAGGGGGAGGGCGGCAGTGAGCAGCAGCATCCAGGGGCCGCCCGTCTCCGGGAGAAACACGAGTGTCTGATCGAGTGAGTCGAGCAGCGGATCGGTGAACCGCCAATAGCCCGGCGGCTTGACGCGCATGCTGATCCTGAGTTCCCCTCCCGGGTGCGACACGAGTAAGAGTTTGTCGGGCCTCTCATTGATCATCTGCAGGCGCGAGTTGTAAAAAGGATCTCCGTCCGAGGCCGCCGTCACGCCGGGGACTTCGATGAAATGATACTGCGCCCCATTCCTCAGCCGGATCGGAAAGAAACCGGGCGGAGTCTCCCCATAGTTGAGGGTGTGCACGCCCCTGACGGTCTCGATGCTAAGCGGATTCCACGATGCCTCAGGCTGGAGCTGAATGCGCGGGTCGCCCAGCAGGAGATAGAAAGGGAAGGCGGTTATCCCCTGCATGGCACCGCGATTCTGCATCTGTATAACCTCGCCGATCGTCACGCCCGGCCAGGTGTAGCGAAAAGGCAGGCCGTCGAACTCTCCGATGAGGTAACCTTCAATCGGACTGGACAAGAAGCCGGCGAAGGCCGCAGCCCCGTTTGCCACGGCCGCCAGGGCCATCGAGTGGGCGACGTTCAGCCGCACTCCCTGGCAGCTTGCAGTCGCCAGCACTAGCGGGGGCATGCGCGGAAAATCGATGGCAGCGAACGTCACTCCTGCGGCCAGCCGCCAGTAGGTCCCGCCGCCGTGTCCCGTGAAGGTAAGATAATCGGCATCCCTAAGCACGTCGACCAGCTCGGGCTTGGTCAGTGCGCGTCTCCCCGCAAGGACACCGCTCGGGGCAGTGGTCCGGCCCTGCATCACCCCGGCCGGCGGGTACTCCCCGTTTACCGCGTACGCCCTCCCGCCCGCCACACTCCTCTTGCGCTGCCAAAGCGCCCTCGCTTCCTCGATATTGTTGCCGGAAATGATGCCGATGCTCGTTCCACTGGCCAGGCGCTTCCACGCCAATCCCTCCTGAACCAGGACCCTGTCGGTAAAATAGCCGGGAGACCCGACCCAGAGCAGAAAGCGGGGTCCTTGGCCCAGCGCGGGTTCGATTGCCGAATAAATCGGGATCGACTCGGCTTGGCTGATCTCGCGCGCCAGCGGATAAAACGCATCCTTAGGGTCGCACACGACGACCGTGCCAGCTCCGGTGCTTACTGAGGTTTCCTGCACAGCCGCGCTTTGAACAGGCACCAGGACGATGGTAGACACAAGCGCACAAGACAGAATCGCGAAACCAGTGCAACGACGCATCACGGCTCAGCATATCACAGGACACTTCACAGAAATGGTTCCAGGCTACTGGCCTGGAACCATTTCCCCAGTGAGTCCCTTTGTGGGAGAATGCAGGTGTTGTCTGGAAAATGCGCTGTGATGTTGTGGGGAGACGTTATGAACACCGCTGTCGTGATGGCTTTTTTCGCGTTCTTTTCCGGCGCCTTGGGCTGGTACGGGGCAGGTGGGGAACTCATCCAGGGTAAACCCAGATCCTGGAGACAGGCAGCATTTGGTCTCAGGTCTTCGATTTCAGTCGAAACGATGCATATATCGAGAGGTGGGCCGTTCGTCGTCTCCGTGATTATCGAGAATGTCTCGGGAACCAGGATCGACTTGAAAACGATCTCCGCATTTCATCTCACGAATTCTTCGAAATCATCACCGGAATCAACCCTGGCATTTGGGGGTTATTGGTGCCCCATCAATCCAGCGGACAAGAATCCCGCCCTCCATCCCGGATTGATCCTGGCTTTTCCGTCTCGGCTCGTCATGGAGAAGGGCACATCCGTAAGCGCCACTATGGATCTGACCAGACATGGCTGGGAAAGAAGCGCCAGTTCCTGGTGGCCGGCGAGAGACTTCGATTCCGTCGTCGGCCCTGGGAAATACGTGCTACGGCTGGATATTCAGGTGGGCCCCGGAACCGAGCCCAAATGGATTCGCTCCAACGAAGTCGAAGTCATGATTGGGAATCCAGAAAGTGAAACAATAGACAAAGAGACGCGAACCTGCCTTCGGACTCGGCTCCGGGAAAACATAAGATTGGCACATAAATCCTTCGGGCAGTTAGACCCTATGTGGAATGCCACCCCCAGGGAATCTACCGGCGCTGAATGCCATCAGAGACGCGCCCTGCTCTTTGCCGAGCATGTCGATCTGCTGCCAGGGTAGCCTGACACTTTTTTCTTCGTTCAGAGCGTGCCGATCAGTGGTAGCCTGAGGGCACCCCTTGATTAAGAGACCGGTTTTCGCATCTCATTTTTCCCTCGGGGGGAAGGCGGTCGAGTTCGTGGGGAGGCATCTATGGTCCAGAGGAGCGGCGGCGCTGAGCCCAAAAACCGGGTCGTCCCCTCTTTCTAAAAGGTGAGTGGGTGAAACGAAGTGCAGTCGACCCCCGAGTGTTTTTGGCCACCTTCGTCCGGATGGTGGCACATCCGTGGATTGCCGCCAAAGTAATCGCGCTGCAGGGGGAGAAGTGGTTTTTCGACGTCTTGTATCCCCGGTCCGCCAGCGGCCGCGCCCGCCGGATCCGACAGGTAGGCATCCGCATTACCGATCTCTGCAACCTGCGGTGCCGCACCTGCGGCCAGTGGGGCGAGGGCGGATTCCTTCACCAGAGTGATCCCAAGGCCCTGAAACGGGATGAAGTGGTGCTCGAGCGCTACCAACAGGTGTTTGCCGATCTGGCGGAGCATGGGCATCGGCCGATCCTGTATTTCTGGGGCGGCGAGCCCATGCTGTACCCCGGGACTCTCGACCTTGTGGAAACCGGTGCCCGCCTGCACATGCCGGTGGCCATCGCCACCAACGGTACACGCATCGCGGCGGCGGCGGCACGGCTGGCCCGCGCCCCGCTGTTCCTTCTGCAAATCTCCATCGATGGTCACACCGCCGATCTGCACAACCGCCTTCGTCCCTCGGCCGGTAGAGGTGACAACTTCCGGGCGATCGAGTCAGGTCTGGCGGCGGTGCACAAGGCACGGAGGCGGCGTACAGGCTTGCCGCTGATCGTCTCACTGACGACGATCTCGCGTGAGAACGGCCCCCATCTTGTCGATATCTACGACGCGTTTCGGGATCGCGTGGATATGTTCGTCTTCTACCTCTCCTGGTGGATCGACGAGGCGGAGGCGGCGGCCCATGAACAGGATTTCTCTCGGCGGTTCGGATTCACGCCGACGATCCACCGCGGATGGATCGGGCAGTGGAAGGCCGACAATCATGCCGGCCTCGCCAGCCAGGTCGAGGCGCTGCTGGCACGATCGCGCGCGCCGGGCGCGGTGCCGGTCACCTTCATTCCGTTTTTGCGAGGGGAAGGAGCGCTGACGGCGTACTATACAAACCACCGGGAACGGTTTGGCTATGACCAGTGTGTTTCCATCTTCCAGGTGATGGAAATAAACAGCAACGGCGATGTGTCGCCCTGCCGCGACTACCATGACTTTGTCGTAGGCAACATCAAGACTGCCACGCTGTCGGAACTGTGGAACTCCGAGCGCTACGTCGCCTTCCGGCGAAGTGTCGCGACGGAAGGACTGATGCCGGTCTGTTCGCGCTGTTGCGGCCTGATGGGATATTGAGCCGGAGAATGAAATGATCGACTGGATGGTGTGCGGGCTGATGCTGGCTTTAACCGGGTCACTGGCAGGCCTGGTGTGGGTCGCTCGTCGTGCCATCACAAGAGCGCCCGTGCCGTCCACTGATGTGCCCGGTCATCGGGTGGCGGTGATCGTGCCCGTCGCCGGGGCGGGCGAATCGATGGAAGCATCGATCCTCTCTCTGCTGCGCCAAAGCCATCCTGGCTCCGAGGTAGTTTTTGTTTTGCGGGATCCCTTGGATCCGGCGGCCGCTGTGGTCCAGTCGGCGATCCGTGGAAAAGCGGCCGCGACGTGCGTTTTTGCCGGTGCGGCGACTGCATGCGGGCAGAAGAATCACAACCTGCTCGCCGGCGTGTCGACAGTCGAAGGGCGCGCCGACGTGCTCGTGTTTGCAGATGCGGGCCACCTGTTTCCTGCCGGATGGTTGGAGCGTCTGGTGGCGCCGATTGTGGGTGGCGATGGGGAGGTGACGAGCGGCTATCACGCAGTCAGGCCGACGAACGGGGGACTTGTGCCCTGGATCTACGCTGTCTGCGTGGAGATGATGCATGCCCTCCAAAACGCGCCGGGGCTGAGCCAGCCATGGGGTGGAGCGATGGCGATCTCACGCCATGCATTTGAGCGGCTGAAGGTGGCAGATGCGTGGCGCATCTCGGTGGTGGATGACGTGTCACTGGCGCGAGTCCTCAAGGTACATGGCGTGAGGGTTTGCACCGTGCCCTCGGTGCTCCTCGAAACTTCGGTGGCGAGGTTGAGTCTGCGCGACTTGTTGAAGTGGCTGGTGCGTCAGCTTCAATACGTACGCTTCATCATGCCGGGGACGTGGGCCGTGATGGGCGGATGGTGTCTTCTACAGATCGTCGCTTTTGGTGCGGCGGCAGTGCTGGTTATGACATGTGCGTTGGCCCTGTCGTCAGCGTTGTTGGGGGCCGTGTCGGTGCTCTATCTCGCGGTGCTGGCCGTAGTCCTGCTCGAGCTTCGGCTTGTGCATCCGTTACCATGCCGGCCCGTCCGGTGGCTGGTAGCCGGGATGGGATTCCTGGTAGTTGTCGGTGTCGCTCTTGCGATGGCCAGCCACGGCCGTGAGATTCGGTGGCGGGGAATCTGCTACCAGGTGGGAGACAGAGGCCGAGTGCTCGCGATCCGTCAACTGATAGTCAATGGTTAACCGGCCAATCTGTCATTCCAAGAGAAAAGTGTGACTGATTTTCCTGCCCCCTCCTCAACTCGGGGATGGATAAGAAAAACAAGCTGAAATTCCCGGGATCGGAGTGGGGCTGTGAGGGCTGGGTCAGCTTCTGATTTGGGGCCCTATGTTAACTTCGCGCCGTGGACTTCGCCCCTCTGCCGAACCTCAATCCGTAAACTTCGCCCGGCTGCGGAGCTTGACAAATACCGACCTTCTCATGGAAGGAAGGACAAGCCGCGTGTCCGATTGGGAGCCGCGGTAGTACCTCGTCGCGCCTTGCCACCTCTGGGCTGGAAGAAAGCTTCTATTCTTTTCTAGCCCGCATGACCGCGAGCCCGACTATGATCGCGAAGATGCCAAGCGGGATACCCAGACCCCCGGCAACAATCATGAGGGCCGCCGCCGCGCGGAGCGCCCTTCTTGCGAAGAGATAGATCGCGACCAAATACGCCAAAACCATTAGGGTGAAACCCGTCGTCAAAAGCAAGCTTACCGGGTCATTTCCTCTAGAAATGATACTCATAGTTCCACAAAAGGGCAGATACGCTCCGCTGACCAAGCTCCCCGCCAGCGCGAGCTTTGATTTGCCAGCGATGGTTTGCTGCGCCTTCCTGAAGCAGAGGACGCCACCGGCAACGAGCAATAGCAACCAAAGAATCGCACTGACAAGCCAGCGCACGCCCTCCGGATCGGGCTTCTCCCCCGCGCTATTGATGATCGTTATCGCGATAATACCGAGGCCCAGAGCACCGACGATGATCAGTCCCCAACCTGAGCGTCGGAGGATCTTGGTGGGTCTATCGACTACTGTTCCACCTCCGAACTCTACTTTCGAAGTATCGTCTTCCACCGTTGTCTCCTTATCTCTTGTGTCCCTCTTCCTCCGTACGGAGCCCGTTGCCAAACAAATCCTCTTTGTGAGTCATTGCGGAAGCGAAGCATTAAAATAGTAATTCGCTTTTCCTGGTGGGAGCAGAATAGCACAGGTTGGGGTGGAAATGATCCTGCCCGCGCCGCATGGCGGACACCGCCGCTGGTGGAACCTCTCAGGCACTGTTTGACCGCACCGATGTCCGCCCCGGCTGTGTCGTCTCTCTGCAGACGTTCGGTGCCTATGGGGAGAATTTCAACCCGTAATGTTGAGCTTAACATTACGGATGTCATGTGAAGCGTTGCGTAATGTGAAGCAGCCCGCATTTGAAACCGCGAAGCCCCCGCCAGTTAAGCCTTTTTGTTAGTTGAGCCGGTTGAATACTGCACATTATTTTTTGCTGATTCCGAGAGTTGGTCGAGCCATTCAAGGATGCTTGGTTTCATCCATTTGGGATGACCTTTCCCGGTTTTCACCTGGGGTGGTCCACAAGCCTCCATGGCTCTGCGCTTCATCTTCATGTCAATCTCGACATAGCCGTGAGTCGTATTTACGTCGGCATGCCCCAACCAAGCCTTGACGACACTTATGTCATTTCCCGATTGGAGCAGATGCAAAGCAGTCGTGTGGCGGAATGTGTGCGGGCTGATTGTTTTGGACTTCACTGTAGGACATGTCTGTGCCGCTTCGGCCGCATACTGACGCACGAGATAGCGGATCCCAAAACGCGTGATCCGCCTGCCGTTGGAATTGACAAAAACTGGGGATTCTTGGGACGCACCGGGATGCCGAAGCGAAAAGTACTTTTCGAGTGCTGCCACAGACTCCGGCCAAAGAGGGCAGAGCCGCTCTTTTTTCCCCTTGCCGGTGAGTTTCACCTGAAATGGGGTTTGAAGACGCACGTCGATTAAATTCAGATCCACAATTTCCTGAACCCGGGCACCGGTGTTATAGAGAAACAGTAGGAGTGCGTAGTCTCGGATGCCTTTCCGTGAGTTGCGGTCGACGCTTTCCAAAACCGCGCTTATCTCCTTGTCCTCCAGATACTCGATCGTAATGTGCTCTGTGCGTTTGGTGGGAATTGAGCAAATCCGCTGACATCGTGATAGGGCGAGGGGGTCTTGGCCCGCCACGTAGCGGAAAAACGCGCGGACGGCCGCGAGGCGGTTGTTGCGCACCGCAGTGCAGTTACCCCTGCCTGCCTCGAGATCGTCCAGAAACTTCAGGACCAATATCTCGTCGAAGTCCTCCAGAACCAGTTTATCGACCGGCTTTTCTGCTCGCTGAGAAGCAAAGCAGAGAAATAGTTTGAGTGCATCCCGGTAGCTGAGAATAGTATTCGGGCTGAGTCCCCTTTGTGCAGCCATATACTCTTGGAAGAACCCTTGCACAAGATGAGCAAGCGGATGAGTGGCGTTCATATTCCTTCTCCTTTGGGTGAGATGTTTTGACGGAAGTTATTGAGGAAGCGTTGGCTTGCCTCAGCCAACAGTTCGGCGGTGGCTTGCAGGTAGACCTGAGTTGAGGTGAACTTGACATGGCCCAAGTAAGTGGCCAGAGTAGGAAGAAGCGCCTGAACATCCTTGCCTTCGCGATACCAAGCCAGAAGTCGGGTGCAGGCAAAGCTGTGTCTCAGGTGATGGAGGCGAGGACCCGGACAGCCTTTTCCGCCCCGCAACCCACACCGATGCAAAGCCTGGCGGAAAGCAAGGTCAATGTTGGTGTGATACAGCCGGCGGCCTGTGCTGGTGACAAAGAAGGAAGTTTCCGGAGCTGCAGGAGCGAGGCGCATGCGTTCCTTAAGGTAGCGTTGAAGCACGGCAGAGGTCGAAGCCGCGATGGGCACCCATCGGGATTTTCCGAATTTACCGTGGCGAACGAGAAGCAGGTGTTGATCGAGATCCACATCGCTTAGGTTCAAGCCGCAAGCTTCGCCACAACGCAGCCCAGTGCAATAGAACAATCCGAAGAGCGTGAAGTATGTCTTGGACCTCAGCGAACCGGCAGGAGGTAATTCCTGTGCGGCCTGCAGAAGAGCATTCATCTCATTCTGCGTGTAGATGTGCGGAAGTCGGCAAGGCCTTCGTTGCCGAGGTGGTCTGCGCTCCGGAACAAAGCACTCCGGTTCGAACTGACGTAGATAGCAACAGAACTTGTGTACGAGGGAGAACCTGTTTCCTTGTGTGCCCGGATGAAGGTGTTCGCCCTTCGCCGCATAGCGTTCGATCAGCTCGCGGGTCAGCCACCGGCCCTGGAAGCCTTCCCGGGCAAGAAAACGGTCGAAATGCCGCAGCAGTCCGATCTGGCCCCGAGATTTCATTCCGCCCAGCCCGCGAAAGGTCAAGAAATCGGAAAACCGGTCGGCGAGAACGCTGACGAAAATAGATTTTTGCATGATCACACCTCCGGCCACTCCAGGGTTACCTGCCGAAGCGCTTGTAGGTCGGCCTTGGTGTAGATAAAAGTCGTGTTGATGTTTCGGTGGCCTAGAAGGTCTGCGATGACTTTCAGGGACTGTCCATGCTGGAGCATCCGCATGGCAAAAGCGTGCCGGAAGATATGAGAGCCCTTGTGGGGATTGCTGACGCCCGCCTGGTTCAAGCGCCTCTGCACGATGGCCGAAATTGTGCTCGGAGTTCTCAGCGGTCGGAATGGGGGCTGCGCGATCAGGAAAACTTCAGGGTAAGAGACGTGCGGACGCCCGTGACGCAGGTAATTCAGCAGGCTTTCGCCAACGTCGTCAGTCAGAGGTTCAATGAGTTCTTTCCCTCCTTTGTGGGCCGGAAAATGGATCCGACTCTCTCGCCAATGGATATCAGGAAGTCGCAAGGCTCGCACCTGTCCGCTGCGCACCCCATAGGTGTGGAGCACTTGGATAATGGCAAAGTCCCGCCGGCCTGTGGCAGTGGTACGGTCGATGCACTTCAGTGTTTTCAGTGCGTCTGGCTCGCAGATGCCGCGAGGAACGCCGGACAGCTTATAGCTGCGGATGCAAGGGACCGCCGCGGCTAGATCACATGCAAAGTGCCCTTTTTGAAGGCAGAAGCGAAGAAACGAACGCAATGCGCCCTGCAGGCGACGGCGCATGTGCGGACTCTTGTCTTGAGCTTGCCGGGTAAAGAAGCTGAGGACGAATGCGGGGGCCATCTCCCGCAACCGCTCGGGTGGTGAATCCCCGAGGTCCTTTAGAAAGGCTGTTACATACTCGCGATGCGCCTTGAGCGTTGTCTCCGCCAGGTTACGCTCGTGTCTCGCGTAATCCAAATACTGTTCCAGAAGAGAGTAGTACGGCTGAAAGAGATTTTCTGAATCCATGACCGTCTCCTTTCGGCTTGAATGTTGGCCGTCGGAAAGCTTGTCATGGACAAAAAATAATGTGGAGTGATAGATGGGTGCCGTATCCGGATGTGCGGCACCAACGAGATTTGCGTCGGTGAGGGGTCGGCTACTTCACATTACGCAACGCTTCACATGAAACCCG